>Ga0307515_10024894_pt1 | contig 10391 bp, 14 predicted proteins | sample 17_EM_MG_FD_194513 | JGI IMG/M metagenome (GOLD analysis project Ga0307515, IMG submission 194513) | Populus trichocarpa ectomycorrhiza microbial communities from riparian zone in the Pacific Northwest, United States - 17_EM | ecosystem: Host-associated > Plants > Roots > Unclassified | place...
TCACGACCGCGCGAGGCCGCCCTGTGCAGCGCTGTCTCGCCGTCGTTGGTCTTGAAGTCAACGATGGCTCCGTGATCGATCAGCAACCGCACAATGGCTTCATGACCGCTCTGGGCTGCCTTGTGCAGCGCTGTGTTGCCGTGGTTGGTCTTGGAGTTGATGATGGCTCCGTGATCGATTAGTAACCGCACAATGGCTTCATGACCACTCCCGGCTGCCTTGTGCAGCGCTGTGTTGCCGTGGTTGGTCTTGGAGTCGATGATGGCTCCGTGATCGATTAGTAACCGCACAATGGCTTCATGACCGCTCTGGGCTGCCTTGTGCAGTGCTGTGTCGCCGTGGTTGGTCTTGGAGTCGATGATGGCTCCGTGATCAATCAGTAGCCGCATAGTGGCTTCATGACAGTTCCCGGCCGCCCTGTGCAGCGCTGTGTGGCCGTCGTTGGTCTTGGCTTCAATGTCGATTCGGTCTAACAGCAGCTGGACAACTGTCTCGTGTCCGTTTCCAGCTGCCATGTGCAACGCCGTCCGGCCATTTTTGGTCTTGGAATTGGTGTCGGCTCCACGGTCTAACAGCAGCCGCACCATAGCATCCCGTCCTGCCGTGGCCGCCCAGTGGAGTGCCGCCCCGTCACTTCTTCCAATAGCAGACGGGACGTCAACCTTGGCTCCGGCTTCTAAAAGCAGCTCAAAAATCAACTCGGACTGCCCATGGGCGGCTAGATGTAATAGTCCGAGACCACGACGGAATTTTGTGCCATTCCAAGTTAAATCCGTTGGGCTTCTGGCATCTAAATCTGCATAAAGTTTGTGACAACATAATCCACGGACTAAATCTTCTGATCCACTAAGTATGGCATGTTGTAACACGTCCTGGAGCTCGTTCCTTAAAGGTTGGTTTAAAACATCTGTTACCATGCACATGTATTCGGCTGTGAACTTGCACACCATATCGATGATATCTGCTGATCGTCCGTCGCCGGCAGCGCGAAGAAGTTCCCCAAAACCTCCGATATCGACGATCTTCCTGGAGAGCGAAGATACCAGACTTTGCACAAGTCCTAATTCACCCTCTCTAGCTGCGCTGCAGAGTATGCGGAAAGAAGCTTCATCATCCATATCATCCACATCCCACGTCACTTCTACCTGCTGCTCGAAATTGTTGTGGCATTTCAACATGTGATCGGCTCTATCGGCCTCAGATTTGAAACCGATAGAACTAAAGTCACAGTTCACTACTTCGCATTTGACTAGCCGTAGATGATTCGCAGCATGATCGTCCCGTTTGGCCCGACTATCGAAACCATATCGGTGGCGGCTGCAAGAAATAACAGGACAACGGAAAAGTTCTGCTCCATAATGCCGATGTAGAGAAGCACAGGCAGCGTGTCCTTTCCCTGAACAGAGATTTGAGACTAGTATTTCGAATCGTTCGGCGATACGACGGGAAAGGGTGGTCAAAATCAATGGCTCTTGGCTACTTTCTACTTCTGCCATTAGCTCTCGATTATTAACTTGCAAAGGAGATACCAACCATCGTTGTTGTCTGTAACCCTGCATGTCCCCAGATGGGCAGCAATAATGTTCAACTTCCTGTGCTCTTCCGGGTATTTTGACTGTAATTTTCCGAGCGAGGATTTAGGTAGTAGTTGCGAATCCAGGTATTGGAATGCGGGATTCCACCTTGTTCCAAGGAATTCTCTAGTAGTGATAGCAAGAGGTTCACCAACGTCGTCCACGGCACGCCATGAAGATCGGATATGATACAGAAAATTTGACTGAGCATAGTCATGCAGGACATATCCCCCCCCAATGATGAATTGGTCTATTTCCTCATCTGAAATATCACTGTCAAAATACCGAAAGCATAGGTACGAGAGGCACGCAAGAGCCACATCCCCATTTGATTCAAATCTCGGAATGCAGTGAGAACCGCTCAACGACTCTGCGAGATATCTAAGCAAAATATCAGTTCAGCAATTTATATCATGATGGCCGGTTGAGGCTGGAATATAGTTGTACCCTTTCGCCGAGAAATGGATAAATGTCAGATACTCCTTTCTTTTCTCCACGATTGGACCACAAAGTACCAGAATATCTTTGTATGGTGCCCGTGTGTGCTGAAGCTCCTTATCCCCAGGCTCTATCAATAAAGCATGCTCTATTTCAATAGAACGCAAGGGGCGTCGTGCGCAGATGAGCCAAGAGAAAATCCGCTTTACGATTACTTGTTCAGGGGGTGAGAGTACAATTGCGATTCGGTTTAGCATCCTGCCGTAACTGTTACAATTCGTTAGCCCTTGACTTTAGGATTAGTTAAAGGGGACCAGAGCTACATTTCGTCAAGATCACGGGGCAGATTGTATGCCTCTGCCATAATCTGTGGGATAGTAGGCTGCCCTTTCAAATGCGCAAGTGTCAACCGAGCATACAGAAACATTCCTGCAACGTTCTTTCAGTTACTGTCATAATGTCTTATCCAACTATATAAATTCAGTACCTCCAGATTGAATAACAATGTTGCGTGCTACCTCCTTGAAGAAGTCGCTGGCCCCGGGCTCTGCAACATGCTTTACCTCACTCCAGAGAGTGTTGATCTCGCCGGTAACAAACCGTTTGATATCGGCCCGATTCCTCTCTTCCACAATAATCATTTCACACTGTTTCTCAAGCTTCCGCCGTATATCGACTTCCTTGCGACTGGAAACTAAAGTGCACAAATTGGGGCAACAGCTACAAAGATTCAGTATAGTTTCTAGAAGCTGTTTTCGCTGGCTCTCGTCGCATTCATCCAACCCATCCAAGATAATGTAGACAGGCTCTGATCCGCAAATAAATGTTTCCAACAGCTTACCCCAGGGATTGATCAGAAGGCCTCCGTGACGCCTAGAAAGAGTATCGTACTCTTTGTTTGCAGCGGGGATTAGGGGAGGATGTTTCTGGCAAATTTGGTAGACAAGGGAACCTGTAATGGCTGCATGTGTATTTCCACTAGTGTCATCGTAGGTCGGAAATGCATAAAGCACACAAGTCGAATCATCGGCTTGCGCTCTTTCCAGGAGATACTGTAAAATGGAATAGCAAAGAAATGTTTTGCCTATTATATATAATATTTAGTAGTCGGGCGGCAATGCCGATTGCTATGAGGGAATTACCAGCGCCAGGTACACCTGCCAGCCATAGAAGTCGTTGCTTCGCTTCGCTTGAGCCGGCATTGAGCCATGACTGAAATCGAGTGTCAGAGAAAATCCATTTTCCTGTCTCTGCACAGTGTTTACTCTCAACATCGTAAAGGCGGGGTCTGTAGTCATGGTAAGAGATGTTTTTCTCAAGCTTGCAAAACTCCCGAAAATCACGCTCTTCCTGGTATCTTTTTAGAGCTTCAACGCTCTCCCTGCGAGCCTCCTTTATCACCAGGATGTTGACTTGTCTGTCTATCAGACCTTTATGCTGTTCAATATTCCGCTGTATGACTGTAAAAATGTCCTCGTATCGCGGCCATAAAACTTCGAAGAGCGCTTTCCATCCTACGTCAGCCTCATCAGCATGTGTTACGCGCGCAATAACTAGCACACCCAGGGTGCAATACTTGTCTGCCTGAAGAACCTCAACGCTTGATAATGGAATTCGATGATCTCTGCATAGAAGAGGCCAAAATAATTGGCCATCTGGTTGCTACCCTGAAAGATATCCGCTATCTGTTGAAACTGCGGAAGGGAAGATCCAATTTCATGGAAAACGTCTAGCAGTTTGTCATAGCCATGAAAGTAGTTACTCGATAGCTTTTTCAGCGTAAGCAAAACGAAGCATTAAACGAAACATCATTTGGGTAAGATGCCGAACCTGCAATAAGAGCTTGATTGGACCCTGAAATGTTACTAAGTCAGTATAAGCTATCGGCGTTAACAGAGTAGCGCAGAATACCCAAATGAGAGCGAGTATCGCAGGGTTGGACGAAACGAACACCTCGATGACCTTTTCATAACGTTGCAAACCGTCGAGGTAAGACTGGATTTTACTCATATTCCCCAACATACCCCGCTTGCCTTGCTTTTCTTGAACCTCTTGTGTGACCCTCCAGACATCGTCAATGGTGTCTGTCTCTGCGAGTTTGTCCCTTTCCTTAGGTGTCAGCTTTTCCCACACCCGAACTCGGGCCTGGTCGAAAGTGTCAATCCCAACGGGTGAAGTCATTGTAATGGATATAATTCCGCAGCGAGGTTGCCTTGATTGCTCGTAGATACTCATTCTTCAGAGTTGGTAGCTTCGTTTTATGTTTTCGCTGCTGTACGTACCATGCTCTGTTACAACCAGACCACATGTATAAGCACAGCCAACGTGTTCTTTTTTCCATTTTTGCGAGAACTCCAACCTTGCACCAGGCGCACGACGAGATGTGGTGGGGCTGTGAGACGTGGGTTGGGATATCATTCCTAGGCTAAATTGGCCCCAGCACTGCCTTGCTACCATAGCTGCATTATCAACCCATGTATTAGAGTATGATCTGCAATGTGTATGCGGGCTGCGCCATGTTGGTAGTTTACAACATGTGTTCCGCACATGCATGCAAAACCCATGCCCCAGTACTTCGCCAAGCTTAAGGCGTTTTCCGTACGACATTCTTCTACACACTATCTTCACGGTTCCAGCGTTTCCCTCCGAATTGTAACATCAAGGCTTTGTGTTTCCTAGCCTGTTAGCACCATGGAAACCTATCCTCAAAAGAGGCGTTTGGAAGCCGGCGAATCGAGCAGTTGCTCAAGCAGAGATGAGTCATCAATCGACAAGCGACCGCGCCTAGAGACCGACACAATAGTAATGGACATAGATTCCCCGCTTCCAATAATCGAACTCCGCGACTATAGTACTGATTCAGGATTGCATCACAACCTGTCACATGGCCCTTCGGACTCTCTTAGTGCGAGAGACCGCACCATTAGCCCTTCCTTGTCTTTACTTGATATTGCGTCCACTGCTTCCTCTCAGGACCAGAGGTCTATTGAGACTGCATCCAATAACGATATAGATGACGGTCATAGTTCCTCCCGAAGCCCATTCAGGGCTAGCCCCTGGCCAGAAGGAAAGCATTCATCGTTCACGCACGGTAAGTATTTACGTAATTACTTACTTTTTTCATCTTTGTTTGACAGATGAAATGTACAATAGAAAACTGCTTACTTGCGGGCCCACTCTCTGGCGATCAACAAACTTCCGCTCCGGCGAGAGGACGGTATGATGCTTGTTTCGGCATGGTAGGTTACATGATTGAATTGTGTTCGAAGCAATAATTGACATACGTTTAGCTCTCTGCAAAGATAATCGACCGGCAAACTGTAACATGCAAAAACTCCATCATACCTATCCAATTTTTCTTTGAAAAGGGCATTGTACGCCTAACAATGTCTGATGGAAAATATATGGGTTTGATGGAGCCACGTATCAGCAAAGAGCTTGGCCTCCTAAGCCAGGAATATCCAGTCCACTTTACTGCATTCACTGCCAATAGCCAGCGAGACAACCGCTCAAAGTTACCCGATCACATAGAAGACAAGCTTGTCTACATCGTTGTGTATGGCAGTCTCGGCAGTCGGGAGGCTGTTGGACGGTATCTCTCGGATAAACGACTATATTTGCAACATCCTCTTACCTATGATGCCTCCGCTATCTACAACAATCCACACTATTTCCTTCCGCCAGGTTATACGCTAGAATTACCTAACCTCCTAGACTTGAACCTTGGAGACGGGCAAGCAAAGTCTAGGTCGGGAATTCTGGACGAAGCCTTAGAAATATTTGAGGGCGTTATTGTCCCTGAAGATTACCAAGATGTAGAAATAGAGTTCATATCAGGGCTAAAAACTACGCTGAAGGAGTGAGTGACCATTCATACAAACTATGTTACTGTGCCGTCTAATTTCTACCATGCAGGCATCAGAAAATCGCGTTAGCATTTATGGTGGAAAAAGAAAAAGGACAATTGGAAAGAAACCGTTTCGGATGTTTGTGGGAAGTCATCCGTCCGGAAATTGGCCAGAGCAGGTGTTTCCCCATTCGATCTACCTCTTGGTCCACATCTAATCAACGCCTTGGTTGTATCTAGCTCCATCCGATATCGCAATATTGTTACCGACAGCATCCAAGCGGATATGCCGCCCTTATCACTTGGTGGCTTGTTGGCAGATTCTATGGGACTAGGGAAAACCCTAGTTGCTCTAGCTCTGATAGCAGCTGATTTAGCTACTGCTCGCGCCTCGCACATACAGCTTTCACCGACTCTGATAATAACTCCAACTTCGAGTAATGTTACACTAGTAGATAGGCTTTGGATAGAACTGACATCCTACAGCCCTGATTGGTTGGAAAGATCAAATAGATCGGTATGTACACTCCGTTGGGCGCGCAATGCCAGCCAACCTAACCAGACTTTTCAGTCATTTTGAGAATGGGACCTTCCGACTCCACGTCTACCATGGAGATCAGCGCGATCGCGATGTTGGGCGCGTATCTTCATACGACATCATTTTAACCACTTACGACACTCTCGTGGCAGACCTTGCCAACAAAAAGACGGGGTGCTTGTGCAAAGTAGCTTGGAGGCGAGTGATGCTGGATGAAGGTGCGTGTGTTATTGTTAACGTTGGGTTACTAATGGATGTACTGACGAGTCATTTAATCTAGCCCATTCTATCAAGGATAAGACAACTAAGCGGTTTAAAGCTACCTGCGCTCTCGAGAGCAGATACCGCTGGTGCCTTACTGGGACCCCAATCCAAAACCGTATCGATGACTTTGCCGCTCTTCTCAGCTTTCTTCGGGTGCACCCATTTGATCGCAGCTTCAAGAAGCCGATTATTGACCCCCTTAAGAATGCTAATCCTACGAGCGTGCGCAAGCTTCGGCTCCTTGTCAATTCAGTATCACTTCGAAGGACAAAGGCGTCTCTCGGGTCAGCAATTCAACTGCCTATGCGAAAAGATATCATTGAAAATATCGAATTCTCCAATGATGAGCGAGCGCTATACGATTTTGCAAAACAACAAGCGAATTCACTGTTGAAAGAGACATCGAGGGAAACTAGCACCTTGAATGAGTACCAAAGCATTCTGCAAGCTATACTTCGACTTCGACAGATATGTAATCATAACACCGATCTCTGGCCTGCAAAATTGAGGGCTCGGTTTCAAGAAAGGTACCAGCTCTCACAGGGACTCGGACAAGCTTTCTTCGATACTTTGGATAGTTGTGAGGCCTGTGGGGATGATGTCAACGAGAATCCACCGCCGGATGTCGCTACATTATGCCCACATATCCTCTGTGGAAAGTGTACAACTGGAGTTAGGACGGCCACGGCTCGGAGTTCGAAAACATCCTGGAATATCAAGAGCCAAGCTTGTCCTCTATGCTTTGCATGCGACTTTGATTCTGCGGAACAAGATGTCCGCACTACCAAGGCCCGTGGACAGCAGAAACAAAGGCCGATTAATTGGCAACCGTCTTCCAAAGTGGGAGTCTTGATCAAGAATCTTCAAAACGATCAGTCCGGTGAGGATGGACCGCAGAAAAGGTATGTACAATGGCCGCTGAAGTTACCTAGGCGAGATGAAGGTAATGCTTACTGAGCCGGCCTAAAGCGTTGTCTTCTCATGTTGGACCTCGATGCTGGACCTCGTCGAAATCGCTCTCGAACATACAGGCATTGGATTCGAACGACTCGATGGAAGCATGACTCTTAAACAACGAAGCTCAGCTCTTCAAAGATTTTCGGGCGAAATCAGCTGTCGAGTTCTTCTTGCCTCCGTCCAGTGTGCCGGTGTCGGGTAGAGTGGACATTGCCTTCTGCTCACTGAAAGATGCTAACTTTATGCTGTAACAGGCTAGATCTTACGGTTGCCTCTCGTGTCCACCTTCTGGAACCTCAATGGAATCCCTCGACTGAAGAGCAAGCTTTGGACCGTGTACATCGAATGGGCCAGACCCGTCTAGTCAAAACGTACCGATATATAGTGAAGAACTCCATTGATGAAGTGAGTCCCACGTTCGACGACTATCGATATACCTTAAGTTGCCGAAACTAACATTAGCTTCAGTATGTGACTGCCTTACAAGTCAAAAAACTACAACTCGTGAAGCTGTCATTCGGCGGCGAGTCTTCGTCGCACCAGGGTCTTGAGGTTTGATGACTTGTTGTACTATCCCCACCGTGCTAAAACTAACATCTGCTAGGACTTGAAATCACTTCTCCGATGATTCACGATCAGCTTGGCCTGCCGAATGTCAGCATCACGGAGCGGTATCGATCGGCAGAGGAACTTTTGTGAGTTACACATCTGTTACTCTTATTTATCAGTCTGTAGCCAGAGAGGATAAATTAATGGCGCTAGTAGTCAAGTACTTGCAGGGATCAGTTCAAGTGTCGGTAGTGTGCAACCTTAAATAGACGACCACATTCAGTGATATATTTACCTCTAGCTAGCGATAGTTAAACTACACACATCTACCCGATATCACTCGCACCTATATAGCTATATAAGCAACCGTCTCTACCATAAAACTCCAAACAGTGCCCAACGTTTTCAGTTCTAAGACTGAAAAGTGTACCCAAGCAAAAACGCTATAGCCCGCCAACAAAATGTATCACCTTTATCAGCATTTGTCTTCTCTGCATTTCATTGTGTGCCCACACTATCTTCGGTCTAGTGGTATGCGAGTGATTGGTAGTTCTATGTAAAAATACAAAAATATACCTAGCTGGAATCCATGCCCTCCATTTACACACTAATATAGCGTTCGTCGATGTACAATTAAGTACCCAGACATACGTCAACATACGTCCATTGAAGCTATGTAACTCGCATGTCGTCCACAGAAAACATCTAGATCACATAATGCTCTTACCCCATAATATTAACATATCTTGTCCATTTTGGCGTTCTGTAGTCCAAGTGTTTGAAATTATTTCCTTTAAACCCAACGGAAAGTCTGTCTGGAATGGGCTCCGGTAGCATGTACGTATACGTAGTGCACTATCGGAAAAGTAAGCCTGTGCGTCCGGTACGTGCATGATGCAGCTCAGCCAGTCATTTCAAGCCCTGAACCTGAGTGCATGAAGCTCAAATTAAGCGCATGACCTTCTACTTGCAGGTTTTGTGAAAGAAGGCTGGCTACATACGCTGGTGCCTATGGGGCACAGAACATAATTGGTGAGGCGATGAATGTAGCCTGCTTTTTTCGACCGAACCGCGTCAGGATTCTCGCCTATGGTTGGTGTAGTATTGCTTATTTTGTTACAATCATGGTGCATTGGAATTCGCTCACATCGTCATCACACAGATATGTACTTACTATAGAAATACAAATACATATTATCACAGTTGCGATGTTTTGGGGCACTGGGATTAGAGCCCAAGCTTGTACAAATGGCCTACACTCTCTAAATCTGGCCATGGAAGAAGGATTCGATCATTGGCAACTTGTTCAAACTAGTATATATAAGCATATGGCCACACAACAACAATCAATCGGTGCTGTGGGCGCAGCGCGTTCTTGTCTCACATTATAAACCTGGATTGGCCCGTCGGAACCGAAAAAGCAGGTCAGATTCCCCGCCCTGCAGGGGTTATAGATAGTCTATCGGAGCTTCGTATCTCTAATCGAACTCATTACTTATGTTGCTAGCTAGTACAGCTAGCTACTACAGTACTAGCAAGCAGCCTGTATCTGACGTTCTGCAACTTCTGTTCGCCTTGACGTTCAAAGCCAGATCGATAAAAATATAAAGCAGGGAACGGATAAATAAAAGCAACACATTCCGTTACCTATGTAACCTATGCGTGATAGAGCAATAACGTTATGTACGGTATACCATGCGGACGTCGACGCTGGTGCCTAATTGTATAAAGACAAACAAATCCCAGTCACACAGTCAGTTCCAATCAAAGTTTCCTTATGAATCCTCCCCTAAGACGATCAAATCGACTCAAAAGACCTTTGAGCCCCGATTCTTTAGCTTCCAACACAGCCAGCGACAAAACGATGAAAGACAACCCTTTCCTTCGTGGTGCCACTCTTCGATTGTTTGTCAGTTTGGAAAGTTACAACGGCCCAAAATTCTTAGTTTCAATTCCTGCCTCATCGACTGTTGCAGACCTTCATGCCGAAGCCGTTAAACGGGCAGCGCAACTGAATGTGCATTGCACAACCGGGGATACCGTCCTGAGATTAACCGGTCACGATGCAATATTATTCGGAGAGTACTTACTTATAGAAATACTAGCACTGGTGGCGGCTCTGCCGCCCCCAGAGTGGCAAAGCCGGATGGTGTGGTTGATGGAATCTTCCCCTGAAACTTCTACCACATACCCATAACAACTTCACAAACATTTGTCCAATAAG
>Ga0307515_10024895_pt1 | contig 10390 bp, 7 predicted proteins | sample 17_EM_MG_FD_194513 | JGI IMG/M metagenome (GOLD analysis project Ga0307515, IMG submission 194513) | Populus trichocarpa ectomycorrhiza microbial communities from riparian zone in the Pacific Northwest, United States - 17_EM | ecosystem: Host-associated > Plants > Roots > Unclassified | place...
TTATAGGCCAAAATTCAGAACTATTGATTTGTTGACTAATTGATGAATGGGTGGCCACATCTTGACTTGGTGACAATTCTTATCTTCTTGTCTGCCAAAAACGTCATTGATAACGTCATAATTTGAATAGACTTAAATCATGAAAGTTCTAGGAAATTGTCTCATCTTTCCAGGGTAAAATTTTGAGATCATTTGGACATTTATGTGATAGGTTTGCATTTAAGATGAACATTTACCATAAATTAAAGGTATCTTATATTATTAGATATGTTATTATAAAAGTTAAGGAGTTATTGATACTTCAAGTGCAAAATGACGATATAAAACCTTGATAAAAATACATTTTTAAGTACTAATCAATGTGTGTCAAGTACAAAAAATAAAAATAAAAATTTACTGTTGCTTTGGGCTTGAAAAAGCCGGGTTGTTACATCATATCACTCGAGGTTCCGCCTTTGCTCTACATGGATTTACAGATGCAAATTGGGCTATTAGTATTGATAGTGGCAAGTCTAGAAGGGGCTACCTTGTCTTATTTGATCAGACGCCGATTTCATGGAAATCCAGCAAGCAACGCACAGTTGCTCACTCCTCTACTGAGGTTGAGTATAAAGCCTTACCAGACGGTACTGCTGAGGTCATTTGGCTTCAATATTTGTTAACAGATCTGCAGGTTCCCTCTGTCTCTGCTCCTACTATTTGGTGTGATAACCTTGGCGCGACCTATCTCTCAGCGAATCCTATTTTCTATGCTCGTACTAAGCATGTTGAGGTCGATTATCACTTTGTCCGTGACCGGGTTGCGAAGAAAGAAATGCAGATTCATTTTATCCCCTCTCAGGACCAACTTGCAAATGACTTAACCAAACCGCTTTCTACTGACTCCTTTACTGCTTTTCGTTTCAAGTTTCGAGTCGATCCTCCACCCTCAGCTTGAGGGGGTATATTATAATGTATAGCATGTATATATCTGAATAGGAAATTAATGTAGGATTACTCCAATGTTGTAATCCCTATGGTTACTGCCGTGTTCTGCCACATATATATAAATAGAAAAGGTTGGCTAAGGCACAACCTAAGCCATTCTATTATTCTCAACTTTCTTTATTTCAAACTAATTTTTTTTTGGTGTTTTCAAATCATTTTGATGCGCTAATATCAAAAATAATTTTTAAAAAATAAAAAGATATCATTTTGATGCATTTTCAAGTGAAAAACACTTTGAAAAGCAACCGTAACCACACTCTCAAACGGGCTTTACACATCTACTTTCTAACTTTAATTTTATTGTATTTGCTTCGTCTTGGCAACACATTAACTTCACCTTCCCTTCTTCTTTGCAAACATTTTTGTTATGGCTAGATAGAATAGTACATGTATGGTCCAACTTTTTTTTTAAATATCAGTTAATCAATTTGTCCCCTTCAATTACATAGGTTTTAGCTCTTGTCATTTTTATACAATATGAAGCTCTTTCACACACTAGATTTTGCTCAAATTCACTCAATTTTGCTTCACCTACATTGTTTTAACTTCATGTAACATTAACTCCATCACACCTTCAAATGTTTTTTCTTATTCAACATTGTTTCGTAATTATATCGCCATCAAACATGTATGTTTTGCAAACAAGCGGTAATGTGTGGCCAATGCAACTAGTATTATAGTGTATAATGTGGATTTTAAAAGAAAAGATGAGAGAAAAGTAATAATCAATAATATAAAATTTGAAAAGGTTAGTTTTTTTTTTAAAGGCAAAATTGAAACTTAGGTACCATTGAAAATTTAAAATGATAAGAGTAAGAGTAAAATATTGATAAATCTATAAGGGTAAATATATAGCTTGTTTTTAAAATTGTTTTCTAATATAATTGATTAAAATCATAGAGGAAAAATATTTGTTTTGTCAAAATTATATCTTCTCCTCCAAGCAATTGTTTTTGTTCTGTTTAGATAAGAAAATGTATTTTTGATTAGTGGCATCGTTTATTGAATAAAAACAAATATAAATTTAAAAAATATTCTTAAATTTTTTTATGATTTGAATTAAAGAAGAAAAAATGTATCTTTCAGTTTCAATGAAGAATTAAAAAAATATTAATTGATTATTTTTACACATCTGTTTGAAAATTATAAGAATAATAAATATGAGAAACTTATATAAAAACTTTATAATAAAATAACACTAAAATAAATATTTTGTTTTCATTGAATATTAACGATATTCACTACTAGAAATTCGCCTAAAACCAACAAAATTACCGACAGGATAATTATGTCGGTAAATTGCGGTGATCATTACCGACGGATACTATTCTGTTCATAAATCCATCGGTATATACCGATAAAATTACATACGGAATATATAAAAAAAAAATTAAAAAAAATTGTTCGATAACGTGGAGGTTTATGCAGTCAATTTTACCAACAGAATGACCGAGGGATTTGAATCGAGATCTCCGTACTTTGACGTGTCCAATTCACCATCAGAAATACCGATAAAAGGCGTCCGTCGGTGATTCGATCGGCAAAAGTTAATATATCACCACTCTGCCGACCCTCTCCTCCCCTATTTCTCCTTTTCTTCCCCATCCCAACTCTCCCCTCCCAAACTGCAAACAACCACCCCCCTAAAAATATCCCCCTCTTTTCAACACAAGTCATATTTCTTTAAGTTTTATGGTCACAACATCTGTGTTCTGATTTATTATGGATTTTATCATTTTTTATAAGTAAATTTATCATTTTTAATTTTAACATTTAAATGTCAATTTTTTTTTTTTAGTATATATATTTTGTTAGTGTATTTACATGTTTTATTGTTATTTCTCAAACAAACTTGTAGTATGAATGTATAATTTTGTACTTGTTATGGTTGTTTTAGATTTTGTAAAATTGTATTTGTTTGTAAATTGTTGAAACTTTGTTGAATTACCAAATTACATGTGTTGTGATGAAATAATTAATAGCTTGTTTAAGGGTCCGTTTTAATTTTTATAAATGCTATTGCGGAGTTGTAATTTTTATAAATTTATATGTATAAATTTGTATGGATGTTGATAATTGATAATGAATATTTATGAGAAGTTTAATTAGTTTGTTGGTTAATCTTAAGGTAAACCAATATTTTTGCAAATTTATTTACCTAACATAGTTAATTAATACATGTTGTCATCATAATTTTACAGAGGTTCGATAGAAGTCATGGATGATTGTTCATGGATGTATCAAGATTCACCCCAAGGATTGCGGAGGATGGATTATTGTAGTGGAGTTCAGGGTTTTATTAATTTCGTAACGTTTATTCCCAGAAATTTTACTGGAGGCAGTATTAGGTGTCCATGCAGGAAGTGTCAAAATAAAAAGTATCTGCATCTAGATGTTGTAATGATGCATCTTCTACACAAAGGGTTTATGAAGGATTACTTGTGTTGGTATACACACAAAGAACTATTTGTTCATAATGAGAGCATGGATAAAGCGTGGTTGGGTCAACTTCTAGTGCTAGCAACGTGTATGGAGTTGCAAATGACAACAACAATCCTTACAGGAATATGGTTATGGATGCAATGAGAATGAATCAAGGTAATGTCAATCAATGTCCAATCGTAGAAGAAGAAGCTAATGCAGATGCAACAAGGTTTTTTGATCTGTTGAAAGATTCTGACGAACCATTATGGGATGGCTGCATGAACCACAATAAATTATCGACCGTAGCATAGGTGTTCACCATCAAGTCAGATCACGGGTTAAGTGAGGCCGATTATGACAAAATTATCGAATGGGCGAGAAGCATTTTACTTGAAGGGAACAGGCTGAGAGAGAATTTCTATATTGCAAAGTCCTTAATGAAACCCCTCAGTTTAGGATGCCAGAAAATTGACATGTGCCCTAACTTTTGCATGTTACACTACATTGAAAATGCTGAGCTGACCGAGTGCATGACATATGGGCATTCCCGTTACAAACCCATAGCTGGGAGGGGAAAAACTCTCATGGCATATAAAAAACTTAAATACTTTCCAATCATACCTAGACTACAGAGGTTATTCATGTCACCAAGGATTGCTGAGCACATGATATGACACCAATCACATGATGCGGTTGATGGAGTGATGGTGCATCCTTCTAACAGCGAAGCATGGAAACACTTTAACAGTGTGCATCCTCACTTTTCAGTTGAATCAAGGAACATGCATCTTGGGTTGTGTACAGACGGATTCAACTCATTCGGGTCATTTGCTGCTCCTTATTCTTGTTGGCCGGTCATACCCAATCTGGGCCGGAATATAGATGTTTGTCTTTGATCATTGATTGATGAGTTGACGCAGTTGTGGTCCTCCGGAGCTTTGACTTATGATATATCGAGGAAACAAAATTTTGTTATGAGGGTGGCTTTGATGTGGACTATTAATGATTTTCCAGCTTATGAAATGGTTTCTGATTGGAGCATGCATGGAAAACTAGCATGTTTATACTGCATGGAAAACAACAAGGCATTCACGCTAACAAATAGAGGTAAAGCTTCTTTTTTTACTATCACCGTCATTTCTTGCCAACGAATCACAGGTACATAAAGAACATAAAAGATTTCTTTGTTGGCAGAGTTGAAAAGGATGTTGCACCCCCACGTCTTTTTCATGAAGAATTGTATGATGTTGTATCAGAGTACGATGACATTGTGTTTGGTTTCCAATCAAGTAAGCAGAAGTTTCCTGGTTTTGGTTTGACCCATAAATGGGTAAGCGAAGTATTTTTTAGGAGCTTCCTTATTGGAAGACCAATCTCCTCCGCCATAACCTTGATGTCATGCACATAGAAAAGAACGTGTTTGAAAACATTTTCAATACCGTCATGGATGTGAAGGGGAAGACAGAGGACAATATCAAGGCTAGATTGGATATAGCTTTGTTCTGTAACCGTAAAAATATAGAGTTGGTTTTTGATGGGTCAGGAGTCGCAAAATGAAGAACATGTTTCGTGTTAGAGAAAAATGCACAAATACCAGTCTATAAATGGTTTAAGAGTCTGCGTTTTTCTGGTGGACATACCTCGAACATATCAAGATTGATTATTATAAAGGAATGCAGATTGTATGGAATGAAGAGTCATGACTGACACATGTTTATGCAAACACTCATTCAATTAGCTTATCGTGATTTATTGCCACAAGGGATATGGGATGGACACACGGAGATTAGTCATTTCTTTAGAGATATGTTGCTACCTAATTTTTGACCCATGTTTTTGATAAATTTTCAGAAAAAACCAAAAAATAGCAAAAAAACAATGAAGCCCCCAAAAAAATGCATTTTTGATATATTTGCATCGTTTTTAGCATTTTCAACGTCATCTCAGAAAAATTTAAATTTTCAAAGGGGTTTGAACGCGTTCAACTTTTAACGCGTTAATTTTACAATCACTTATTTTCGTTGTTGAGTCGACGTTGCTATTGCTCGCTTTAAAAAATACAAAAAAATAAGAAAAAATCAAAATTGACAAAAAATAAAGAAGTTGAGGGACCAATGTGTTTTGGGGACCAAGTTACTTTGCCTATAAATAGAGGTCACAACACACACAAAAGGGGAAGAGAAAATTTACAAGAGGAATTCAAAAACAAACATTAAGGGCAAATAAAAAAAAACCCTAACCCTAAACCCATCTCTTTCAAAGCAGCCGTAGCCCTCCCTCTCATATTTGAAGAAAACCAAGGCAGCCGCCCCCTGATCTGTCACTACGATTTCCTTCCCCATAACAGCTGGCCATAGATCAACAGCTCCCTTCCCCCAGCTTTTTCCCTATCTTCTTCTCCTCCCTCAACCCCCACATGCATGACCTTCCCCTCTTCAGTTGAACACAAACTCACGGTCTTCTCTCCCAACAAGGAGGCAGTCGCCGCTCTCCCTCTCCACAATAGTCGTCCCCATCTTCTCCCCTCTAGCTCGATCCCTCTCCATCACCAGCAGTCCTCTGCTTGCCTCAACACCATCCAAAAGAGAAAGAGAGGAGAAAGGAGGCGAAGCTTAATGTGTCTCTTCCCCCTCCTTAGACCTCTGTTTGCCTCATTGTCGGCCAAAGAAGAAAGAAGGGTCGACGATCCATCCAATCCAGCGGGTTTCAGACCGTGCGAGTCGCTGGGCAGTCACTCCCCACTCCTCCCACAGCAACACCGCCTCCCTCTTCTCAGCGTTGATTTCTCCACCGCAGATCTGCCACCAGAAGGAGAGGGAAAGAACAACAAACCAGGAAAGAACAATAAACCAAGAAAGAAGTAGATCTGAAGAAGGAGAAGAAAAAAACAGATCTGTGAAAAAGGAAAGAAAATTAAAAACAACTGCTTGTGTTTTGCTTATTGCAGGTGACGGTGGCCCTCACCGTCAGCAGGAAAGGAAAGAGGGGAAGAAGTCAATCCAAACCCCCCTGTTCCCGGGTTTTTCCAGTGGCGGCCCGTGGAGGAGACGCGCCGCCACTGTTCATGCAGATCAGAGAAGGCGTTTGACAGTTTGGGATTTTTTAGGGGCTATTATGTAATTTTTTATTTGTGTAATGTGTTGTTTGTTTTATTTTAATTTTTTGTTATTTGTAATTACATATGGGTGTATTAGAAAAACATAATAAAAAAGGATGTGTATGTGTTTGTACTTTTTTTATGTATGTTATTGAATTATAGAATGAAAAAGACAAAAAAGAATTAAGTGTTTAATTTTAATATGGTCAAATATCTTAAGGACAAATAAAATCATGTTGTATTTTCCATGAAAATGTAACAACATGTTTCTGCATATATTCCGGAATTTAATACCTGATTTATTAAAGCATTAGCATTTGGCTAATATTTTATTTTTTAAAATCACATCAAATCACGAAGCAGCTTACCTCAGGTAGGGTGCGCTAGGAGTGCTAATACATTTCTTAGCCACAACCAGTCCCTTACCCTCAAATCTTTGACAAGACCATTATATTCGGGTTTCCTAGCAGCCTTCAACCAAATACTAGGTGGCGACTCCCAAAACAAGCAAAACAAACAAAAAAAAACACCATCGGATGCCGCGCGGGGGACATGCAACAAGATATATGCTCCAACAAGTTGAATGTTGATCACATTGAGAGGCTTGAAACAAATATCGTCGAGAAAATATGCAAACTTGAGATGATATTCCCTCCATCATTTTTTGACTCAATGGAGCATTTACCCATACATTTACCGTTTGAGAAAGTTGGAGGACCAGTTCAGTATAGATGGATGTATCCATTCGAACGATTAGATATTACAGTTGCAATGTAATTCATATATAAAAGTATTTTTATTGTTTTTGTTGTAACCCATTTTTGGGTCCCCGCACTAAAACAATAAGAAAATAATATATATATATATATGTTCGGAAGAAATCCAAAAAAATAATAAAAAGTAATAATAATAGTAGTAGTGAGAATAGAATGCTGGAGCGCCTAGAAAATGGTTAGAAATTGATTGAGGAGGTTCAAAAATACAAAGATTAAAATTTGACATTATATACTTGACTGATAAGAGCCCTATTGAAAAAGAAAATTCAATTTGAGGAGAAAAGTCTGAAATCAGAGGTTTATAGACTCAATTGGATTTTATTGAAGGTTTAATTAAATTTATAGAGGGTTGGATTGCAAGAAAAATTGATTTTTAAGTCAATTTGGGATTTAATTGGAAGGAATTAAAGTTCAGGGGTCAAATTACAATTTTTAAAAGTTGATTTGGTCAAATCAGGGGCTTAATTGCATGAATATTGAAGTTTGGTGGCCAATTGGGACTTCATTAAATAAATCCAAAACCAAGGACCAAACTAGAAAAGACGCGTAAATAGAGGAACTGAATTGATCAAATTAGGGACCAAATTAAAGAAATTTGAAGTTTATTGATCAATTGAGGATCAAAATGCACAAATTCAAAACCAAGGACTAAAGTGAAAAAGGCGGCCAACTTTAGGACCGACGATTGAAGTTGGCAGGGATGCAATTGAATTGATTCTTAAAATCAAATTTGGATTTGAGGACTTAAATGAACAAAGGACGAATTGAGGACTGAATTGGAAGTGGACGTGTTTTGGCGCCATTTTTTTTTTACATGAAATGGCGTCGTTTTGGAAAAAATGAGTCGTTTCATTTAAATAAAAATGGAGACAAAATTTTTAAACTTCTTTAACATATCAAAACCACGAAGCAGCTTACCTTAGGTAGGGTGCGCTAGGGGTGCTAATACCTTCCCTAGTCACAATAAGTCATTTACCCTTGAATATCTGACAAAGACTATTACGCTTGGGTTTCCTAGTAACCCTTAACCAAATACTAGGTGTCGACTCTCAATCATCAAGCAAATGAATGAAAATAGCCAATAGACGTCGCGCGGGGACGTGCGACAGAATGATGACTCCACTGGGGAATATACTATTTCTGACAATATTGGACTAAGATTTGTGTATTTGACGTGTTTATGTTTTGCTTTTTGTCTTCTTTTGTTGATGTTTTTTTTCCATGCATTGTATAGAATTGCCTCATGCATCGTATAAAATTGACTCATGCACCACATGTCTTTATTTTTTAAAAGCACACACAAGCTTCTAGGTTAGGTGGGGAACTAACGATCTGCCCTATGACTATTGGTCAAGGTTCAAATGTGTGAAACACTCAACTCATATCTGAGTGTCTGCTTGGTAATGGTGGGTATATGTGCCCTAACCATTTCTTGCAACACCCCTATATTATCTTTACGAAGATCGTCACTTGGAAGATATGAGACCCTTTTGAGACCAGATAGAAAACCTACCCATTTCACATAATGAATAGAACATGTCCTTAGGTTGTATGTGCTACTTTTAGTTGCATTAAGGCAAACCCTTCTTGAAGCATCTTGAACTCAAGACTTGTGGGTGATATAATGATCGTCACTCAGGAAATCTTCATTGTAGAGTTTAAGCAAGAATCAAGATTCTTCTTTCATCATTCAAGAGTTACAATCATATGTCATCCCTTAAAGGGCGAGTTCATCATATAGATTACATGTTCATACATTTATCATGCATGTACTGGGATGAAAAGTAGGTCCCCTATAAGTCTACAACACCCAACTTTGAGTGAAAAACATGGAAGATGAAGAGTATGCTTGCCGTAACGTCCATTTTCAAGAAGAGTTGGAGTCTCTGAAGACAAGTGTGATTCGCCTCTAACTTACTCGAGCAAATACTGAGAAATAACTCTAGTGAAGTTCTTTCCAACTGACCTATCATCTTTGTTCAAACCCCAACAATGACTCAGCCCGAATAAATAAGGGGCAAACATGGTCAAGAGCCTCAACACAATCCATCATTTCTACAAAAGCTTTTGTGGAAAGGCTGACCGAAGGGGAATTGCATCACAGTTGCAGAATGGAGCTTGTTCTTGTTCTGTCCAAAAATAACTACCTCTGTTTGATCATGACTGCAAAGCTTCTAGATTTTTGTTTCAACCTGTTTCAGTCTTATTGGTAAGCTCATAATGCCACAAGACTTTTTCAGTCAAATGAGCTTTTCTTATTAATAAAATCATCTGTTTTCCTGTGTTCATGACATGCCTTCATTTTTGTTGCTGTTTCATGCAAATAACACATTGAGCATAATCTTTACGGATGAAACCATTGCACCAAGAATCTTTTGGTATGTTTCCCTTTTCTTCCAAAACTATGCATGATCACCCATGTTCACAAGGATTTTTGAGAATTCAAAGTTTAGTACAAAAACAGAAATCATATTGGTGTTTGTCCAAAACAAACGAGTTCTAGAAATTCAAGTGATTCCTTAGAAAGGTAACCGTACACCTAGAAAACCTGAAAAAAAAAACAAACAAAAAAAAACCATGAGATGACTCCAAAGTTGAGTTTTATTTGAATGAATAATGAGAAATCACTTTGTATACTCGCATGAAAGCAGGGCTTACTAATCTTAAGTGCATGTGTTTGAGATAAAGAAAGGTCATCTTTGATAATCCTTTCACGAGGCTAAAATATATCCTTTGTAGTCCCCTTTTGAGCCTAGTAACATTTTTGAAAAATAACCTTGGCTAGGATCACACCCCACACTTAGGGCAAGTGCGGAAAAAAAAACCTCGACGATTGAAAGTGCCCAAACAACAATGGGGGGCAATTTTGAAACAAACAATTTAGGGCAACACAAAAAACCTAAAAAACCAATCTTTTGTCTTCTCCAAGCAGGGTCGCCGCCCCTTTCCAACGTTTACTCCCTCTTTCTTCTCCCCTCAGCCACGACCTCATCCTCCATGCACACAACCTCTCGGTCAGCCCACTCTCTTTACCAAAGACAAACCAGACTTACTCCCTTCCCTTGGCAAAACCAAAACTGGCTGCCCCTACCTTTGCAAAAAAAAA
>Ga0307515_10024897_pt1 | contig 10390 bp, 6 predicted proteins | sample 17_EM_MG_FD_194513 | JGI IMG/M metagenome (GOLD analysis project Ga0307515, IMG submission 194513) | Populus trichocarpa ectomycorrhiza microbial communities from riparian zone in the Pacific Northwest, United States - 17_EM | ecosystem: Host-associated > Plants > Roots > Unclassified | place...
AATTTTTGTATTATGGCTTATTTTATTTTATTCAACACCCCATTCTTCTGGCCTTGAAACCAATACTAGCCTATCAGGCCACACACCATCTCCTACACCAAATTCACTTCCAAACACCCCACAACCCATTCACTTTCTACTTTATTGCCAAGACAACCATAGTTGTCGTCCCTATTCTCCTAACCTCACCATCACGCCACCATCACAACAACCCAAGTTCGACCATCACTCCAACTGACCAGACCCACCACAAAACTCCAACATCCTTCACCACCGAACTCAGCCACCATCAACACGAAAACTAGCTAACACCCCTTACAGCCTCGTCCCATCCTCTTCGTTGCTAACAGTAGCTCAGATTGATGGAGATAGACGAAGAGAAAGATTGAAACAGAAAGCTTAAACATATCTAAGAAAAAATAAATTGACTATTTACGGGGGTTGTTCTTTGTTTTGCAGGCAAAGATCAAGCTCATTGCCAACTTTGGGAGAAAGAAAGGAAAATGGAACCGAAGCTTTGGAAGGCCAAATCTCCCTCCTCGAAAAGCGTGGAGGTACACAGCCAGAAGGGAAGGGAAAATATTAAATTTTCACATCGCATTTATTTTGTACTTTGTATATTTAATACTTGAGGGTATGCTCTATTATGTAGTTTTACACCCCTAAATATTAAAGTCTACATCTAAACCCTAATATAAAATGAACAAAATGATTGGTGAAGGGTTTTTGATATTTTGGCCAAATCCTAATGGATAACCATAAACTAGTTACGATATCTCAGCTTGGAAAACTTTTAGGATTTGATCATACGCATGAAAATAAATTATTTTTGTTTTTTTATGGGGAAATTAATTTAAAAATTTTGAGATTTTTTTTTAAACATTTCGAAGAAAACATGGTATTTTAATAACATATTTGTATCTTACATTGTAAATATACAGCCCGAAATTATGCAAAATTGGTAGAAAAACATGCGAGAAAATTAAAAAAAAAATTGAAAAGACTTTTGAATTTTTTTTGATTTTTTGTTTATTTAATACTATATATTGTTGTTGTTGTTGTTGTTGTTGTTGTTTTGTGTTGTATTGTATTGTATTGGACCTAGCAAGGTCGAGTTGGGCCGACTGGCGGCAATTTGTTTTCTATGATGTAATCTCATTCTCACAACTCGGCTCACATGTTTAGCAGATTTACCCAGTTTGACTCAAGTTATTTTTTTATCTTTTTTATTTTATGTTATTTTATTTTTGCACTTCAATATTTTTGCTTATTGGAAATTGGGCTTCCTAATTTATCTCACGTTGTTTTATATGAGATTATCACACTCTCATAACCTAAATTGCACGTTTTGCATATTTGTCAGAGTTAGTCCGAGTCAATTTAATATGTCTCCATCTTAATATTTTTAAAAAATATTGCCTGATATGCATCAAATTTTAAATTCACTATTAAATCTTTTTAGGTTAAAAAAACACGTTAACAATGCCTTTATATTGTGTTTATGATTTAAAAAAAAATTGATCTGACACTCAGCGTAGTGTCGGCCAAGGATCTTGTTGTTAACACAAAACTAAAAGAGAATGAGATTTTATTGTATCTTTCCTCACAAAATACTATTCACTATAACAATGTGTTTTTTTTAATTTTTTTGTTTTCACTTTCAATTTCATCCTTTAACATTAAGTTTATTAGGGATTGAGCTTCATAATTGTTTTCAATTTATTTTTTAAGAGATTGTTTCAATATCATAACCCGGACCATGAGTTTAATGAGTTAAATTGAGTTTTTTTTTTCTAATTGATTTTTTTTCTCAAATTCATCTTTCAATATTAAGTTGATTGGGAATTAGACTTTGTAGTTTGTTTTGATTTGTTTTTTATAATATTTTCCACATCTCATGACTCGGGTTACTAGTTTGACGGGTTAACCCATGTTGACTTGAATCGTTTTTTGTGTTCTTTTTTTAATTAATTTTTAAATTTCAATTTTAGCTTTTAACATAAAGCTTATTGGGGATTGGACTTTATAATTTTTTTCAATTTATTTTTTGTGAGGCAATCTCAGTCTCATGACTTGGACTACAGGTTTGATAAGTTAACTCAAGTTTTTTTTCCTTTTATCTAATTGATTTTTTTCAATATCATCCTTCAATATTGGGTTCATTGAGAATTATGATTCATTATTTTTTTTATTTGCTTTCTATAAAGTTATCTCTTTTCATGACTCGGGTCACGGATCTAGCAAGTTAACCCGGGTTGACTCGAGTCAGTTTTTATGTCCTTTTTATAATTGAGTATTTTTTTCAATTGCATCTTTTAACACTAGGTCATGGGTTTTATTGGTTAGCTTGAGTTGAATCGGGTTATTTTTTTTTTTTTGAATTCTTTTTTTCAATTTCATTCTTTAATACTGAGTTTATTGGAAATTAATTTTTATAATTTGTTTTGATTTGTTATCTATGAGTTTATTATGGTTTCATGAACCGACATGCGGATTGCAGGTTAACCAAAGTTGACTCGAATTTATTCAATATGTTATTATATTAATATTTATAAGAAAAACTTCATCTTAAATATTTATTTTGAGTCAAATTATGTTTTTATTGGTTATTTAAATGATTTTTTAACTCGCTAAATCGATTGAGTCATATTAAATCAATTCTTATATAGTTTTAAATATTTGTTTCTATTAGAAAAAATATTTGCAACATATAGATATTTTTTTATAATAAAAAAAATTAATCTGACCATGCTAGTTAATACTATGATATTATTATTATTATTTTACTGGTGGGTTGTGATTTAAAAAAAAATTAATTTTTTTTGAATTATTTTTTAAATATTTTTAGATCAGAATATTTAAAAATAAATTATAATAAAAAAATATTAATTTTATATATTTTAATGTGAAAAATATTTGGATTAAAAAAGCAATCATAGCACAGTGTAAAACAATTTATTCAAATTCTCTCCGCCTTTAACCAAACTTGAAGTCCAGGCAACGAAAAGTCGCCTCCAGCCCACCACCCGCCCGCATTATTCCCTCCATTGCCCAAAGAACACAAACATCTTCCAAACGACACATGCAAATTACGAAAGACAACCTAGGCTCTGTCTGTCTCTTTAAATTACAGGTTTTTTTTTTTGTTTTTTGCTGTCTGAGTTGATAAAAAAATAAACAGAGAGAAAAATTGTGGGGTGGCAATGATGGAGGAAATAGGAGGAGGAGGAGGAGGAGAAGTGTGTGTGTCAAGATCAGTGATGGAAATATGGAGAGGAATAATGAATTGGTTACGGTTTATAACCAAGTTGTTTTTACAGGTTTTAAGAGGGACTCCTCAATTTTTTCTTTCTTATATTTGTTTCGCATTTCCTCTTCTTTCCTCTTCTTCTTCTTTTAAGCCCTTGCCTATTGTTGAAATTCCTCTGCGAGAAACCACGTCAAAAAAGATCACAGACACGGCCCATGATAGCACCTGTGTTCCTGATGATGTTAGCAATTCTGGTGCTAGTGATGATTCCCCCACTGAAAAGCTCACTGTATGTGCTCTCTTTTATTGTTTCCATTGTTTTTTTCTTTTTTGTGTGTGGGTTTTGTTTAAATTTTTATTTTATTTTTTTGTTGGGATTTTTTCGTTGTTTTTGGTACTTTGTTTTCTTGGTTTTGAATATTGGTTGCGCAGTTTTATTTTTTATTTGGTAATTTGGGCCAGTTTGGTTTTAGTAGTTAGGTGAGAAATGAATGCCATTGTGGGGGAATGTAGTAATAAATGATGAATGACAAATAACGCTGTTAGATTCTTAACTTTTATGGATTGAATTTGGGAGGTTGTGTTGCATTAAGTGATTGTGGTTGTTTTAGGTATAAGGTTTTGTTGTGGTAGAGTGGATTGTTTGTGTCTAGAAATCTTCCACTCGCATTATGAAAGTTTATTATTGTTTTTCATATCAAGTTGTGTTTTTGGCCAAAAGGGTGCTCCTTGATTTGTAGGCATGTATTGCTTATCTTGCCCGAGCAATAAGTTTTGTAAATGCAGTTTACTCTGTAAATACAGGTGGTGCTTGACCTGGATGAAACTCTAGTTTGTGCATATGAGACTTCTAGCTTGCCACCCATTATTCGCACCCGAGCAGTAGAAGCAGGGGTGAAATGTTTTGAATTGGAATGTTTCTCTTCAGAGAAGGTCTCTCTCTCTTTTTCTCTCTACCTGATACTTTGTTTTTATCAGTATCAGTGGATATTAATATGAATTTACTGGATCAAAGGATGTTGAAGGAAAACCAGAAATTAATCATGTGACAGTGTTTGAAAGACCTGGTTTGAAAGAGTTCTTGAAACAGATTGGTGAATTTGCAGATTTGATTTTGTTTACTGCTGGTATTGAAGGTAGATGTTGTTCTGTTAGACTTATTGATCTTCACGGTTATTCTGCTCTCTTTTTTTCCTTTTATTTATTGTGTTTAGGCTTCATACAGGTTACGCCAGTCCACTCTTTGACAGGATAGATGTGGAGAACCAATTTAGTCAACGTCTTTTTCGACCTTCAACTGTTAGCACGTAAGTGCCATAGTTTATTGCAAATTACTATTTATTTATAGAATATCCAATCTGTTCCTTAACTGGAAAATGCTCCAGCATTGATTCTGAGAATCTCTTAGATTGCTTGTTAGGATAATGCTCAAGGTTTGTTTTTTAGAACTTTGGCATTATGTATTCTCTGAAAGTTTGTGGCTGTTTCTCCTGGTTTAAGATTGGGCTGTTGCTTACTTCACTAGTAAAAGTCTTGAGCTTGCCGCTGAGGTTGCAGGCTTGGAGTCTAACAGACCCTGCAAATTATTGTTGAAGGGCTGGGCTGCTAACAAAGTTCCCCTTTGAAAACCCTATTTCATTAGGATTATTGGGCAATGACCTCTTTTCCTTGTTTTTTGGTATATCCTGTGTGCGAGAGAGGGAGAGGAGGGGTATTATTACTGGGTCAGTCCTGGTAGCGTCACATAGGTTTGATCTCTATACAGGGGTGATTATAACCAGTTTGTACTGTTTCTTCGTTGGTTTACTGAGATGCCTATTGAACCCTGGGCTAGACAATATTGGGTGTGGCATTAACCTTTTGATATTGTAAGCAAACTTACTTTCTTATATATTAGGATCGACTGGCAGAATGGAGTTTTCTCAAAAGGTAGGGTTGGATTAGTTGTTCAGTCCTTGTAGTGTCACATATGTTCCATCTCTAAATGGATGGGTGAGTATAACCAGTTTGTGCTGTTACTTTGTTGGTTACTGAGGCGTCATGGAACCTTGGGCTAGACGGCATGGGTGCAGCATCAACCTTTTGATATTGTAAGCAAACTTATTTTCTTATATTAGGATCACGTGGCAGAACTGAGTATTCTTGACTGTTGGTGTTAGATTGCAAGGTCAGTTCTTGTAGCATCACATAGGTTCCATTTATAAACTCACCGAAGCGAAATTGAACTTGAAATGGATAGGTTGGTTATAGCCAGTTTGTCTTCTTCGGTTTATTGAGAGATTCATTGAACCTTGGGCTACACACGAGGTATGACATCAAGCAACCATACTAAATAATCCTGTCCATCTGAAGTTTGGTGGGATTTGATCCCAATTTAAGCTTTTGGTATACTCTAGGTAAGGCATCAAGTGACTATACTAATGAAGCTTGCTTTTACCCACAACATTATTCCTGTTACTGTTGCAATATATATTGGATGTTTTGTATTTTAACTTGTTGGATTATGTTAGAACTGGGCATGAGAATATTATCAGATAGTAGGGCTATGATAGCTCGGTCAGAAAATGCCTTCGGAGCGTAATGTGAGGCACACCTCTCGTCTCAGCTTCCATGATAGTTTCTTTTTCTCAAGCACTTTCATGTGTAATGGGTTTTAGGGTCTAGGTTGCACTGAGAAGATTCATTTAAGAATAGCTTTTGTGGAAAGCTAATTCTAGTTCACATGTCATTGTTTACCACTTGCATGACTCTGGGAAAGCGATGTCATTTTTTTGGATTCCGATGCTTATAGATTAAAGACCATGCTTGCAAATGCTGACGATCTTTCACTGTTTAAATCACAGGGAATATCGAGAACTTGTGAAGGATCTGTCATGTTTATCAAAGGATCTCTCTCGAGTTGTGATTGTTGACAACAACCCATTCAGTTTCTTGCTACAGCCATTGAATGGAATCCCATGTGTTCCGTTCTCTGCTGGACTGCCATATGATGACCAGGTAGGTAATCTCGGTGCATTGAAGAATTTTCCTGTTAATGCCTAAGAATCTGATCCACCTCATTTTCTGTCTGTTTCTGTCATTTGGCTCGTGCAGCTTTTGGATGTCCTCCTTCCACTCCTCAAAAACCTATCCCTGCAAAAGGATGTTAGGCCTGTACTTCACAAGAGGTTCCACATGCCTGAATGGTTTCAAATGCATGGCATTCCTGCTTCTGCTTTGACAGTGTGAGAACAATGCACGATAACTCTGTTTCTTGGATAGGCACCTGAGCAAACACACCTTCATGGTAGCATTTTGCTAAAATTAATTGCCATTTCATGTATTAATACCCTGGTCATGATAAAAAAAAAAAAATTGAATTCCTGAGCAAATACATGGTATTCTTTTGAGGAGCCTGCAATAGTACATAACTGGAGAGAGAGAAAAAAGAACAAGAAGATGCGCAGCTGCAGGTTTAATATGATTGAGCAAACTCTAATTCTTTTGTAATTAGGTATAGTGGGCTCTGGTCTTGTATAAACACTGTGGAATGACTAGTTATGATTCTTTCTGCTGTTTTTTTCTATTTACTACAGTAATAATCTGATTGATTAATACAGGGATTGTATATACATTGATCTAAAAGACAATTGCTAATTCTAAGAAAGAAACTATTAATTGAATAATAGGCTATTAGGAAATCTTTTTCAATGAGTTGAAATCACCATATTCATTCATTCATGGTGGATGAGACTGTCAGGAAAAAAAAAAGCTGAATTAAGAATCATTTAGCTGCAGATTATAAAGTTTTAGATTTAGATGAGGTGAAAAAAAACATATATTATACTTGATTTTCTGCAAAGGAATGCAAGATTTATACTTTATTTTTTTATGTAGTTAACGAAGCTGCATGGAACCTATTATTTAAAAATGGCAGATAAAACATAAATTTTAGTGTATGTTAAGAATTTGAGTCAAGAATTAAAGAGCCACCCAATCATAATCTTAAAAGATAAAGATAATATATTATGGAATGTAAGTATTACTTGCTGTTGAGGGCATAGTAACACCAAATAAGGGCCACCATAAAACAATAGTTGTTGGGTTATATAACGTTCAAACGAATCAAGGTGCGAATATTTTTATAAATATATTTTTTAATTAAAAATACATTAAAATAATAATTTTTTAGATTATTTTTTATTTTTTATATCAATTCATTAAAATCATTAAAAAAACAATAAATTAATGCGTCTTCAGACAATTTAAATAGACAAGCATCTTCAACTAGCAAATGAACAAGTAAATAAAATAAGAAAGATTCATTTTTTGATGATCTTGTGATTGACAGATTGGAGTCTTGGATTTTAAAAATGCTATTGCTCTTGGAAAAAAAGGAAGGGGACATCGTCAACTGGCTCAGATCTTTGTTTATGTACATCTCTGATATTAGCAACTCCCCGATACAAACATAAGAAAAACATCTGAAAAAACAAAAAAGAAATTTCCTTCAGAAATTGTTTTAACTCGCATGTTGAGTAAAAATGGTTCACAATTTCACTTCTATCCTGCCCCGGAAACTTCCTGACAACGAATATCTTCGGCTGGTGCAGCAGTTTCACTAAATTTATCCATGCAACGGTTGTCAGTATAACACATGGGGTAAAATCTGATTCTTTCTGTCGCAGATATGCACGGTGAGTGTATGGCATGAGCATCCAAAAACTTGGAGAACTTGGTGCCTCCAAGTGCTAAGCTTGGAGCTGCTTGGCAGGCACAGCAACCTCCTCTGGAGCAACTTCTGACTCATCAAGTACCGAGTTTTCGGACATTCAGCTAGCAACAGAAGATTCTTTAGATTTCTCTGTCAGCACCTCCTTAACTGAGTTGCTCGTTTCTCCAGTTTTTGAATTCTCTACAGTCACATCCTTATCTGAGTTGTTCGTATCTCCAGTTTGTGCCAGACTTGTCTGTGCTTGACTTGAAGTCTGAGGGTCTGGAGCTATTCCCAGGACCACCAGAACAGACCTAAAATGCAAAATTCAAAATGCATCTTCTACCGTCAGAAGCAGGAAAAACTCTAGTTGAGAGAAATTGGATTTTCTTCTATTTACACAAGCAAGAGGGATTATATTATAAACCTTGGAAGTGAAGATTTAATGTTTGGTTGGCTAGCATAGGCAACCAAAGGAGCTTTCAGTGCTGCGGTTCTGTTCAGTGCATTTTCCAGTTGTGGTGGAGGAAGCTGAATGACAAAAACAGAGGTTATCAAATTGGTTAAGAACAAATTTGCTTCTGAAATGCACAATTTACATTCTGATCTAGAAATTAGATTGATATTTAAAAATCAGAGGTGCTGGTTCATGGCTACCCACTGGTTTTAGATTATAGTGGCTAAAATTTTCAATAGCAAGCAAATAGAAGAGATCACACCTGAAGTAACACATTGAATGACTGAGGCTTCGTCAATAGTGCACACTTCAGGAAGCCAACCCACAACTTCGGGTACTTCCATATCTGCAATAGTCCATTGAATCAACTGTAAAATACGTATGGTTCGTGAAGTCATTGGCAATAAGCCTATGGAGAAGAAGTATTAACCTGCTTGCTTACGAGACGAGAAAGGATCTCCATAATAAACTCCACCTGCAATAATAGAAAAAACCTAGTCAAATACATACCAAGATCCAAGAGTATCATGTCCAAATATAATTAATTTGAAAGAAAAGGGGGTGTCGATTCACAAATTTCTTAGCTAACAGCACCAACCAGGCCAATTACAATAAGTAAACAGCGTGAGTGGGTTTCCATAACAAAAGAAAACTGTTTCAGTCTCCAAATATTCAAAAGAGTCACCGAAACATGCACACATGTATTTCAAGCCATATTTCATGAAGTAGAGATGACCTTAAGAATATTTATTGAATCTAGAGACATAGTTACAAATAATGTAAGTGATTATAAAAATAGCCTCTTGATTTAAATTTTTCTGAAATTCTTAAAAATGCTGGAAAGCCACCTATGGCTTGGTGATGCCTTAAGTGCTATTTTATTAATCAATTAATCAATAATGCTCTTCCAGAAGAAATAATAGAAAATTGGCCTTCTGATTTAAATTTTTTCTTGTGAATTTCTTACCAATGCTGGAAAAGCACCTATAGCCTGTAGTACCGTGCGCATGAATAATAAAGGAAGAGGAATTTGCTCAACCTGCAGGGATTAACTTGTTCAGATGTGACATCAGTTAAAGACAATTGAAGGATTTTGCGATACAAATTCAAAGTTAGGAATGACACAGACCAACTGATTTAAGACCTTCGCAAGAACTTGCTGAGTGAATATCTGTCGTTGCTCAAAACAAGCATTGCAAGCATCTGTAACCTGAACACAAAAGCACATCACTCAGTTGTACACCTATTCAAATTCGTAAATTCCACAGAAGCATGAAAAAAGGAGCAAAGACATACCTTCTTCAAGGGGATTCCGTCCCTGTCAGGATCAATACCATGGATGGCAATTAATACTTCAGCTGGAGAGAGCATCGTACCAGAATGAGATGATCCCTGCATTTACATCACGTTGTTTAACAGATTAGAGAAGCATTTAATGAGTTTAGAGCAGACTCCTCCAGAAATCAAACTTGGCCATGATAAAGGTATTTCTTACTAGTGTATTCAACTGCATGAGCCATTATTTAGAGAACATTAATACTGACAGTAAGCAGTGCAAGAAGTCAAATATTTGATCAACATCTATGGATGAAATCATTGTTGGAACTAGAATGAGAAACAATGAGAACAGCCCCATATTCACTGACAGCATGCGATAGAGCATCATAAAAGCATGGAATGGAAAAGAGAAAATTTAGATGCTGATAATTGATGTATATGACAACCGAAAAAATGAGTTCAATATAGAAATTTAGACAAGTGGGCTTTCGGATGGCCCATATCTCCATGGAAATGGAGACCAATCACGAACATAAATATAAAATAGGGAAAGATTGCAATGAATATGATTTGATTCATCAATCTTGAATTATTGATTTAAATGCTTTTGAAATGCAATAAAAAGCTAAAACCAGAAGCATATTTTAATGTATTGCAAGGTTCAAAGGTTATTTAAGTCATATTCTTGGACAGGTGGGAGGACTTTACATAA
>Ga0307515_10024898_pt1 | contig 10390 bp, 10 predicted proteins | sample 17_EM_MG_FD_194513 | JGI IMG/M metagenome (GOLD analysis project Ga0307515, IMG submission 194513) | Populus trichocarpa ectomycorrhiza microbial communities from riparian zone in the Pacific Northwest, United States - 17_EM | ecosystem: Host-associated > Plants > Roots > Unclassified | place...
AGCTCCAGCCCGAGGTACGTCTCGATCGCCGTCAGCCTGTCCTCGTCCAGCCGCAGCCCGCGCGTGCGCAGCACCTCGCTGGGGATGCCGCTGAGACACGGCCCCCGCCACAACGCCACGGCGGCGCGCAGGGTCTCGGCCGCCTCGGCGACCCGGCCCTCCTTGACCAGCACCCGCGACGCCCGCACCTGCCGGTTGAACACTTGCAGGTCGACCGTCTCGTCGTCGGTCTGCAGCAGATAGCCGGGGGCCCGGGAGATCACCGACGCCGTCAAGCCCGCCTCGGTGAAGCTCTTGCGCAGCCGCGACACGCAGATCTGGATCTGGGTCCGGGCGGTGTCCGGCGCGTCCTCGCCCCAGACCAGGTCGAGCAGCCGGTCGGTGTCGACCACCCGGCCCGCCTCCATGAGCAGGCAGGCCAGGATGATTTCCTGACGCCCCGGCGGGATCCGGACGGCCCCGGTCGGCCCGTCCACCTGCAGGGGGCCCAGGACTCGGAAGACGATTCCGGCCGGAATGACCGGACTGGCGAGGGTCAGGTCGAGCATGATCCTCCAGGGCCGGCGTTTCTCCAGTGGCATCTTCCACAACAGTTCACTGCATTGAGGACACATTGTCCAGCAGCAGATATTCGACGGCGAGCCGCCGCCGCCGATCGGCAACAATTGATCCTTTGTGCCGCATTTTCTGCACCCGCGCAGCCCCGCGCCAGGGCCCCCATCAGGTTGTACCCGAGTTTCGGGTTATGTCCGTTCCGGTCGGGATGGCCATTCCAAAGGAGACGAAATGAGGGTTGACAAACGGAGAGAAACCGCCGAGAAAGCGCCGTGATAGGGCGGAGTTGGCCGCCGCGCCGACAATCTGCTCAGCGACCACACGCAGACGTGGACGCCAGCAAGCCGGACAGAGGAGACCACCGATGATCAGCCATGGAGGTTCGCCGCCGTATAGCACCGCCGCCACCGCAGCCGGAGTCGACCACGTTCGACTGTCCTACCACTACCTGAACATCGGCGACATCGACGGGTACGGCTCGCTGCTCGACGAGCACGTGCAGGTCCAGCGGCCGGACATGGCGCGCGGGCACGGACGCACCGAGGTGCTGCGCACGCACGCCCAGGTCGCCGGCCCGCCGGCCCGGCACCAGGTCTTCAAGGTGATCGCGGACGGCGACGGCGTCGCCGTGACGGGCCGTTACACCAGCCCTCCGGGCAAGAACGCGCTGGACTTCGTCGACGTGTTCACCCTGACCGACGAGGGGATGCTGCTCGGGTACCGGCGCTTCTACTACGTCGCGCCGCGCTGAGCCGGGTCCGCGCCGCACCGCTCGGGCACGGACCCGGTGGGAGGTCACGCGGGCCGGCTAGCGGCAACCAAAACCTGCTCAGGGGCGGGGGCCGGGACGCCCAGGCTCTCCGGGCCGGGTGCCGGCTGGCGCAGGGCCCGGATCGCGGCCGCGGGGGCGGCCAGGGCGACCACCCCGCACACGAACCAGGTGGCGTGGAACCCGATCACCGCGGAGAGCGCGCCGAAGACCACGATCGACACCGGGGTGGTGCCGATGCCGGCCAGCGTCAGCATCGACATCGCGGTGCCCAGCCGCGCGCGCGGCGACGCCTGCTGGTAGACGGTGACGATGGCCGGGCCGTTCAAGCCGGCCATCAGGCCGACCAGCGCGCCGACCGCGGCCAGCGCGAACACCGAGTTCATCAACGCCATCGCCAGGATGCCCAGGCCGATGCCCACGCCGGTGACGATCAGGCGCACCACCAGGGGGATACGGTGGGCGAGCAGCGCGCCGGCCACCCCGGCGACGAGCGCGCCGCTGCTGAACGCGACCACCACCACGGCCACCGATCCGACGCCCCAGCCCCGCCCGTCGACCAGCAGCGGCAGCGCCACCTCGATCGGCCAGCCGAAGGCCAGGTCCAGCAGGAAGGCGCAGACAAAGAGCCAGCGCAGGCGGGGGTACGTCCGCAGCAGCCGAACCCCGTCACCGGAGCGGCGGAGCATGTTCTCACCCGGGGTCCGGCTGCCGTCCCCCATGCCCCGGGTCACCACGAACACCGCGGCGAGCGAGACCGTACAGGTGACCGCCACCACCGCCATGGCCTCCCACAACTCGCCGGTGGCGATCAGCCAGGCGCCGATCGGTGCGCCGACGATCGGCGCTATACGGGTGACCATGGCCGACAGCGAGTTCGCCCGGGCCAGCTGATCGCCCTCGGCCAGCCGGGGCAGCAGGGTGCTGGTGGCCGGGCTGCCGAACCCCAGCAGCACCCCCTCGACGGCGGCGACCACCACCAGCGGCCAGAACCACGGCGTGGTCAGCGTGACCGCCGCGCCGGCGGCGAGCAGCACGGCCCGGGCGGAGGTGGTCCGCAGCAGGACGAAGCGGGCCCCCAGCATGTCGGTGACCGCGCCGGAGAAGACCAACGTCAGGGCTCGGGGGATGGTGCCGGCCAGCATCAGGGTGGTGATCGCGCCCACGCCGCCGAGTTGGACCGCGGTCCAGGCCAGGGCGACCAGCAGCACGTAGTCCCCGGTCAGCGACAAACCCTGGCTGGCGGTCAGGGTGATGACTTTCCGCCACTGGATCGGCAGGTCAGCAGATCTCATCGAAATTCCTCAATCTCATGGGTGGATGGGAGCAGCACGCACCCGCAGCCGCCGTGCAGCGCGTTCTCGACGGCCCGACCGGCGGCGAAGTGTTCGGCGACGAGGTTCCGCGGGTCGCCGGCCGCACTGACCTCCAGGCTGCCGCCCAGGTCCGAGCGACCCAGGCGGGCCAGCGCCTCGGCGGCCCCGCGCACCGCGGCGTCGTGCCCGGTGGGCGTACAGCTCAAGACGGGTATCGCCGACGGGGTGAACCGGACCCGCACCTGGCCGCGGGCCGGGTCGGCAGCGGGCAAGGGGCGGCATCCGCCCGCCGGGTACGGCCCGGGTCCGGCGGGTGGCCGCAGCGCACCACGGCCACCGGGATCGCCGCGACGGCCCCGCCCCGGTCCGCTGGTGCCGGCCGGCCCACACCGCCGACCGGCGGGAAACGGCTGGTGTCTCATGTGGACCCCCTCGGATCGCCGGGCGGAGACGAACCCTCGTCTCCCGGAAGGTATGCGGCCGCGAGCCAGCCCCGCGGCGGTTGGCCGGGCAGCCCAGCGGCATTCGCGCCGTACCGGTACGCCCGCCAGTCCCACTCGAACATCCGCAGCCGCCGGGGCCGGTCACCGGCGGTGGCCAGGGTGGCGACGAAGCCGGGAGGCGCGGGCAGGTCCCGCAGCGCCCAGCGTTGCCCGGCGAAGGCCCCGGTCCCCTCGATGATCCCGGGCATCAGCACGCCCAGCCGCAGCCCGTCCAGCAGGCGCCCGCCGCCGGCCTTCACGCAGGCCTCCTTGCGCGACAGCAGCCGGTGATAGGCGACGTTCTGGGCGGCCTCGTCGGGTTGCCCGCTGACTTCGGCGGCCTCGTCGGCCGGCATGTACCGGCCCGCCAGCGCGGTCGCCCGGATGCCGTCGCGAATCTGCTCCAGGTCCACCCCGACCGGGTCGTGCAGGCGGACGGCGAGCAGGGCGTGACCTCCGGAGCGACTCAGGCTCCATTGCCACCGGCGCCATGGGCCGTCGAAGTACGGTTTGCCGTTGGGGCCGCGCGCCCAGTGCAGCGCATAGCCCGCGGTGTCGAGATAGCGGCCCAGTACCGACCGGACCGCCCCGTGCGCCACCACGAAGCGCTGCGCCGCCCGTTCGTCGCGCAGGCTGTGTGCGCGGCGCAGTTCGTCGGCGTCGAGCAGCGCGGCGAACGGCTCGACGGTCTCGGGTTCCACGTCCAGCACGATGTGCCAGACGTCGGTGCCCGGCGGCGACCCGACGTCGACCCGCACCGGCTCACGCGGCGCGGGCATCGGCGAGCCGTCCCTGCAGATAGCCCTGGGCGAGGGTGAGCCGCTGGATGTTGCCGGTGCCCTCCATGAACTCGAAGGCCCGCGCGTCCCGCAGGAGCTTGTCCAGCAGCGGGTGCTCCCAGCGCGCTCCCGGCCCGAGCAGCCGCACCGCGCTGGTGGTGATCTCCTCGGCGAGCCGGGTGGCCCGCAGCTTCGCCGCCGAGGCGAGGGTGCCGTCGCTCGGGTCCCGGTCGGCCGCGCGGGCGGCGGCCAGCACCAGGGCCCGGGTGCCGGCAAGGCGCTGCTGCCAGCCGGCGATCAGGTGCCGCTCGTCGGCCCGGTACCGGCGGCGTTCCGTCACGACCAGGTCGTACGCGGCCTGGGCGACGCCGAGCGCGAAGCAGGACACCACCGGGCGGTACCGGTTGAAGGTACGGGTGGCCGTCCACATGCCCTGCCGGGCGGCGGAGCGGTGCCGGCCGAGGATGTCGGTCGCGGCGACCGGCACGTCGGTCATCCGCAGCTCGCTCAGTTGCAGCCCGCGCAGGCCCAGCGTCGGCAGCGGCTCCGCGGTGAAGCCGAGCCGGTCGGTGTCGACGAGCACCGCCACCACGCCGAGCGGGCCGGCGTTGCGGCGGGCGAAGACGACGCCGAGGCGCGACCGGGCGCCGTTGCCGATGTACCGCTTGACGCCGTCGAGCCGGAAGCCGTCGCCGTCCGGGCGGAGCGTGCTGCCCATGCCGCCCGGGTCGGAGCCGTGCGTCGGCTCGGTCATCGCGAAAAACGTCCAGGTGGGCCCGGCGGCGACGGTCTGCCAGTACCGCTGCCGCTGCTCGTCGTCGGCGAGGTCGGCGACGACGAAGCCGGACATCGCGGGGCCGGGCAGGGCGAGCACCGCGGCCGCGTCGGCTCGGGCCAGCTCCTCCAGCACCACGACCTGCTCGACGCAGGTGTGCAGCAGGACTGGCCGGCCGCCGACCCGCAGCGGGTCCGGGTTGTACTCGGCCGGCAGGCCGGCGAGCCGGCGCCACGGCAGTCCACGGTCGGGTAGCCCGAGGGCGAGGTCCGGGTCGCGGTCGAGGTCCAGGGCGGTGGGGCGCAGCAGGTCCGCGTACGTGCGGGCCTCGGCGCGCAGGTCGGTGAGGAAGTCGGTGCTCATGGCGCCTCCAGGTCGATCGGGGGCGGGTAGGTGTCGGCGAGCAGTTCGGAGACGCGAACCTCGCTGCCGGGCCCGGCGGCGAGGAGGCCGGCGGCACCGAACAGGTGCAGGCAGCTCCGACCGGCCTCGTCGAGGGCTAGGTGCACGCGGTACAGACCGGCATCGGTATCGGCGTCGAGCAGCGCCCGCGCCTCGGCGATACCCGCGGCCGCGTCGGCGACGATGCCCCGGACCATCGGCAGGTTCAGGGTGATGACGCCGGCGACGGTGCGGCCGCGCAGGTGTGCGGCGGCCCGCTCGAGCAGCCGCTCGGCCAGGCCGAGTCGGAGCCAGGCGATCCCGGTCGTCCAGGCGATCCTGGTCGTCCAGGCCGGCCCGGTGTCCGGGTCGGGGCCGCCACCCGGCACGTGCGAGGCGATCCACTCCCCGTCGTCGGCGACGATCCGGTCCAGCACCCTCTGCCCCGGCCGTGGACCGGCGCTGGTGGCGTACACGAGGCTGGGTAGGAAGGTGTGTCCGCTTGGTCCGACCGGCAGGATGCCGGGGCTGGTCTCCGCGTGCAGCGCGGAGAGGGCCGCCGCTGCCCCGTCGGTGTACGCGAGCAGGCGATAGGAGGTGGCGGGCGCGCTCATGGTGATGGGCATCGGACCAGCTCCCTCGCGTGCCGGGTACGGATGCGGGTGGTGAGGTGCCGGGCGGCGGGCAGGGTGAGGGTGACCGTGCACCAGTACGGCAGCACCGGATCGCGGTCGGCGACCAGCACCCGGCCGCCGTCCGGCCGGGTGGCGAGCAGCTCGGCGAGGGCCAGCCACACCCCGGCGCACGGGTGTCCCGGCTCGGCCCGGCGGACCGGTACCCCCATCGGCAGGCCGGTCAGTCCGGCACCGGCGATCAGCAGGTCGGCGTCGGTACGCGGCAGAGCCGCCGGCCCGGCCCGGGTCACCGCCACCGTCGGCACGTCGAGGCCGATGGTGCCGTCCGGGCCGAGCAGCAACGCCACCGCGACGTCGCGGACCGGCCGGACCGCGGCGTCGTCCGGCGGCAGCGTCGACTGCTCCATGATCAGGATCAGGGCCCGGCGGGCCGCCCCGGAGCGGAGGTACTGGTGGGCGATCCGCAGCGCGGTGAACGGGCCCGCCACGCCCTGCTCCGAGACGCCCATCATGATCGGGTCGCCGGGCAGCAGGTGGGACAGCACCGCCCCGGGAAAGCTCTGGTGCCGGCAGTCCGGGCTGGCGTCGACGGTGAGCACCAGGTCGACGCCCTCGGGGCCGAGCTCCCGGACCACCGTGCGGGCCATGTGGTGGTAGCTGACCATGGCGCCGTCGGCCAGCCAGGACAGGTCGGCGAAGGTGCCGTAGAGCGCCTCCATGCGTTCCAGCAGGGCTTGCCGCTCGACCGGACCGGGCGGGGGCACCGGGTCGGCGAAGGGGAAGGCGACGATGCGTTCGAGGGTCGGCATGATCAGCGGCTCTCGGCGATGAAGGCGGCCAGCGACCCCACCGACTCCAGGTGAGACTGCTCCAGGTTCTCCGGGTCGACCTGCATGTCCAGGGCGTCCTCCAGGGCCATCAGCAGGGCGAGCACGCTGGTGGAGTCCAGGCTGAGGTCGTCGAAGAGCCGGGTCTCGGCGGTGACGTCGGCGAGTTCCTGGCGCAGCACCTCCTCGAGCGCGGTGACAATGACGGTGACGAGCTGCTGGTTGCCGGTCTCGACAGTGCTGGCGGTCATGGGAATTCCTGCCTTTCGGGTACGGGTTGGGGGTGGTTCAGCGGAAGTCGTGCAGGATCTGCGCGGCGAGCATGCTGTCCACGTCGTCGCGGGCCCGAATCAGCCGGGGCTCGCCCTCGTGGATCAGCACCTCGGCCGGGTAGCCGTGGCTGAGGAAGTGCACCGGCGAGGCGGTCGGGCCGTACGCGCCGGAGCGCTCGACCCCGATCACGTCGCCGGGGCGCAGGTCGCCGGGGAGTTCGACGGCCTTGCCGATGGTGTCGTTGGGGGTGCAGAGCGGGCCGGTGACGTTCCACTTCGCCGGCTCGGCGGCGCTGTCCCGGTTGAGCAGCCGCATCGGGAAGTTGCGCTTCACGAACGAGCCGATGCCGACCGCGGCCATGTGATGGTTCGTGCCGCCGTCCGCGATCGCGAACAGCTCGCCCATCGATTCCTTGACGTAGCGGACCTGCACGGCGTACGTGCCGCTGTGGCCGACGAGGTAGCGGCCCAACTCCATCACCATCCGGGTGTCCGGGTGGCGGTCGTGGAACGCGGCGAAGAGGGGGTTGAGCAGTTCGGCCAGGGCGGCGACGTCGAGGTCCCGCTCGCCGGCGAAATACGCCACGCCGAGCCCGCCGCCGACGTCGACGACCTCCAGCTCCACCCCGAGCCGCTGGCCCAGCCGCTCGGCCAGCTCGAGGATCCGCCCGGTGTTCTCGGCGATCATCTCCGCGGCCAGGAACCGGGTGCCCAGGTACGCCTGGAAGCCGCACAGCCGGACCGATCGGTGCCGGTCGGCGAGATCCGGCGCGGCCAGCAGGGTCGCCTCGTCGATGCCGAACTGGCGGGGCTTGCCGCCCATGGTGAGGCCGCTGCCCTTGACCGCGAAGCTCGGGTTGACCCGCAGCACCACCCGGGCGGTGGTGCCCAGGCCCTCGGCCAGCTCGTCGATCAGCGCGAGTTCGCCGAGGGACTCGCAGATCAGGGTGACCTGGTCCTTCAGGCAGGCGGTGAGCTCGTCGCGGCTCTTGCCGGGGCCGAGCAGCATGATGTGCTCGGCGGGTACGCCGGCCCGCTGCGCGGTAACCAGCTCGGTCAGGGACGAGACCTCGGCGCGGGCACCGAGCGAGTGCAGCAGGGCGCAGACGCTGATGTTGGGATTGGCCTTCAGCGAGTAGAACATCTCCACCGCCGGGTGCAGCCGCTCGCGCAGCCCCCGGTACTTCTCGGTGATGGTCGCGCCGTCGTAGACGTACAGCGGGGTGCCGAACCGTTCCACCAGCTCGGTAACCGGGACACCTCCCAGCGCGGTCGACTCAGACATGGACGGTCTCCTTCCGGATTGCCGCGACGACGCCGCGGTCGAGGTCGGTCAGCTCCCGCTCGGTGCGGGCCATCAGCAGCCCGTACAGGCGGCCCACGTACGGGCGGGAGTCGCCGGGCTCGGGTGTCGCGGCGTTGACCGTGGCGAAGTTGTTCACCACGAGCCCGACACCCCGTTCGCGGGTGAACAACAGGTCGCCGAGCTGGTCGCACAGGGCGGCGTAGCTGACCGCGCCGGTCAGCCGCAGGTCGTACTGGCGGGCCAGGGCGACGGTGTCCGGGCTCATGAAGCGTTCCTGCAGCCCGGTCTGGTAGGTCGACATGTTGTTGCGGGCGTTGATCTCCAGCACCGGCAGCAGGCCGCCGTCGGTGGTGGTGATGGCGTCCACCCCGACGACGCCGTGGAAGCCGTCGGCGGCCAGCCGGGCGCCGAGCAGCTCGGCCGTGACCACGAGCTGCGCGGCGTGCGCCGCGGAGAGCCGGGCCGGGATGTGGTGTCCCTTGTGGACCCCGTTCTCGGTCAGCGCCTCCTTGACGAAGTCGAACCGGACCGTGCCGTCGCGCCCGACGGTGAAGTGGTAGTTCAGGTCCAGCTCTTTGTCCGCCCACTCCTCGATGACCAGGGCGATGCGCTGGTCACCGGTGCGGGCGGCGCGCCGGGTGACCATCCGGACAAGCTGGTCCAGCCGGTGGGCGTCGTCGACGACCATGATGCCCTTGCCGGAGACCCCGTAGGCGTCCTTGACGCCGACCCGGCGCCCGGCGGCAACCGAGCGGGCAGCCTCCTGGGCCGCGGCGGCGAACTCCGCCACGGTCTCGCACTCCCAGCCGGCGGCCTGGGCCAGCCCGAGCTCCGCGGCGACCCGGCGACTGTAGATCTTGCTGTTGACCGCCTTGACGACCGGCACCGCCGGCAGCGCCGGGGCGAGCCCGGTCAGCTCGCACAGCCGCTGCTCCAGCAGGGACATGCCGTGCGGCAGCAGGTATGCCCCGGTCGCGGCCAGCGACCGCAGGGCGGCCAGCAACCGCGGCGAGCGCAGCGCGTCCTCGCTGACCGTGGCCGCCGGGTCGTGCTCGTCGGTGAGCAGGATCCCCGGCAGCTCGATCCCGAGCCCCTCGAGGTAGGCCAGGTAGTCGGGGTCCGGCGCGGACTTCAGCACGACGTGGTCGTCGGGCCCGGCCAGCAGTACGGCGAACTCGTCCATCCGGTTGACGATCGCGGTCGACGCGCGGCCGCCGAAGATCGGCAGGCCCACCTCGTCGCGGGCCCACTCGTCCTCGACCTCGAAGTTGCCGAGTAGGACGAACGGGGTATCGGCGGCGCCGGTGCAGGCGCTCTTGACGCCCTGCAGGAACGTGGGTTTCGGGGGTGACATCGGCTGATTTCCCTTCTGATTGACCCGATCGGGCCGGGCGGGTCAGTGCCGGGCGGGTCAGTGCCGCAGCACGGCGGCGGAGAACGTCGCACCGAGCCCGACGGCCGCCATCAGGTACAGATCACCCGGGCGCAGCCGCCCGGCGGCGCGGGCGTGGACGTAGTTGATGAACGGATCGGCGCCGAAGCAGTGCCCGGTGACCGCGATGTTGTCCAGGTGCACCCGCTCCAGCGGCACGTCCAGCAGGCGGCAGGTCCACGACCAGGACAACCGGTTGACGTTGTGCGGCAGGACCAGGGCCAGCTCGCCGACGCCGACGCCGGCCTCGCGGCACGCCTGGCGGATCACCTCGGCCAGCACCTCGTTGTGCTCCTTGAGGAAGTCCGGATCCAGGGCCAGCGGTGGGAACTGCTCGGCGTACCGGCCCAGGGTGCGGGTGGCGAAACCGAGCAGCCGGTCCCGCTCGCCGTCGGCGGTGACCAGGCAGGCGGCGGTCGACTCGCCCATCACGGTGCTCTCCGGGATGATCTGGAGCACCCGGGAGAAGATCTTTTCCCCGGTGAGCACCAGGGCCAGGGCGTCCGGGTCACCGTCCGCGGCGAGCAGCCGCCCGGCGAGATCCACCCCGAGCAGGCCCCCGGCGCAGGCATGCTGGGTGAGCGTGAACGCCACCGCGTTCGGCAGGCCCAGCGCGGCGCAGACGTCCTCCAGCGGTGTCTCCCCGGCCCGGACCACCGGGGTGATGGTCCGGGCCAGCACGACGTAGCGGACCCGATGCTCGTTGCCGCGCAACGCCGTCAGCGCATCCACCGCGGCGGTCAGCAGCGACCGCAGGTCCTGCCCCGGCGCGCGGCGCACAGACTTCAGTCCGTACAGCCGACGAAACGTCCACAGCAGCTTCGGGTCGGCGTCACCGCAGATGTCACCGATATCCACGCT
>Ga0307515_10024899_pt1 | contig 10389 bp, 9 predicted proteins | sample 17_EM_MG_FD_194513 | JGI IMG/M metagenome (GOLD analysis project Ga0307515, IMG submission 194513) | Populus trichocarpa ectomycorrhiza microbial communities from riparian zone in the Pacific Northwest, United States - 17_EM | ecosystem: Host-associated > Plants > Roots > Unclassified | place...
TCAGATGTGTTAGAAGAACCACCGTCGGGGCTTTATCCCTTATTGTATTATGACCTGATTGGGTCTACTGTTACTCGTTCAATTTAGAAGGGCTTATTAGTCCCGATTATTACCAAAAAAAAAAAACTACGTATTAGCATGACAAATTGCTATATTAATCTCTTAAACACCCTATTAATACACACATGGAAGGACATAATCCTGGGTGTGATAGCGTTAGCTTCCTCAAATGTTCGAAAGCAGCTGCACAAGCGCAATAGTGAAGTGGGCATGGGTGGGTCGCTCTTTCCATTTTAAAATGATTCTCTTGTGGGACCTTAAACCCTTTAAAAGGGTTCAAAATAACAAGGGACAGAAATTAAGGGGCAATCATGCTAAGAGTTAAAGAACACCTGAGATCGATTTCAGAAATGGCCAAAATCCAAATATTCTCATCACCTCCGAACACTTGCATGATGATGTTCCATCATGTTCGGGAGTGTATTATATATTGTTTTTTAAAATATTAAATTGATAAAAAAAACATTAAATTGAATCTTTTAAAAAGAATTAAATTTTTTTTTTTAAAAGACAGATAGATAAACTGTAATGCAAAACAAAACATTCGTATCATGGGCAAGTAATTTCAATTCTACTTTGGAGTGCCCACTTCACCTTTTCCTCTCTCTCTCTCTCTCTCTCTCTCTCTAGTGACAGACACGCGTCACTCTCCATTAACTGTAAGATGTTGCCGCGTTAAATAAAATAAAAGCTGAAGAGGATAAAAGAGAGGTGGGGTAACACGAGTAGAAGAGAGGAGCCCGCAAGTCACACTTCCAGGCAGGATATACACATCAGCACATACGTCGCTAATCTAGAACGTGGGCCCCAAAGCTGTCTTCTAATGGGGACCACAAGCGAGGGCCACTTTGGTAGCAAATCATATCTTTCGTTTACAGTATTTTAATTTCTCCCGCGAACCTTCCCTTTGCTATCCTGGGTTTTGGCTTTGGGGGTCTCAACAAAATCATCTATTCTAGACACAATTGCAACCTTAAGGTGTGATGTTTATAAAAAAATCTTGAATTTATCTTAACTTCAGATTATTATTTTTTATTTTAATATATTGATATAAGACATAAATATTAAAAAAATATTATTTTAATGTATTTTTAAATAAAAAATACTTTTAAAAATCGATCCTCCTACAATCTTAAGCACCTGCAGACATAACTAAATCTCGTACATGCTTCCTCCTTTTAATTTTACCGCAAAGATAACTACATGCCACAGAGCACCCCTCTGAAAAAACAACAAAGAAAGAACAAACAAATAAAGACAATTACAGAGCAATACATTGTGAGAGATAACGTCATCACATTCAATCCACAAGAATCGGCAACGGCAACGGCAACGTGCAAGACAAAGACCATAAAGTGACAAACCCCTTTTCAAGGGTCAAGAGATGACGTGGTAGTACTTCACGATTTCGCAAAGGCAAAGTAGGGTTTTATGCAACATGGACACTACACTAATAAGTGAAAAACCAAATAATTGCAAGCCAAAATCGGAGCTCTTGTTTTCAAGTTTGAACCTTCCTCAGGCAAGGTGCGCCGGTGTATCTGCAAAACAACCTCTCTCAACAAATATGACAAACCATCACCCCCTCAATTCAATACAGCAAATCCCACGATGTTCTATAAACCTAGCACGACTAAATTGTCCCAGAAATTAAAATATGACACCATCACACAAGAAAAACAAGGATGGAGACAGATATTAAATAAAAAAATTGGGTGGGTTTACTTTTATATGTGCAAGACATAATTCATATACACCATCCACTGCACGATATATATGTTGTTTTAGAAGATACTGCCTAATGCGCTTTCAGGAAAATAGAATTAGACCCCATAAAAAAGGGATGGAAAATCTAGCACAGTGGAGAAAATAACTGACCCATGAGAGGGAAAGGTAGTTCTTTTTCTTCACCTTTCCACGTCCATCTTTCCTCTTTTTCTCTACAAAAACACTTGAACCAATCTTTTCCCATGTCTTTTCATTCCCAGCCTCTCGTCATCAAACCAATCAAATTTAACTAGACCTGACCATCAACCCTGTCAGCCTATAGACACAAGTGTACAGAGAGAGATAATACGCACGGCGAGCAAGTCCAGTCAGCAGACAACATTACTGCCCCCATTGGTTCAACTTCATTTTACCAAAATTTGGGTTCGGATCCACATGGCGTGCTTCCTTGAACATTTCTCACCCCTTCATTCTGCCAGAAGGCATTCAAAATGTCATTTCCTTGGCTTGTTAATTGCTTTCCCTTCATAAATTGAAAAATCCCCAATCAAACCAATCTACTAGTCTTTTTCAATCTTCTCCGATCCGCAGGTTGCCATCTAAAGCACCAGGCACATGATTCTATTCGCCAGCAGGTTGTTTCTTCTCTGCCGGTTTCACCTGAACCACAGTGGGAACAGGATGAACATAAGAGAAGCCAGCAGGTAAAATCTGATGCGGCTTTCCAGCGGGATGTGCAGCAGCAAATTGGGCATGGATAAGACCCTGTGAAGGTAAGCCACCTCCTTTCATATTGTTAGCAGCTGCCTTTGCAGGATCAGTACTACTGGTAAAGGCAAGTGTGACTGGAGGACATAATGACAACATCCCTGTAGAGGAGGTAGCTGAAGTGCCTTGTGATTGCTGCTGCTGCTGATCACTACGGTGTCTTTGGAGATAAAACCCACCACCCGCTGGTGTAGTATTTGTTGAACTTGCCGCATGAGCTTGCATATAACCATTAGTGTACATTAGCTGAGCCTGAGCCTGTTGGAGTGCATGCTTTGATAGCGGCTGTTGATGTGACATTTGAGGCTTTGTACCAGAGTTAGATGAAGAGGTGTTGTGAGGATGACCAAGGATTGATGGAACATTTCTTCCCCCAACTGGAGACGATTTTTGCACAGGTACTGATGCAGAGTTGGATTGTTGAGATGATAACGTAGAAGATTGACCACCTTTGTTACCCGTGGAAGCGGATGTCCTCGGACTTCCACCTGCACTCTTAGAAATTGATGTTGTGGGAGAACCAACCATCATCGGAGGAGATGGGGATTGGTTACTGCTGGGATTTGGTTGCCCTTGTGGCGAAGCAGATGGTTTTTGGTTAGCCGCAAAAGATATCTGTGTGTGACCTCCTTGTGTTCGGCCTTGTTGTTGGGGAAGATTTTTGAGGGTTGGTGAAGCTGGGGTTAGAGATGGAGAAGGAACTTGAGAGGTGGTGGTCCTCACGGAATTTTTCCACTGGGGTGATTGAGCAGGGCTACTGCTGTTTTGAACAAAATTTTGAGGAAAAGCAGAAAGTGGATTAGGGAACTTGGTGGCCATGGCTGATGATGATGAAATATGATCGGGATAAGCACTTCCATTGCTAGTTGCTGGGGTTTTACTACGAGAGGAAGCTGCAGCCACAAATTGGTGCTGCTGCTTCTGAAGCTGAAGAATTTGCTGCTGCTGCTGCTGCTGATTCCGCTGCATCTGCTGCTGTATACTTGGTGCATTTGCACCACTGATAGTAGCTGACATAACAGAGCCAGAGGTCCGAGCAGGAGTAGTCCCAAGGTTAAGAGTTCGGGCTGAGCTATCAATGACATTGTTGACTGGCATTGTTGAAATGGGGGAGTCCGTTAAATCTGCCCGAGAGAACACAATTGACTGCCCAGCAGTTAATGGAGCCTTTACTCCTGCAATGGCCTTCCTCTCTTCTTCCACGTTAGAAGTGTCATTTCCTCCAGTTTTCCCTTCTTCAGAAACACGGTAATTCTTCTTCTGCTGTGCTGCTTGGGCAGCAGCAATTAAGTGATATCCATGCCTTGCTGCCTCTGGGAGGCTTTGTAGAAGAGCATGATCATGTGCAATTGATGAAAAATCAAGTCCCGGGGAAGCAGTGGTTCCATTGATGGAAGTAAATGACATGGCAAAAGCCTGAGAGGTTGAAGGTTCAGCCCCAGCCTTAGAGATCTGTGTTTGTGGTTGCTGGGGTTTCTTTTCACTAGTATTGCCACTTGCACTATGGGCACCACTCATCGGTGTGGGATTCATCAAAGCAAAGTTTGCTGGATGTATTGGCATTAAATTCTGGCCATAATGACTCATGTTTGGACGGGAGACTTGACTGTCAGCAGTTGAAGGGCTGTCTTCACCACCAAATTCACTCTCGAGTTGACGAGCTTGGTGAGAAACATTCTGATTTTGCATCTGCTGCCGTTGCTGGTTTGGCAGGGAATGGGGCAGCTGGTTTTTAGGGCCAGGAAAACCTTGCAGATTTCCGCCATCTCCACCAACTCCACTGCCATACAATCTCTGCTGCTGATTCTGCAAATGCTTCTGGGATGATGAGGAACCACTGGTAATGCTCGGATTTTGATGGCCTTGTTGGCTTTGTTGTGTCTTAGTGGATGGCTGCTGCTGCTGAAGCTGTGAAGGATGGAGCATTTGAGAAGAATAAAACGATCCATTAAACAAAGGCATTGCCTGAGGATGGGTTCCTCTATAAGCTGCTGCGGCCCCAACATGAGCAGGTATGGGAATCGGGAACGCTCCATTCTGCATAATTGCCAAGTATTGGGTTTCATTGCCTGGGAGATTCGGGTAGTTGAAGCTCATTGGTGTAGGACCAGCTATAGCTGATGCTGTGGAACTCATTGAAGCAGAACTTGAGACACTTGAAGAGGCCACACTGCCTGCAGCAGGAGGAGACTTCACACTTCCCGGTCGGACAGAAGCTGCTGCTGCTGCTGCAGCAGCAGCAACAGCAGCTTGTTGTTGATTCAATGGGAAGATGAAAGTGGGTCCATGCTGGAATTTAACAAAAGGAAAACTAACACTCAAAAAACCAAAACCCATGGACAGATCACAGAGTTAAGAACATTACAACTCAAGAGACGACCATACCATGATATTACTAGGAGCACCTGGCGGCAGGGCTTGCTGGAGCAAAATCTGCTTTCTCTGTGCAGCTTCTGCAATGTTGGCACCTTGAGAATTCTTCTCCTTCCCACAGGGACCAGGAAAAATGGCAAGACTCTGTCCCTTTTCTTGCGCAGAATTCACACCTCTACCTGCATGCAAGTCAGCGGATGGCACCACATTCATATTGCACGCTTTAGCCCCATATTGTAAAGCAGAACCAGCAGCTGGTGGCCAGAAAGGATTCATCCTTGTAAATTGCTGGTAACAATGAATATTCCTTGCAATGTAGCAATGTGTTGCACACCTTTTTGGCCGTGGTTGGCTAAAAATTAAATGAGGAGGCTGCAACAAGTTCACAAAATACCCATCAGAATGGAGGAGGGATTACATTCTTTTCCAGATGCTCAAACAAGCGTTACATACCTGTATGGCTGCAGAAGACACAGTGCTTCCATCCATGGATACAACTCCTTGTAGAGGTGCCATATATCTGCCGATACGAAAATGTCATTTCCCCAGAGAAGAGAATCTAAAGCATTGTACGGCCAAAGAATGAAAGAATCAAACAACACCCAAAAGACAATACCCCATGTGAGGAAGCCCACCGGGCCAGCCAGTCATGGACATTGGCAAAGGTAAAGAACTGGATTGCGCTGAGAATGGGACAGAAAAAAGAGGAACGAAAAAAAATTGAATCAGCAACCCAATTGGAAAAATTTGACGAGAACAACAATTCTCAATTTAAAAAAAGAAAAGGAGAAATCCGCTATTTTTTTTTTACCAATTTTCTCTGTGTTGGGTTGCTGCTGCTGCTGCACATGCTGAAGCAGCTTATTTCTACTTATAGTAACAGTGGCGCTATCTCTATCACCCTTCCCTGGATCAAGCTGGAGATCAATATTCCTCTCTTTATTAACAATTGGCTTCTGGGATTCAACTTGTTCGCCAATAACTTTTGTCTTTTTCTCTACAGGTTCCACATTTATATCTTCCTTTACAACTTTCAATGCTTTCTCATCTTCTTTGACCATCACAGGCTTCTTTTCCTGCCATATTGAACAAGCAAAAGCATAAGAACCAACATCATTAATTTTTCACAAACCGCATCATAACAAACAGATAAGCAGATAAGTCATAAAAAGCAGAAAGTACAAGGTGGTCCCACTCACCGTTTCCCCATATGTGACCATAGATTTAGGATCTACGGCCACAAAATCAATCTCACTGTCCCTTTCTGGAGATGACCTTGATGGAGGAGGAGCCTGTGACTCGATGAAAATAAAAAATAAATATATATATATAGATTACAATCCCAGAAATGAATTTTCCTAGAGGAAAAGTATTATTATTGTAAAATTGTGAATAAATCTTCACCATCAGATCTATCTGGAACTTCTCTTCTCGCTGACTATCAATCTCAGAGACCATCAAATTCCTGTAAGAAAAAACATCCGGGATAACCAAAATCAGATCCCAGGGTTCAGAACAACGAAGAAGATCAAAATCAAACAAGCGTCCATTTAATCGATGCTCACGCTTTATTTGCTGTCAAACTCTCGCAATCATCACCCAATCTAAGACTAGGAGTAGATTCCTTCTTCGGAGACCGTGTTTCTTCTATCAGTCCACCCAAATCTCTACATTCTGATTCTTCAGTCGTGGGCTTAGAATCCGATATCGGATGATTCTCCAGCTTAACCGCCTCCTGCAGCTGCGCCTCTGTCATTGCGGGAGCAGCTTGATTAGCCAATAAATCATGTGAAACTCCACCATTTTCCGCTGCAGATCCCGAGTTCTCTAAATTAGAAGAATCAATTCTTGCAGGCTGATCAACGTCAACCTTGGCTATTGACAAAATGGAACTATTACGAGCAGGAAAGTTTGTGGGATGCTCGTCATCATACTTGACTGGGCGCGGTCTTTTCCTCTTAGGTGCTGCAAATCGAAACCAAAACCCATAAAAAAAATTACATCAACATAAGGAATGAAATCAAAATGAGGAACCTTTGCTATAATCACATCCTTTTCCCTTAAAATCGCCAGAGCATTGAGGAAGAAAATGAAACCGCTTCTGCTCATGAAAACTCACCAATTGCAGACATGGGAGCAGCAGAAGAACTAGAATTAGATGGTGGGATAGAAGATGGCTGAGGAACAGTGGACTGTGAGTTGGAGATCGGTGAGGAAACTCTGGATTTAGCATCACTGGTAGTTTTATTGTGGTTCGCTTCTCTGAAATCAAACTTGATCGAATCATTTCCCATGATTTCTTGCTTTGTAGCTCCTTGAGGTTGCCTCAGCAACCCATATAACACCTCAGCGATCTCAAACTCAATCTCATCTTGTGCAGAAGTAGATTTTGAAGAAGATTTAGGAGGTCTCTGTTTCGGTCCATTAGGTTTCTACAACAGCAAAAGTAAAAGCAATCGTCAGTTTATTGACCCAAAAATTATTAAAAGAAAAGGCAAAATCCTGTAGAAATGAAGCAACGGACCATCTTCTTTTTCACTGAAGCATTGGAAGATGATGGAGGAGAGACAGGAGCCGCCGGAGAAGCTGAAGCTGAAGCTAACATAGCTGGTCCACTCGATCGTACCGGAGATATTGAAGCTTGACGGTGAATTTGCTCACTACCAACTCCACCACTTGAAGTCCAACATTCATGTGACCTCTTTGTAGATGCTGCAAAAGAAAACCAAAAATCAGCAATCAGCTAAAATTGAAAAATTTGCCTTTGTATATTAAATCTCTTCCAACTCTATACCTGACCGAGCTTTTCTAGGAACCGACACACCAATCATCTCATCAGTAGCCTTCCACGGTGTAACTGCAGCAGTGGTATTCGTCATCGTCGGCGCGGCTCTAAAAACTTTTGCCTGCGGCGGAAAGCTCTTCCTATGATGATGATTAGACATAGAAGAAGAAGATAAAGAAGAAGGGTTCGGTGGGAGCATCCTCATGGAACTTCCTGCAACACCAACCGCATCATCGTCATCTTCATCTTCGTCATCATTAACGCTCTCTTCGTCTGAGGTCTCGTCTCGCTCTCCATCTTCCTTATTGCTCCCGTGCATCAGTCTCTCCCCTCTCCTCCTCTTACTCCTGCCGCTAATACGATCTCTATCTCGGTCTTTCTCACGGTCCCGGTCCCGGTCCCTGTCTCTATCCCGATCCCGATCCCGATCTCGATCTCGATCCTTTCTTCGATCTCGCAGCTTCGTTGTTTCTTGCAACTCCACTGGTCCATCATCTTCTGCAATAACGAACACCAAAACACATCAGAATTAATACGAACGGTCTTGATTTAACAGGAGCCAAAGAGAGTTAGATCTGATGAGAAATCAAACCTGGAGAGTCTCTTAGGCTGCTACTTCTGTGTCTTCTTCTAGACAAACCATTACTAGCTGCCATACCCACTCTTCTTGCTTCTCTATTTCTATCCATCTCTTTCTTTGCCTTTCTAATAACAAATCACTTGTAATCAGAAAGTTTATCTCATCTCTCATATCACCAAAAACCACGCATAATTGAGTCTGGCTCACTGGGTTTTTCAGAAATACCGATGTATTTGATCTTATAGAACAAGTGATCTTTTTTTTTTGGGGGTAATCAAGGATTTTCGACCAAGAAAAAATTTCGGTGTTGAAACATCCTAGCTTTCACTTATCTTCTTCTCTACTTGCCCAGCCCCCCTTCACTCTCTCTCCCTCTCTTCCCTTTTGTGTTCTCGTCTTCTCAACCCTCTTTTCTAGCTATATTTCATCTCATATCACTCTGAAACTTACTGCCAAGGCCTAGTTGACGGCCACGATTTTTAGGTGTATTCCACGGTTAGATCTAAACCATTATTGCACGACACATCATACGGTTCTGATAGGCTGTCACCAACATGGCAAAATCGCAACCCTTAATACCCTGCCTCTCAGCGACCACTTAACTTTTTTATTGCATAGTATTTCCACGTGGCCGCCTTGTTTATTTCTTTATGCTCAAGCTTTCCATGTTCAGTTAGAATTATTTTTTAAAATATTTTTTATTTAAAAATATATCAAAATATTATTATTATTTTAATTTATTTCTCGCATCATCAAACTTTAAAAAAAAAATACACGATGGCCACGGAAAACGACCTCACTCACTGCCCCGATTTTGCTATTATTTTATTGCAATGGCAATTACAACAAAAAAAAATATTAATATAAAATTGATTAATAGTTTAATTAATTAATTCAATGTTTGAAGAGTGAGAAAATACTGTTGCCCACGAATCACTATCAAAATTGAGAGGGCCCACTGCCCTTGCATTTCACAAAGAGATCTCGAAACTGGCTATAACCGGTTACACTGACCTTGGTAAAAGCAACATTACGATCACAAGGAATCTAGGTGACCGCAGAAAATATCGTTCCAACCGGTGAAATTCATTGTATTTCGGTTCCACGTTTTCTTATTTCCAATATTTCAATAAATTATTATTATTATGGTATGAGAGTAACTCAGACAAGAACATGTGGGCTCCATGTGAAAGCAATCAAAAAACTGTAATCCAACGCGTAGGATTGTCATTAGCCAGGGAAACACCCTTTTCAACCGTTGGATCACATCTGACGTGGATATGGCTTCATTTAAAACAAAATCCCAGATACCAACGAAAAAGCTAGTCCGAGCTGGCAGCACCGCACCAAAAAAACATTTGTCAGCTTTCTCATTTTGATCCGTGCGCCATATCATGACTGTTCATTCTTTCAATCTGACGGCTGATATCAGTTGAGCAGCAGGGGAGGAAACTCGAGTCACGGTCAAGAGAAAGGGTGGGACACAGAAACAAACACAGTTAGCTGCCGATCTAGATACTAGAAAGAGAGAGAAATTATTTCCTCCCTTAGGTGTTGGCCTTATTGTCACGTTCTCGAGATGGTGGCAGCTCGTTAGGTGACGTGTACTGGGCCCCACTTTTAGAACCAGAAGCGGAATATACTCGCTTGGTCAAATTTCACCGCGCAGTTAAAAGGTATTAAGAAAGCAGCATAAAATAATAATAGGATAAAAAATGAAAGGGAAAAAAACAAGTTCCCTCTGATTTCCCGCTTTCTACTCCACGCACTTATAGCGGAGAGAGTTCGTTCACATTCTGCGTGCACTAAATTAAAAAAGTAGCCGTCCAGCATGGCAGAGTCATTTTCGTTACGTGTCAGTGTTTTTATCTACCACGTGTAGTTCCCTTTCACTCTCTTCACTTGTTCGCGCCTTAGATCTTGGAGTTTTTTTCTCGTTAAAAAAAATAGATAAAACAATATAATGTAAAAAATATTTTAAAAAATATCATAGATTATTCTCTGTCACTCTCTTCACTTGTTTGCGCATTGAATCTAGGAGTTTTTTTCGTTAAAAAAAAAAGATAAATTAATATGGTATAAAAAAATATTTAGA
>Ga0307515_10024901_pt1 | contig 10389 bp, 7 predicted proteins | sample 17_EM_MG_FD_194513 | JGI IMG/M metagenome (GOLD analysis project Ga0307515, IMG submission 194513) | Populus trichocarpa ectomycorrhiza microbial communities from riparian zone in the Pacific Northwest, United States - 17_EM | ecosystem: Host-associated > Plants > Roots > Unclassified | place...
GGGGCTCATGCCCTCCTGGGCCAGCATCTTGCGCAGGAACAAAAAGTCCACGGCGAAGCGGCTGGGGATGGCGATGCGCTTGCCGGTCAGGTCCTTGAACTTCTTGTAGGTCGAGTCGGTGCGCACCATGATGACGGCGCCCGAGCGGTGGCCCAGCGAGACGATCTTGACGGGGATCTTCTTGTCCGCCAGGTCCATCACCAGCGGCGCCAGCATGTAGGCCGCCTGGATGCGGCCCGTCATCAGCGATTCCTTGATCTCGGGCCAGCCGTTGTACTTGCTGTACTCGAATTCGAAGGCCTTGCTGCCCGACGCCTTGTTGGTCGCCATGCGCGCCGAGCAGGCGATGGGCAGCGTCAGATTGCAGGTGACCGGCAGGCCGCCGACGATGAGCGGGTCGGGCGCCGCCTGTGCTGCCAGCCCGGCCGGCAGCAACGCCGACGCCGCCAGGCCTTGGAGCAGCTGGCGGCGGCCGAGGCCAGCGGGAGGAAACGCGGTCGAATCAGGATTCATGAGGGGCGCCGAAGAGCGCAGGAGCTTTGTCCGCGCGGTGGGGGATGTCCATAGGTGCAAGCGGAATTGATACGACGTACCTACATATTCGTACCAGAGGTTGGCCGCTCGATTGTCCTTCTGCGGATCAGGAGGCGACTGCCGCGCATACCATCGCGGCATGCGCAAGCTGCTCGCCATGGTTCTGGTGCTGTTCGGATGCCTGACCTTCGTCGGGCAGGCGGTCGCGAGCGTGTCGGCGGGCTACAGCGATTGCTGCCTTCACGGCTGCAAGGGCATGGCGCAATGCGCGAATGCCAGTTGCCAAGCCTGTGCCACGCCTCAGCCGGCTCCGCTGTCCGACCAGCCTGTTGTCCCGGCCCCGGATGCAGGGCACGGATGCGTGCCACAGGCATCGTTGGATGCCGGGCCTTCGCATGAGCCATGGACACCTCCCGACTAGCTGATGACTGCTTGCACGCATTCATCAACCATCGAAAGGAAATCCATGAAATCCAAGCTCATCAAGGCCGTTGTGGCCGCCATGCTGCTCGGCGGCTCCGCCGCTGCGTTTGCGGCTCAGGCCTGCTGCGGCGACATCGCCTGCTGCCTTCAGCAGCTGCTTTGCTGCCTGTAAGACCTCACTGATGTGAGGCAAGGGGCCGGCGCATGCCGGCCCTTTTCATTTCCGCCGTGGCTCAGGGGTAGAGGCCGCGCTCCTCACGCGCCTGCAGCACCCGCGTGCAGGCCACCGTGAAGGCCGCCGTGCGCAGCGTGGTCTTGTGCAGCTCGCTGGTTTCCCAGATGTGCTTGAAGGCGCCAATGATGATCTTGTCCAGGCGGACGTTGATCTCGTCCTCGGTCCAGAAGAAGGACGAGAAGTCCTGCACCCACTCGAAGTAGGACACCGTCACGCCGCCGGCGTTGGCGATCACGTCGGGCACGACGACGATGCCGCGGTCGGCCAGCACGGCCTCGCCGTCTGGCGTGGTCGGGCCGTTGGCGCCTTCCAGCACCAGGCGGGTCTTGATGCGCTGGGCACGCTCGGCGGTGATCTGGCCTTCGAGTGCGGCCGGGATCAGCACGTCGCTGGCCACATCCCAGAAGTTCTCGTCGTCGATCTTGTCGGCACCGGTGAAACCCGCCACACCCTTGTAGGCGGCCACATGCTCCAGCAGGCTGGTCATGTCGAAGCCGTTCTCGTTCAGGATGGTGCCGGTGTGGTCCTGCACGCAGACGACCTTGGCGCCATTGGCGGCAAACAGCTTGGCGGCGATGGAGCCGACGTTGCCGAAGCCCTGCACCGCGATGCGCGCGCCATCCAGCGGCTGGTTCAGGCGGCGCATCGCCTCACGGCCGACGACGAACACGCCGCGGCCGGTGGCCGACACGCGGCCCAGCGAGCCGCCCAGCTCGACGGGCTTGCCGGTGACGACGCCGGTCGCCGTGGCGCCGGTGTTCATCGAGTAGGTGTCCATCATCCAGGCCATGATCTGGCCGTTGGTGTTGACGTCCGGCGCCGGAATGTCCTGCTGCGGGCCGATGATGATGCCGATCTCGCTGGTGTAGCGGCGCGTCATCTTCTCCAGCTCCTTCAGGCTGAGCAGCTTGGGGTCGACACGGATGCCGCCCTTGGCGCCGCCGTAGGGCAGGTTCATCGCCGCGTTCTTGATCGTCATCCAGGCCGACAGGGCCATCACTTCTTCCAGCGTCACGTCCGGGTGGTAGCGCACGCCACCCTTGCCGGGGCCGCGCGTCAGGCTGTGCTGCACCCGGTAACCCTCGAAGTGGGCGATGCTGCCGTTGTCCATCTCGATGGGGACGTCCACGATCAGCGCGCGCTTGGGCCGGCGCAGCGTCTCGACCCAGCGGGCCAGGTGGCCCAGATAGGGCTCGACGGCATCGATCTGGGACAGATACGTCCCCCACGGGCTGTTGCGCGTGGGTGAGACGAAGGACAGATTGGGCATGAAACGCTCCGTAACTTTGAGTGGGGCGAACGGTAGCGCGAAGCCTGGTTTCACCGCCACAACTTGTCTAGCCAAGTGGGTATGCGCTCATGCAAGCAACGCATGGCCTGTTTGGCATGTGAGGGATTTCACTCCCAGGAGGCTCCCAGGGGAAGCCCCTGCGCCGCCCGAATACCATCCAGCGGTGACCTCCCTGGACCTTGCCCTCCTCTATCTCGTTGCCGCCGTGTTCGGCGTCGTCGTCTGCCGCTTCCTGAAGCTGCCGCCCATGCTGGGTTACCTGGCCGTCGGCGTGGTGATCGGGCCCAACGCGCTGGCCTTTGCGCATGACTCGGCCAGCATCAAGTACCTGGCCGAGTTTGGCGTCGTCTTCCTGATGTTCGCCATCGGGCTGGAGTTCAACCTGCCCAAGCTGCGCACCATGCGGACGGCCGTGTTTGGCCTGGGGTTGGCGCAGGTGGGGTTGACGATCGCCGGGGCGCTGGTTGGCAACATGATGTTGATGGCGGGCCTGGCGTTGCTGAGCCAGGCCTGGGACCTGCGCTGGGAGGGCGCCCTGGTGCTGGGCGCTGCGATGGCCATGAGCTCGACGGCCATCGTCGTCAAGCTGATGGCCGAGCGGCTGGAGCTGGAAAGCCCGCACGGCAAGCTGGTCATGGGCGTGCTGCTGTTCCAGGACCTGGCCGTCGTGCTGCTGCTGGTGCTGATTCCGGCGCTCAACAGCAGCGGCGGCGAGATGGCCGAGGCGCTGGCCTGGGCCGGGTTGAAGGCGGCGGTACTGCTGGGCCTGCTGTTTTACGGCGGCCAGAAGCTGATGCGTTGGTGGCTGACGCTGGTGGCACGCCGCAAGAGCGACGAGCTGTTCATGCTCAACCTGCTGCTGGTCACGCTGGGCCTGGCCTGGATGACCGAGCACGCCGGCCTGAGCCTGGCGCTGGGGGCGTTCGTGGCCGGCATGCTGATCGCCGAGACCGAATACAAGCACCAGGTGGAAACTGACATCCGGCCCTTCCACGACGTGCTGCTGGGCCTGTTCTTCATCACCATCGGCATGAAGCTGGACTGGCGCCCGTTGGTGGACCACTGGTGGCTGGTCTTGCTGCTGACGGCCTTGCCCGTCCTTGCCAAGTTCGCGCTCATCGCCGGACTGGCGCGGTTGTTCAGGTCGCCGCCGGGCGTGGCGCTGCGCACGGGCCTGTATCTCGCCCAGGCCGGCGAGTTCGGCTTCGTGCTGCTGACGCTGGGCGAGCAGCACAAGCTCGTCGCCGCCGAATGGGTCAGCCCGGTGCTGGCGAGCATGGTGTTGTCCATGCTGCTGACGCCCTTCATCATCATGTACAGCAACCGCATCGTCATGAAGCTGTCCAGCAGCGACTGGCTGATGCAGTCCGTGCAGCTGACGACCATCGCCAAGAAGAGCATCAAGGCCGAGGCCCACGTCATCATCTGCGGCTATGGCCGCTCGGGGCAGAACCTGGCGCGGCTGCTGGAGGGCGAGCACATTCCCTACATGGCGCTGGACCTGGACCCCGACCGCGTACGCCAGGCCGCCGCCGCCGGCCAGAGCGTCGTCTTCGGCGACGCAGCCAAGGTGCAGAGCCTGATGGCCGCCGGCCTGGCGCGCGCCAGCGCCGTCGTCGTCAGCTATCACGACACGCCCTCAGCGCTGAAGATCCTGCACCTTGTGCAGACCCATGCGCCCCAGGTGCCTGTGGTCGTGCGCACCATCGACGACACCGACCTCGAAAAGCTGCGAGCGGCCGGCGCCACCGAGGTCGTGCCCGAGGCCATCGAGGGCAGCCTGATGCTGGCCTCGCACGCGCTGGCGCTGGTGGGTGTGCCGATGCGTCGCGTCATCCGCATCACGCGCGACGCGCGCGACAAGCGCTATGGCCTGCTGCGCGGTTATTTCCACGGCGCCGATGACGACACCGGCGACGAAGTCGATCAGGCGCGGCTGAGCTCGGTCACGCTGCCCACGGCGTCCGTGCATGCCGGCCGGCCGCTCGACGACCTGGCCCTGCACGCCGTGGGCGTGGCCGTCGTGTCGCTGCGGCGGGCCAACGGCAAGGGCCTGCTGGTGGACGGCGCCACGCTGAGCGGCGGCGACACCCTCGTCATCAGCGGCACGCCGGCCGCGCTGGCGCTGGCCGAGGCGAAGCTGCTAGCCGGCTGAGGCTTGCGAGCCTGAGCTGCCGCTCAGGCCACCACTCAGCGTGGCGGGCATGGTGTCGGGCTGGTCCGATGCATCCAGGATGCGGTTGCGGCCGCCGTGCTTGGCCGCGTAGAGGGCCTTGTCGGCCCGGCCGACCAGCCGGGACAGGCTGTCGCCCCGCCGGTAGCTGGCGCAGCCGCCGCTGAGCGTGACCTCCACCAGGCCATGCGACGTGGCGAAGGGCGTGCCGGCCACCGCCAGGCGCACGCGCTCGGCCACGGCCATCGCCGCGTCGGCATCGCTGTGCAGCAGGGCGATGAACTCCTCGCCACCCCAGCGGCCGGGCAGGTCGGATTTGCGCAGCACCTCCAGCAGTCGCCTCGCCAGCTCGGCCAGTACCTGGTCACCGGCGTTGTGCCCGTACTGGTCGTTGATGTCCTTGAAGTGGTCCAGGTCCAGCAGCAGCAGGGACAGCGGCTGATCGTGGCGCTCGATGGCGTGCATGGCACGCTCGGCCTCGGTACTGAAGTAGCGGCGGTTGGCAATGCCGGTGAGCACGTCCTCCTGCGCCAGCCGGCGCAATTCGCGCTCGGCCAGCCGCCACTCGGTCACGTAGTGCTGGATGCAGACCACCACCGGCCTGCCATCCACATTGATGCAGCGCCGCTTGACGACGATTCGATGGCACTCCTCGCCGGTGACCGGCAGCACGCCGGCCTCTTCCTTGACGATCTCCTCGCCGGCCAACACGCGGGCGTCCTCATTCATGGACAGCTCACCCACCTCGGCGTGCGGCGCCAGGTCGCGGCCGTTCAGGCCGACAAGCTGCTCCTTGGTCATCTGGCGGATGCGCGCCGCAGCGGCGTTCACCATCAGCAGGCTGCTGTTCGCATCCTTGATGTGGATGGCGTCGGGCATCAGGTCAATGAGATCCTGCACGAAGCGCTCCGTGCGCAGGCGCAGCTCGACCTCGCGTTCAAGCGCCTGTGTCAGCTCGCGCTCGGCGACTCGCCATTTGGTGATGTGGTGGTCGATGCCGACGACGACCGGCTCGCCGCTGATGTCCTCGCTGCGGTGCTTGCTGATGATGCGGAAGACCTCCTCGCCGGTGTGGCGCCGGATGGTGTGCTCCTCCTTGGTCAGCTCGGCGCCGGCCAGGATCTGTTCGTCTTCTCGCAGCGACACCTCATGATTGGCGCGATCGCTCGTCAGCGCTTCGAGCTTGCCGCCCAGCACGTCCTGCCGGCTGATGCCGTGATAACGCGCAAACGCTTCGTTGACCATCACATAGCGGCCACCACGCCGCTTGATGTGGATGGGGTCAGGGATCGCGTCGATGAGGGCCTCGACCAGGTCATTGGAGCGTCGCTCCATGGCGGCACGCTGGTGGCGGCCGAGCAGAAAGCCGACGGCGGCTGGAAGATATGCCGCCAGGCCCACGCACACCGCCGTGACTGCGGCGGAAGCCTGCAGCACGACGCAGACGCAGGCCACCGCCACGGCGGGCAACGCCAGCAGCAGTGCGCGCGCAAGGGTGGCTGCTATCAAGTCAGATCTAGGTTGAGGTCAACGCGAAAGCGTAGCAGCGCCCTGGTCCGGCGTGTAGCCAGTGGCAGGTCTCGCCGGAGACTCGATGCCGCCTGCGTGACAAGCGCCACGACACGGCTAGGCCAAACTGGCGCCACCCGCACTGGAAAGCCGCGCATGAACTTCGACTACAGCCCCAAGGTCGCGCAGATGCGCGAGCGCCTGCTCGCCTTCTTCGACGAGCACATCTACCCCAACGAGCGCCGCTACCTTGAAGAGATCGAAGCCAACCGCCGCGCCGGCAACCCCTGGGTGCCGACCAAGGTCATCGAGGAGCTGAAACCCAAGGCCCGCGCGGCGGGGTTGTGGAACCTCTTCCTGCCCAAGTCCAACCGTGCGCCGGAGGGGTTGAGCAACCTCGAATACGCGCCCATGTGCGAGATCATGGGCCGCGTGTTTTGGGCGCCCGAGGTCTTCAACTGCTCGGCGCCGGACACCGGCAACATGGAGACGTTGGAGCGCTATGCGTCCGAATCGCTGAAGGACCGCTGGCTGGAGCCGCTGCTGCGCGGCGAGATCCGTTCGGCCTTCCTGATGACGGAGCCGGACGTGGCCTCGAGCGATGCCACCAACATCGAGTGCCGCATTGAGCGCGATGGTGACGACTACGTCATCAACGGCCGCAAGTGGTGGAGCAGTGGTGCCGGCGACCCGCGCTGCGCCGTCTACATCGTCATGGGCAAGACCAACACCGAGGCCGGCCGCCACGAGCAGCAGTCCATGGTCGTCGTGCCGGCCGATGCGCCGGGCATCCGCGTCATCCGCCCGCTGTCCGTGTTCGGCTACGACGACGCGCCGCACGGCCACATGGAGGTCGAGCTGAAGAACGTGCGCGTGCCGGCCGCCAACATCTTGCTGGGCGAAGGCCGCGGCTTCGAGATCGCGCAGGGCCGCCTCGGCCCGGGCCGCATCCACCACTGCATGCGCAGCATCGGCGCGGCCGAGCGCGCGCTGCAGCTGATGTGCGAACGCGCCATCGCGCGCACGGCCTTCGGCAAGACCATTGCCCAGCAGACCGTCACGCAGGAACGCATTGCCGAGTCGCGCTGCATGATCGACCAGGCCCGCCTGCTGACGCTGCGCGCCGCCCACATGATGGACACGGTGGGCAACAAGGTCGCCAAGGCCGAGATCGCGATGATCAAGATCGTCGCGCCCAACATGGCGCTGCAGGTTATCGACTGGGCCATCCAGGTGTTCGGCGGCGCGGGCGTGTCGCAGGACACGCCGCTGGCCATGATGTGGGCCCACCAGCGCACGCTGCGTCTGGCCGACGGCCCGGACGAGGTGCACCGCAACTCGCTGGCCAAGCTCGAGCTGGCCAGCCACATGAAGCTGCCGGGTGGCGAGATGCAGATGCCGGTGACGCGCGGCGGTTAACCCCTGGCGGTCGCCAGCACGAAGTCCGGATGGATGTCGCGTTGGCCGTGGCGCGGGAAGGCGATGCGCACGGTGTCGGCGCTGCAGGCCTGCACCTCGCCCCAGCCGAAGCGGCGCACGCGTACGCGCTGACCTGGCTCGAAAGTGCGGGCTGGTGTGCTTGAGATGTCGCTCGCAGCTGCCGGGGCTTGCTGCTCGGTGGCCAGCAACTTCTCGAAGCGCGCACAGCTGTCGCAATGCCCGCAGCGCGCAGCGCCCTCGTCCAGCGTTTCGCCAAAGTGGGCCAGCACGCCGGCCCAGCGGCAGCTGCCGGCCTTGGCGTAGAGCACCATGGCCGAGAGGCCGTCGCGGTCGTTCTGCTGGCGCTGCTGGGCGGCGGCTTGGGCCGCATCGATGACGTCCGCCGCTTCGCGGCGCGTGGACGCGCGCAGGCCGTCGGCCTCGCTGCCACGCAGCGCCCGCACGGAGCGCAACGCGGCCAGCACCTGGTCCAGCCGGCGCTGCGGCATCCTGACCATTTCAGCCAGCGCGGCGGGTAGCCAGCCGCCCTGCGGCGTGTGGCTGGCCAATGCGCGCCAGACGCCGCTCAGCTCCTCGCGGCTGGGCGTGTGGCCGCCGGCGAAGAACTGCTGCAGCGCGCGGTCGCCCTCGCGGAACATCAGCACGCAGTCGGCCGGCTCGCCGTCGCGGCCCGCGCGGCCGCATTCCTGCACATAGGCCTCGATGGTGGCCGGCATCTGTGCGTGCAGCACGAGGCGGATGTCGGGCTTATCGATGCCCATGCCGAAGGCGTTGGTGGCGACCATGATGCGCGTGTCGTCGCTCATGAAGGCTTCCTGCGTGGCCGTGCGTTCCTTCGCCGGCAGCTTGCCGTGATAAAGCCCGGCGGGAAGCTCCGCCTCGCGCAGCTGGCGGTACAAGGCCGTCGCCTCGCGCACGGTGGCGCAGTAGACGATGGCGTTGCCGTCCAGGCCTTGCAGCCGGCGCAGGATGAACTCGCGGCGTTCCTTTTCCGTCTGCGGCAGCTCCACGGCGAGATTCAGGTTGGGCCGGTAGACGCCGTGGCTGAGGATGCCGTCGCGCGGGATGTCCAGCAGCGTGGCGATCTCGCGCTGCACGGGCGCGGAGGCGGTGGCCGTCAGCGCCAGCACGGGCGGGCGGCCCAGGGCGCGGCGGGCGTCGCGAATCGCGCTGAAGGCGGGGCGGAAATCGTGGCCCCATTGCGAGATGCAATGCGCCTCGTCCACCACCAGCAGGCCCACGCGCTGCTCCTGCAGCAGGCCACGCGTGCGTGGGTCGGCCAGGCGCTCGGGCGTTGTGAACACCACGCGCACGGCGCCACGCGTCAGCAGCGCCTCGCTCGCCAGGCGGCGGTTGGCGTCCAGCGCCGAGTGCAGTTGCACGGCGGGCACGCCGCGCGCGTTGAGGGCGTCGCACTGGTCCTTCATCAGCGCGATCAGCGGTGAGATGACAACCGTGATCGCCTCGCTCAGCACCGCCGGCAGCTGGTAGCACAGCGACTTGCCGGCGCCGGTGGGCATGACGGCCAGCGTGTTCTGCCCGGCCAGCACGCGCGCGATGACCTCGGCCTGCCCGGGCCGCAGCGCGCGCAGGCCGAAGACGCGCTTCAGCGTGCTGCGCAGCTTGGCCGGCACGACGGGCTCGCGCGGCGGCAGCTTCTCCGGCGGTGGGGTGGGTGCGGGTGAGTCCTCGCGCGGGCCGCTGTGCTGGTAGGCCACGCGGCCTGGGGCGGTCATCACGGCAGTGGTCACAGCGCGGCCTTTCCTTCAGCACTGTCGCGGCGGCAAGCCAGCACGCGGGTCACGCGGGTCAGTACCTCGGGCGCCCAGCCCATGCCCATGTGGCTGGCCTGCACCTCGATGTCGCGCGCCAGCGGCCAGCTGCGCGAATGCACGCAGGCCTCCCAGGCGACGACGCCATCGCGGCGGCTGTAGAGCGAGACCGTCGGCACTGGCGGCGGCTCGGCCAGGCGCTCGCGCAGTGCGTCGTGCTCCTGCGCGCGGCGGCCGTTGAGCAGGCGGAACAGCCAGCCCACATGCGTGTCGTCCGGCCCGCCGTTGAAGGGCGTGCCGATGGTGATGACGTGGGGCACACGCTCGGGCAGGCGCTTGGCCAGCTCGCGGGCGTAGAAGCCGCCCAGGCTCCAGCCGACCAGGCTGGCGTGAGTGGCCGGCGAGATGCGCTCCTGCACGGCCTCGGCCAGGCGGTCCAGCCAGGTGTCGACGTCGCCCTTGGGGCCGGTGTTCATGCCCTGGCCCCAGTCCATCGTGCGAAAGCCCGCGCGCTCCAGGTGGCGGCGCAGCGGCCACATCGTCAGGCCGTCGGTGCCCAGGCCGGGGAACAGCATCACCGTGTGGCCCTGGCCGACGTCCTCGGGGGCCTTGCGCCAGTGGTTCAGCGCGGCGCAGGCCTCCAGCGTGGCGCGTGCCGGCTCGGTGGCCAGCAGCGACAGCGAAGGTCGCCGGTGCGGCGCGGGCGCAGGTGTTGCGCCCGGTAAAACAGCAGAAGCGGCGGTCTTGGCAGTCAGGGGCAGTGCGGAAGAAGTCATGGCCTTGGCGGCTAAGCCGAGTCGGTTTTTGGTGGCTTGATGCTGGGGCCGCCGCCCGGGGCGCCATGCCAGCGCGGCGCCACAGCCGCTGTAGGACGAACGGCGGCGTTTCGGGTCTGCGATGCTGGCCGGCACGCCGTATGCGGGCCCCAGCGAGCACGGTTGCGAGCACGGCGGCGGCCTGGGTCGCGCAGAAGTTCGGCTGAGCACGACAATCGGGGTTATGGCCAAGACAG
>Ga0307515_10024902_pt1 | contig 10389 bp, 9 predicted proteins | sample 17_EM_MG_FD_194513 | JGI IMG/M metagenome (GOLD analysis project Ga0307515, IMG submission 194513) | Populus trichocarpa ectomycorrhiza microbial communities from riparian zone in the Pacific Northwest, United States - 17_EM | ecosystem: Host-associated > Plants > Roots > Unclassified | place...
GGCGGCCCGCAAGGGCGCGCTATTCGACGAGGAACTGTACGGTGGCGGCTTGCGGACCTACGGCGACATTGATCTCTATATCAAGGCTCAGGACATTCCTCTCGCCATCCGCACCTTCGAAGTTCAGGGGTGGAAGCAAGGCACGTTTGATCGCCTCAACAGACGCGTGAAAGATCTGCCGCGCGAGGAGGTCGTCCTTACGCGTGTGCGGCCCGATCACCTGCCACGCCTGGTCCTGGAAGAGACGACGCCTCTGGTCGGGGCCACTGAACTCGATATCTGCTTTGATTTCCTTTGGTACGGCTCGGAGTTCCAAACTTCGGGCCGCGCCATCCTGGATGAAGCGATGACGACGATCGAGCTGCGCACCGCCTGCGGCCTCATGGCGTTCGACCCGGCCTACAATCTGATCGACGCCATGCTGCATCTTTTCCGCGAAGCGTATTTCGAACGCTCGATCCTGCAGGGCCACGACGTCAGTCTCAGCAAGTTCCTCGACGTGCGCCTGCTTTGGTTGAGCCTGTCGCCACCCCAGCGAGAACGCTTTGACCACCTGGTCCAGCGGTTTGGGCTCTGGGCTCCCATCGCCTGGGTCGCCGCCCACACCGATGCGGTTCTGGGGACCTTCATCGCGACGGCGACCAGGCTGGGACCTGGCGACGCCATGGGCCTGCCGTCCTATCGCACTTCGCAAGGTCATGACGGGATATGGCGAGGATCCATGATCAGCCGGATCTTCGCTTCGGATCGCCTGGCCTTGTTCGAGGGATTGTCCAGGTGAGTTTGAACAAGAGCCTGGCGTGTGTTTCCGCCTTCGGACGGTCTGACTACACACCGCTAAGGCTGGCAGACGCCGTGAACGAAAACATGGTCGGCGCCCTATCGAAGAATGGATTTGACGACATCGCTTCGAGCGAGGCTTCCATCCTCGGGGCCGCCCATCAAGCCGTCGATCGGTGCCTGGCCGGCGCCATGGCGGCGAAGACCGCCGTCAGCGCCCTGATCTTCTGTTCCGAGAGTTTTTGGGATGTGGAAACCCCTTTCGAACAGTCGCCGTGGCTGAAACTTCGCGATGGCGTGGTGGAAGCCGCGGCCTTGGACTGGGGACTTTCGCGGGCGCAGGTCTTCGGCCAGTGGATGTCAGCCTGCTCCAACTTCATCGCGGCGCTGCGATTGGCCTGGTCGATGGTCGTGGCGGAGCCGCAATCCCATGTGCTTATCGTGCTGTGTGACCGGGTGCGGCCCAACGCCGGCCGCCTGATGGTCAACCGATCGACCGTTCTTGGCGACATGGCGTGCGCCATGCTCGTGTCGGGTGCCGGTGCGCTGCGCTTTCACAAGCCCGTCTCCTACCCGCTGACGGAGGGCCTGGCCGCCAAGCGGGCAGGCAATCTGTTGCTGCAGAGCCGAGCTCTGACGGCGAGTATCGAAACCGCCGTCGAGCATGCTTGCGAGGCTGCAGACTGCACATTGGCCGATGTGGCCGCCCTGATCTGCGACAACTTTCGCACCGACTTCTTCGAAGCGTCCTTAGGCCGGCGTGGCCTGCAACTGCTCAAACCGCTTACGCCGACCAGGACGCGCTTTGGTCACGCCTTCTCCGCCGACATCCCCCTATCCTTGCAGGACATGGTGGAGACGTCCTCACTGCCAGCGGGCAAGCCGATCCTGCTTCTGAATATTGGCCCCAGCAGCGTGGGGGCCTCCGTGGCCCAGCTAGACCGATGAGCCTCGACCCACAATTGAGGGCTGAAATCCAGCGTCTGCTGGCCAGGGAAGACTTCGATCCGTCGCTGTCATTTTATTCGAACGGTGGGGATTCAATCCAGTTCGTGCTGTTCACCGGCGCTGCGACGGACATCCTCGGTTACGCGCCCGCGGACGACGCGTTCGATCCGGACAAGCCGATCGACTGGATGCTGCGGCGACTTTCGTCGCCAGGTCCGCAGCCGACACCGCTGAGCGCCTCTCGACCGCCCGAAGGAGAAGGCGCCTCGCTGCCGCCGACTGCCAACCGCTGGTCGCTGCTGTCGCGTATCCGTCCGCAGGACCAAGGCAAATGGATCTTTAGCAGCAGCGTGTTTGCGTTCGATGGTCCGTTCGTCGAAGCTGCGTTTCAGGAGGCGGTCACCCACCTGCAACTGCGCCATGACAGCCTGCGACTGCGCTTGTGCTTTTTGGGCGCGACCATTGAACAGACACTGGGTCCGCCAAGCGAGGCCATCATCCGGCACACCGGCCTCGAAGCCGCTTCGCCCGGCTACACGGCCGTGCTTGCAGGTCTGATCACCGAGATCAGAGATGCTTCAGATCTGGACCGTCCGCTTTTTCATGTCGTCGCCACGACCGGCCGTTTCGACGGTTTTCATGTTCTGCTGGTCTATCATCACGCGGTGGCGGATGCGGCGTCGCTCCAGATTATGATCAATGATCTGGGGATGCTGTATCGTCGGGCGACCGCGCCGTCGAACGATAGCGCCCTTTCTCCGGCCCCTTCGTACGCCGTGTTCTGCCGTGAGCATGAAGATTATATGGCGGCCAACGCCATGCGGGATTTTGATTTTTGGCAAGAACAGGCGTGGGATCGAATCCGACCGATCCCCGTCCATAAAAACTTCAACCGATCAACGCGAGATGAGAGCTTCATGCGCGAGATCGCCGTGCCGCTCGGTGCTCCGCACGGGGGCGCGGCTAAGCTTCAGGGGCTCATAGGCTCCAGAGGGGTCACGATGGCCGCCCTGGCTTCAATAGCCTCCGCCTACGGAGACTGGACTGGGCACGATCACCTACACCTCGCGCTGGTCCATCATGGGCGAAACGCCCTTGCTCGCTACCGCGGCGTCGAGCGGCTCGTCGGATGGCTCAGTGACATCGTCCCCATGCTTTTGCCCACCCGCACCTCCGGCGGCCTTGATCCCGAGCAATGGGTCGGAACGCAGCTTCGCGCCGCCGACACCAAAGGGGGCAGCTATAACTTCCTTCGCTATCGAGCCCGCCAGCCGCTCGCCGATCACCCCGCTCCGCAGATTTCCATCAACATAAAGCTTGGATCGGCCGGCAAGCCCGCGTCCGGCGATCCGGCGCCAGTTCCTTGTGTCTCCTGGAGCGCTCTCAATCCGCCTCGCGGCACCAGACTTCTTCCCATCACCGGCGGGCTGGTGTGGCGTGGAGGCGAACTGGTCCTGGCCTGGGAGTATGACTCAGAGATCCTCGACGAGAGTGTGATGAAGGCGTTCGCGCAGCAATGTCAGGCCGGCTTCACCGACATGACGCGATGAGGCCTAGGCGGCCCCGCCAGGCCGTATCGACGCCCCCAGCGTGGCGATCATCGAGAAGAAGTCGGGACAGGTCTTGCGAACCGAGGCCGGATCCAGAACTTCGGCGCCCGCGCCGCCCAGCGCCACCAGCGACATGGACATGGCGATCCGATGATCGTCGTGAGAGTCGATGACGCCGAACCGGGGCGTGCCCGGATGCACCACAAGCCCGTCGCGCCGTTCCTCAATCTTTACCCCGAGGCGGGTGAGCATCTCGCATGCGACCGATATCCGATCGCACTCATGGTGGCGGATATGTTCGATCCCGTGGATCGTAATGGGCGCATCAGCAAAAACGGCCACGGCGGCCACCGTTAAGGCGCTGTCCGACAACGCCCTCATGTCGAGCGAGAACCCACCGGCAAGCGGACGCTCAGGATCGCGTCGAATGGTCACCTGCTCCCCACGGTCGACGACGCACCCCATTCGCTGAAGAATGTCCAGGAACCCCAAATCCGGCTGATAAGAGCGAGCGGGCAGGTTCTTCAATGTGATCGAGCCGCCCAAGATCGCCGGCAGCGCGCTGAAGTAGGTCGCCGTGGAGGCGTCCGCTTCGATCAGGACGTCCAAGGCGCGATAGGCTGACGGACGCACGCGAAACTCGCTCAGGTCTTGAGCCGCTTCGATGGAAACGCCGCGATCAAGCATCCGCTGGATGGTCAGGCGAACATAGTCGCTCTGCACGATGCCGTCCTGGACACGAATGGTCATCGGCCGCCTTGCGAGCGGGGCGGCCAGCAACAGTCCGCTGATGAACTGGCTGGAGGTTTCGCCAGACAAGGCCACATCGTCCCCCCGAAGGGTATCGCCCCAGACCTCAAATGGAAAAGCTCCACGCCCCGCGTCGTCGATCCGAGCCCCGGCGCCTCGCAGGCTCCTGATCAGTTCCGTCATCGGGCGGGCGGACATCTGCTCACTGGCTTCCAGGGTCCAGGTCCCGCTGTCGCCAGCGGCGAGAAAGCCGGGAAGGAAGCGGGCCAGCGTGCCGGCCGAGCCTACATAGACGCTTCCCTGGCTTACCGGTCGCCGACGGCCGATACCCGTCACGCGTACTGCATCGCGCGAGCCATCGACGGCGCCGCCCAGGCGCGTACAAGCGTCGAGTCCCCAGCGGGTGTCTTCGCTCACCAACAGGCCCCGCAGGCCGCTCGTTCCTTCGGCGAACAGCGACATCAATATTTCACGGTTGCTGTGACTTTTGCTGCCGGGCACCAGGATTTCGCTGGAAGACAGCGCCCGTAAGGGATCAAGGATGATCGGGCCGACAACAGAGTCACCCGATTGATGTTTATGGTGCGAGTTCATGGTGCCTTTACGAGTTCAAGGAGGTTGTCATTGCTTCCAAGGCGGTGACGATTGCCCGCATTTCATTCCATCGAGTAGGGCGTCCGCTATCTAGCCACTCGAGCATTTGCCCGACACACGCGTCATACTCGCAGCCTATCGCGGTATCCGGTATGGAGAGGTCCTGATACTTGCCGGAAGTCTTCGCGACAAGGGTTGGCTGTTTCACCCGGTGCGGAGAAAAGCCGAACGTGGTCTCCAGGGCCAGTGTGGCCAGGGCGCCATGGGCGACGATCCGGGTTCGATCGATATCTTCATGTGAGGCCCAGGCCGCGCGGAGCGTCAGGCCGCCGCGGGTGGTGCGCATTACGGCCGTGACAGAAGATTCGACGTCGCTGCCGACAGTCTCTCCGCGTTGCAGCGTATCGTGCCAATCGGCGGCGCGATTCACGCCAACCCCGACTGCGGTTCCGATCGCCAAGGCGTCGAGCGTGTCTGGCCATCCAAGAAGCTCCAGACCGACTTCCAGCAGATGCCAGCCCAGATCGACACTGACGCCGCCGCCGGCCAGTTCTTTGCGCATCGCCCAAGGGGCTCTGGGCACACCTGCGCCGCGCACCCAGGATAGCTCGACAAGATCGAGCGCTCCGGCGCGCCCTTGGCGAACCTCTTCGCGAAGACGCGTGACATCTGCCCTGTGAGAGGCTGCGTTGGTCACGTCGAGGCGCGCTCCCGTCTTGGCGGCGGCCCGTTCCAGCCTGTCCAGTTCCGCCAAAGATAGGCAGACCGGCTTGTCAACGATCACGTCGACACCGGCTTCGAGAAGACGTTCGGCTTGAGCGGCGTGAAAGCTGTTGGGCGTGGCGACCAACGCGACATCGATTGGGGCGCCCAGTTGGATGGCGCTGGCCGGGAAAGCCTCGACCACTGCGGCCACCGCTCTTGGGTCGGTGTCGTCGATGGAGGCCAGCCTAAAGCGCTGCGTCGCCAGAAGTCGCGGCAGCCAGACGGTGCGGGCCACCCATCCGCCGCCGACGACGCCCAAATTGTACTGCGGCTTTTCCGCGTTCATGACGAAGCGCAAACCTTGTCGATCGCCTGGGCGATCTGCGCCAATCCGTCATCGTCCATGAGGAAGACCTGGTGATGCAGCCAGACGCCGTCCGCGCCCAGACGAACGGCCACGGGGCATCGCTCGTTCAGGCCTTCCATGGACGTCCCGGGCTCGGGCTGAAGCCAGTAAGCCTTGGTTTCGAAGACCGGAGGATAGATTCTGAACGCCGGAACGCCCTCGGCCTTCAGGGCGTCGACCACCCAATCGCGCGACAGCTCGCCTACGACGCCCCGGTTCAATCGCAACAGCACCATGTAATGGGCGCTCTCGCCAGCCGGATGCTGCGCCTGGACCTCAATGGCGCGATTGGCCGACAGCAACTGCGAAAGACGGGCCGCGCCCCGGGCGCGCCGCCGGGCCAACGCGTCGAAACGCTGAAGTTGATCGCGCAACAATGCGCCGCTCAGCTCGGCGAGCCTGCCGTTTGTCGCGATGACACGGTGATCGTAGCCAGCCTCACGACGTCCACGGCCGCAATTGTGAGCCAGGAAGGCGCGCTGATACGCCTCCTCGTCATCGAACGCGATTGCGCCGCCTTCCCCGCCGGAGAGTAACTTGGCGTTCTGGAAACTGAAACACCGGGTGCCGGTCGTTGGGCGGCCTTGCAGCGTCATGCCGGTTGCGTGAGCGCAGTCCTGCACAATGACCACGTCCTGTTCGCGGGCGATGCGCTCGATCTCGGACATGTCGCACGGCACGCCGGCCATATGAACTGGAACGACAACGTCGCATTGGCCCGCGACCTCTCTGAAGGCCTGGGCGGACAAGTTCCAGGTTTCTCCGTCCACATCGACCACGATCGGCGTCGCCCCCAGCCGCTGGATGGCCGAGAGGGTGGAGTAAAAGGTGAGGGCCGGCAGAGCCACCTTCGAGCCAGGCCCGACGCCATGGGCCTGCAAGGCAATCTCCAAGGCCACCGTGCCGTTCGCGACCGCCAGCATGTGTGGAGCCGCCTCTAGGGTTGAAAGCTCGGCTTCAAAGAGTTCGACCTCCGAGCCGGTTCCACGCCACCAGGTTCCCTGTCGCAAGGCTCTGAGCACTGCGCTTTCGGTCTGCGCATCCCAGATCGGCCATGCCGGTAGAGGAAGGCTCACTTCGGGGGGGGCGCCGTCGATCGCAAGTCGCGAATTCGGCATTGCATCACCCAAGACGCGTTCATTCATTCCGCAAAATCCCCCCATTTCTCGAGTACTGCTGCGGCCAGCGCTTCGATTGGCCGGCCTTGTCCATGAATGCGCACCTGCGCCTGCGCGTAGATCGGGCATCGCTGGCGATGCAGCTCGATCAAGGCGCGCTCGATATCTTGCCCGTCGAACATCCGACGCGGCGAGGCGGCCAGTCGCTGCGAAAGCAAGCGCGGCTCTTCGTCCAGGTAAACTACCAGCGCCGCTTTGAGCGCCGCGTCGCGCACAGCCGCGCTAAGCAAGGTGCCGCCGCCGAATGCGATGACGCTGGGCGTGTCGGTTGCAAGCGCCCGCTTGGCCACGTCGGCTTCCAGGGCCCGGAAGCTGGCCCAGTCGCCGGCGGTGATCAAATCGTCGCTCTGCGGCGCCGCCTCGCGCAGGGCGCAATCGATATCCACAAACGGTCTTCCAGAAAGGCCGGCGAGAACCTGACCCACTGAGGTCTTTCCAGCGCCCGGCAACCCCACGAGCACCACATGCCGCCTCTCTGGAACATGCGAGCGTTCAATGGATGCCATGGGCCCTCACGAACTCCTGGACCTCTGCCAAGATCCGCCCGGGCGGCTGCGCCGCATCGATGTAGCAGGTCGGAACCCCCGAAAGCCTAAGGGGCGCGGCGCGCATCGCGGTCAGTAGCTCGACTGATTTCTCGCGGCCATGCTGTGCGATCATCCAGTCTGATCGAGCAACGAGGCGGTCGGCCGCGACACTCGGGTTGATATCCAGGACGATCAGCAGATCCGGCTGGGGCAATCCGTCGACCAAATAGTCGAAGAACTCAGCGTGGTGGGCGATCTCGCCACGCATTCTGTTGAACGCAGGCATCCAGCGATCAAAAATCTGCACGCGCGGGCTGCCGGGCAGATCGGTCTTCAGCTGCACCAAGGCATCTATCGCGTAGGATTGCTGGCGCAATGAAGAGGAAAAGGACTGCCGCAACCGGCTGGACGCGTCGGGCCCGCCGCCAACCGCAGCCTTGAAGATGTCGCGCGAGGCTTCGGCGAAAGTCCTCCCGCCGCAAGCCTTGCCCATCCAGGACGTAAGCTCGTTGACGAGGGTTGATTTGCCCGAGCCGTCAATGCCTTCGATCGCGACGCGCTTCACGTCGGCCGGCGCGGGACTGCTGGCAGAAACGGGCTCCGTGCGCGGACCTCGCGCCTGGATCACCTGCAGGACCTTGGCTCGAGACGTTTCGGGCGAGGCTTCGGCGTCCAAGTATACGGCGTCGTCCCTTGCGGCATAGATGCCCGAGTACTTGTCCGCCAATCGCCGCAACAGGCTTGCCGTGCCGGAGACGCCAAGTCTCTTCAGCAGCCAATCTTCACTCTGAACAAGGCGTTGAAGAGCCGTGTCGACCGACACGTCCAGATAGAATGTCAGGTCGGAATGATCGACCCGCTGGGCGAAAATCTGGCCGCCGGCATCGTCGAGGGCGAGATCCGAATAAGCGCGGAGCGTATCGATCCAACGGTCGCGCAACACGATTTCGTCCGTGGGATGGGCGCGTCTGTAGACGTCGTCGACTGCCCCTTCGGTGACGTAGAGGCGGTTTCGGAAGCCCGAGTCGAACAGATCCTCGTATCGATCACCGTCACCCAGTTTCTGTTGGGCGAAGGCGCGGAACTTCGCGAGCACCAGCGGCCCAAGCTTCTGCCGTCGAACCGACCAGGCGTTCTGGAGGTCTCGCTCGACCAGTTCGATCAGCGTGGACTTTCCCGCGCCATCCAGTCCCTCAAAGGCAATGGAGTACATGAAGGATCAGCCCTTCGCCGCCAGGGGCGTCTTCTCGAGCGCGCGCATCGCCAAGAGGTAGGCGCCGGTCAGAGGGGCGTCATGCGGATGTCGAGATCGCACCAGGCGGGGCATGGATTGTCCGGCGCGAGTCAAAGTCTCGCAGCGGGCCTCGATCTCCGCCCACGATCGGACCAGCACCTCCGATCGTCCCCCACTCAGGCATATGATCTGAGGATCGAACATCTCGCTCAGGTTCACCAGCGTGCGGGCGAAGGCCTCCAGGACCGCCCCGCTCCACGGCTCGTCGGGGGCGAGCGGTCGAAAATAGGCCTGAAGGCAGCCATTGCGACCGCATACGCAAGCAGGACCGTCCGCTGGTCCAACGATGATGTGCCCGACCTCTCCCGCGCGCCCTGAAGCCCCGGAAAGCAAGTCGCCATTGGCCACGATGCCAGCGCCGATGCCCGTACCGACCACGACCGAAATCAGGTCGCCCACGCTCAGTGCGAAAGCGTCGGCCACAGCCGCGGCCCCGCCGTCGGTTACGACGTCGACCTTGCAGTTCAAGACGGCCTCAAGGCGCGATTTCAGCGCCAGGCCGTTCCAATGAGGCCGATTGGGCCAGGACGTGATGCGCCCCCCGGCCACGTTCGGCGCCGACGCGAGCACGCACCCAACCAGAGACGCGTTCGCCGCAAACTGCTCAAGCCAGCTCGCGAGAACCTCAAATTCTCTTTCGGCGCAGTCGAAGTTCGGCAGCGTGATCGCGCCAGTGCGCGAATTGTCGTCTCTTCCGATACGCGCCCGAAAGTTCGTCGCGCCTAGATCTAGGGCGGCGACTTCAACCACGCAGGAGACCCCCGCTATCGAAAAGGCTGGCTTCGGCCATGTCCTGGACCAGTCTGGCGACGTCCGCCGGTGCGGAGGCGGATGCGCAGAAGCTGTGATCTTCCACGGCGCATGCTCTGGGGTTCCAGGAGGCGACGATCGCTCGGACGCCGGCGGCCTTGGCAGAGTCGATATCGGCCCTGGCGTCTCCGACGACAACGGTGGATTCCGTGGAAAAGCCTAGGCGGTCCTGAATCTTCAGAACGACATCCGGCGCTGGTTTCCCTCTCTCTATCTCGTCGCCGCCGATCACGAGCTTGAAGTGGTGGAGCAGCCCCAGTTCCTGAAGCACCAGCCGCGCTCGCCCCCCTTCCTTGCCTGTCGCTATGGCCATGACCACGCCGGCTTGTGTCAGTTGATCAAGCAACTCCCGCACGCCGTCCCAAACCATGATCAATCCGGAATTGGCGATGCTGACCCGGGCAAAGACCGGCAGCATGGAAAGCGGCAAATCCAGTTCTTGAAGTATTGTTCTCAGCGGCACTCCTTGGCGTGCGAGAAGCCCCTCCAACGGGGCGTCGCCCTCTCCGACCTCTGATGCATAGGCCGCGGCGAATGCCAGACACATCACATCGTGGCTGTCGATCAAGGTCCCATCGAGATCGAAGATCACAAGCATTGGCAAAGCTCCGGAAAGCGCTATTTGGCGAGTTGATAGAGAAGGAGCGGCAGGGCCTCCTTCATTGGGTAAGCCGCCAAAGTGGCTTCCACCTCCGCCTTCAGACCTTCGTGCGCGTGGGGTGAGGTGGCGGCATCGAGAAGACGCTCGATGAAGCGCCTCAGCTCATCCTCCCGCTCATAGGGCAGAAAGCCACCCGGCTCCTGCAGGAAGCCCAGCATGCTGCCGACACCGCCGATCAATCGGCGC
>Ga0307515_10024903_pt1 | contig 10389 bp, 10 predicted proteins | sample 17_EM_MG_FD_194513 | JGI IMG/M metagenome (GOLD analysis project Ga0307515, IMG submission 194513) | Populus trichocarpa ectomycorrhiza microbial communities from riparian zone in the Pacific Northwest, United States - 17_EM | ecosystem: Host-associated > Plants > Roots > Unclassified | place...
CTGGGCGTGGCGCGCGTGCAGCTGGCGCAGGGTGAAGTGCAGGCCGCGCGCCGCACACTCGAATCGCTGCTGGGCGACCTGCCGCAGTACGCCGACTCCTACGACGTGATGGGCAAAGTGCAGATGGAGCAGGGCCAGATCGAGGAAGCCCTGTCGACCTACCGCACCGCCGCGACCATCACGCCGGGCTGCATCCTGCGCCTGCAGCACTGCGGCACGCTCAGCTTCTACGGCGGCGACAGCGCGACCGCCACCGACATGCTGGAACGCACCTGGCAGATGGGCAGCAAATCGCGCCTGTTCGACGTGCTGTCGATGACGCTGCTGGCCTTCCTGCGCTTCGACAGCGGCGACACCAAGAACCTGGCCGTTGCCGCCGACGTGCTGCAGCGCTTCGCCGACACCTACTCGCAGTCGGTACGGCTGCGTCGCATGGCCGAAATCGGGCAGATCCTGGTGACGCTGAACGACGGCAAGACCGCCGTCGGCGTGCTGCGCGCCCGCGAGCTGGTGTCCGACATCAACGAGCCCGACTTCGACATGGAGGCCGGCACCAACATCCTGTCGCTGTGGTCGCGTCTGGGCGCGCACGGCATCGACGACCGCGAGTACATGGACGTGGTGCAGCGCGTCGCGAAGCGCTTTTCGGTGTCGAAGGCGGCCACCGAAGTGCTGGCCGCCGCCGTGCGCCGCACGCCGCAGGCCGGCCCCTGGGTGCGCGACGCGCACAGCGAAGTGATGCAGCTGGCCGAGACGGCGATGAACCATGCCATCCGCGGCCAGCCGCGCGCCGCCGTGGAGTCGCTGCTGCTGCACGGCCAGAACACCGGCAACGCCAAGCTGATCGAAATGGCCGGCGCGGTGGCGCGCCGCCATCAGGAACGCATCGACCAGTTCGAGACGCTGATCGACTCGGCCGACCGGCTGTCGCACCGCTACTGCGCGCCCAGCACGCACATCGCCGGCGTGCGGCGCAGCAACCGCTCGGCCGGCGGGCTGGTGCTGCGGCGCTAGACGGCTAGAACAGCTGCCCCTGCGCCGGGTCCCGCGCAGGCGGACGAAAGCGAGACAGATCCAACGGCTGCCGCTCGCGCCGATAACCGAGCCGCGCACACGCCTTCTCGAACCGCTGGCGCAGCAGCTGCGCCCACACGCCCTGCCCTTTCATGCGCGTGGCGAAGTCACTGTCGTTGTCCTTGCCGCTGCGCATGTCGCGCACGCGCGCCATGATGCGTTCGGCGCGCTCGGGCACATGGTCCTGCAGCCACTGCTGGAACAGCGGGTTCACCTCCCAGGGCAGGCGCAGCACGATGCTGAATGCACACACCGCACCGGCTTCGCGCGCCGCTTCGAGCACGTGTTCGAGTTCGGGCTCGTTGAGGAAGGGAATCACAGGCGACACGCTCACACCCACCGGGATGCCGGCATCGGCCAGCGCCTTGATCGTGCGCAGCCGCCGGTGCGGCGCCGCGGCACGCGGTTCGAGCTTGCGCGCCAGTTCGGGGTCAAGCGTAGTGACCGAGACGTAGACCGCGGCCATGCGCTCGGCCGCCATCGGCGCGATGAGGTCGATGTCGCGTTCGATGAGGCTGCTCTTGGTGATCACGGAGAACGGATGCCGCGCCTCGGACAGCACCTCGATCACCGAGCGCGTGATCTTCAGGCGCCGCTCGGCCGGCTGGTAGGCATCGGTCACCGAACCGATGTTCAGATACGACGGCGCATAGCCCTTTGCCGACAGCGTCTCACGCAGCTTCTCGGCCGCGTTCACCTTGGCGACGATGCGCGTCTCGAAGTCGATACCGGGCGACAGGTTCAGCCAGCTGTGCGTCGGCCGCGCATAGCAGTAGATGCAGCCGTGTTCGCAGCCGCGGTACGGGTTGATCGACAGGTCGAAGCCGACATCGGGCGAGTCGTTGCTGGACAGGATGCTGCGCACCGTCTCGTGCGTGATCACCGTTTCGGGCGCCGTGTGTTCTTCCAGCGCGGCCTGCTCCAGCGTGCCCCAGCCGTCGTCCAGCTCTTCGCGCGTGTCTTGATTGAACCGATGTTCCAGGGCCCACACGGTGCCGCGCCCCTTCTTGGCGCCGCTGCCGCTGGGAGGGCGCATCAGCATCAGGGTGGCGTTGGGGATGGTCTTGCTTGGCATACTGCAAATATATACAGTACACCTCCACATCACAAGCTCGATTCCAGGAGACCCTGCCATGTTCGATAGCACGCCGCCACTGCCCGGCATGGACCTCAGCGATGAGCAGCCGTTCGTGCCGGAACCGTTGCCGGACGGCCGGCTCGCCGACCACTACCTGCTGTTCTTCGCGCTGCTGCCGCCGCCCCCGATCGCTCTTCAGGCCTCGGCACTGGCCGAAGAGCTGCGCCGCCTGCACCGGCTGCCGCAGCGTGCGATGGCGAGCGAACGCATGCACATCACGCTGCAGCTGGTGGCCGCCTTCAAACAGGCGATGCCCCATGTGATCGTGCGCGCCGCCATCGACGCGGCGGCCGGCCTGGCGCCCGCGCTGCGCCCCACATCGATCACCTTCGACCGGGCGCTCAGCATGGGCATCGCGCCACCCAGCGCACTGGCACTTCGATGCAGCGCCGCCAGCCGGCGTGCCATCGCGGCGTTGCGCGGGCCACTCACGCAGGCCTTGCGCGAAAACGGCCTTGGCATCCGTCAAGGCCACGAGCCCCACATGACGCTGGTCTACGAGACCGACCTCGTGTCCGAGCATCGCATCGAGCCGATCAGCTGGGTCGCCGAGCGCCTGTCACTGGTGTTGAGCCATCACGGCCGCGGCCACCACGAGCCGGTGAATTCATGGCCGCTGCTCGGGCGCTGAGCGTGCTCAGTACTCGCCGCCGCCCGACCCTGGCGCCAGGTTCTCGAAGCGCGTCATCGGCTTCAGGAACGTGAGCTTCACGTCGCCCACCGGCCCATTGCGCTGCTTGGCGATGATGATCTCGGTGACGCCGGGCATCTTGCTGTTTTCCTTGTTGTAGTAGTCGTCCCGGTAGATGAACATGATGATGTCCGCGTCCTGTTCGATGGCGCCCGACTCGCGCAGGTCGCTCATCATCGGCCGCTTGTCGTTGCGCGTCTCCACGCTGCGGTTCAGCTGCGACAGCGCAATCACCGGGCACTGCAGCTCCTTGGCCAGTGCCTTCAGACCGCGGCTGATCTCGCCCAGTTCGGTGGCGCGGTTCTCGTCGCTGCCGCTGCTGCCGCTCATCAGCTGCAGGTAGTCGATGACGATCAGCCCCAGCGTGCCGAACTGGCGCGCCATGCGGCGCGCACGCGCGCGCAGTTCGCTGCCGGTGAGGCCCGCGGTTTCGTCGATCAGCAGCTGCACCGTGCTCAGGCGTTCAACCGCATCGGCCAGACGCTCCCACTCGTCGTTCTTCAGGCGGCCGGTGCGCAGGTTCTGCTGGTCGATGCGGCCCAAGCTGCCCACCAGACGCAGCGCGAGTTGGGCGGCGCCCATTTCCATCGAGAACACCAGCACCGGCAGGCCTTCCTGCACGGCCACGTGTTCGGCGATGTTCAGCGCAAACGCGGTCTTGCCCATCGAGGGCCGCGCGGCCAGCACGATGAGGTCGCCCTTTTGCAGGCCGGCCGTCATCTTGTCCAGGTCATAGAAACCCGTGCGAACGCCGGTCACGTCCTCGGCGCCGTTGTCATGCAGCTCCTGCACGCGGTCCATCAACGGGATCACCAGCTTGTCGATGCCCTGGAAGCCCTGCTTCTGGCGCGAGCCTTCTTCGCCGATCTGGAAGATCTTGCTCTCGGCTTCGTCGAGCACGGTCGACACCTGCCGGCCCTGCGGGTTGAACGCGTTGGTCGCGATCTCGTCGCTGGCCGCGATCAGCTTGCGCAGAATGCTGCGCTCGCGAACGATCTCGGCATAACGCCTCATGTTGGCGGCACTGGGTACGCTCTGCGCCAACGCGTTCAGATAGGCCAGGCCACCGATGTCCTGCGCCTTGCCCAGGCTTTGCAGCTGCTCGAAGACGGTGATGACGTCGGCGGGCTTGCTGTGGCTCACCAATGCGCCGATCGCGGCGTAGATGAGGCGGTGTTCGTGCCGGTAGAAGTCGCCGTCGGTCAGCAGGTCGCCGGCGCGGTCCCAGGCCAGGTTGTCGATCAGCAGGCCGCCCAGTACGCTTTGTTCGGCTTCCACCGAATGCGGCGGCACGCGCAGGCGCGCCACTTCATCGTCGCGGGGGGCGGTGCTACCTCGGGGGTCGAAGACGGCGCTCATGCTGGCAACTTACGGGCTCGTTCGAGCATGGGTATTGGTGTTTGCGACAAAGCAAGGAACACGCTGTGCACAAGCTTGTGCATGACTCGTGCGCTGCCTGTGAAGTGAACGCTTTTGAAACAAAGAAGGCCGGCAAGAGCCGGCCTTCGATCGGAAGCGGTGCCGAAGGTCAGTCGACCTGCGCAACCACCTGCACGGTGATCTCGGCCACCACGTCGCCGTGCGGTGCCACCGACACCGGGTGCTCGCCGACGGTCTTCAGCGGGCCGTTGGGCAGGCGCACCTGGCTCTTGATGACCGTAAGGCCCATCTTGCCCAGCGCTTCGGCGATGTCGTGGTTGGTGACGCTGCCGAACAGGCGGCCGTCGACGCCGGCCTTCTGCGCGATTCGCACGGTCTTGCCGGCGAGTTGCTCACCCAGCGACTGCGCAGCAGTCAGCTTCGCGGCAGCGGCCTTTTCCAGTTCGGCACGGCGGCCTTCGAATTCCTTGATCGCCGCTTCGGTGGCGCGGCGCGCCAGCTTCTGCGGGATCAGGAAGTTGCGGGCGTAACCCTGCTTGACCTTGACGACGTCGCCCAGGTTGCCGAGCTTGCTGACCTTCTCGAGAAGAATGATTTGCATGGCGCGTTCCTCAGACCTTGTGCTGGTCGGAATACGGCAGCAGCGCCAGGAAGCGCGCGCGCTTGATGGCGGTGGTCAGCTGGCGTTGGTAGAACGCGCGCGTGCCGGTCAGGCGGGCCGGCGTGATCTTGCCGTTCTCGCCGACGAAATCGCGCAGCACATCGATCTCTTTGTAGTCGATCTCTTGGACGTTGGCGACGGTGAAGCGGCAGAAACGCTTGCGGCGGAACAGCAGCGACTGGTTGTTGCGCTTGGGGCGCTTGTCCTTGGAAAAACGACCTTTACCACGGGGCGGGGGCATAGTCAGCTCCTACTTGATTTGATTCGATCCGGATGATGCGGCGGCCTCAAGAGGCTCCACCGACGTGATGTGGAACATCAGGCCTCGTCCGTTGCGGGCGCTGGTGACGAAGCCGCCGTAGTGGCCCATCGTTCCCAGCCCCAGCCCGAGCAGGCCCTGCGTGATCGCCCCGATCGCCACCGCCTTCATCTCCATCGAGACTTTGCGCGGCTGGCCGTCTTCGCTGACCTCGGACTCGTGCTTCAGCATCAGGTCCAGGGCCGGCAGGCCGGCGGGGGTGTAACGCAGCGCCGCCCGTTCCACCAGCGCTGCCGAGAGAACCAGCCGGTTCACTGCGGCACCGCCAACGGTGCGGACGGGCCCGGCCTTGTCAGGCCGTGGCCTCCTGGCGTTCCTTGCGAGCTTCCTCGCGTTCCACGGCCTTCATCATCACGGAAGGAGTGGTCTCGGCCTTGCTCTTGGCCACCGTCAGGTGGCGCAGCACGGCGTCGTTGAAACGGAAGCCGGTTTCGATCTCGGTCAGCGTGGCGATGCTGCACTCGATGTTCAGGCACAGGTAGTGCGCCTTGACCAGCTTCTGGATCATGTAGGCCAGCTGACGCCGGCCCCAGTCTTCGACCCGGTGCACCTTGCCGCCGGCGGCGGTGACCAGGGTCTTGTAGCGTTCCAGCATGGCCGGAACCTGTTCGCTCTGATCCGGGTGGATCAAGAGCACGATCTCGTAGTGACGCATGAGATCTCCTTGTGGATTCCCCTCTGGATTGAGGGTGGAAGCTGCCCCGATGCGTCTTCAGTAGCGGGTGCAGCAAGGAAAGCCGAACAGTATAGCAGGCGGACTAGCGCTCACCGGGCTGCGGGAAGCGCATGCGGTCGATCAGCGCCTGCGTTTCGGCGCCGGGCGCCGCGGTCGCCAGGCTGACCAGCACCATCGCCAGCAATCCCGCGGGCACGCCGAACACGCCGGCGGCGATGGGGTCGATGCCGAACCATTGGCAGTCGGCCAGCGGCCGGGTGACGCCGAACAGGTTGCGCAGCGGCGGCAGGTTGGTGGCCATGTACCAGCCGCAGACCGAAAGCCCCGTCAGCATGCCGGCCACCGCACCGGCGCCGTTGGCGCGGCGCCAGAAGATGCCCAGCACCAGCGCCGGAAAGAACGCGGCCGACGCCAGCGAGAACGCGGCCGAGACGAACTGCAGGATGTCGGTGATCTTCAGCGCCGCAATCAGCGCGGCCAGGAAGGCCACCACCATCACCAGCACCTTGGAGACGATCACGCGCCCCGCCGCCGTGGCCTGCGGGTTCAGCAGGCGGTAGTAGACGTCGTGCGACAGCGCGTTGGCGATGGTCAGCAGCAGCCCGTCGGCCGTCGACAGCGCCGCCGCCAGGCCGCCGGCGGCCACCAGGCAGGTCACCCAGTACGGCAGGCCGCCGATCTCGGGGGCGGCCAGCACGATGACGTCGCCGGCCAGACTCAGCTCGCCCAGCTGCAGCACGCCGTCGCCGTTCACATCGCGCACGCTCACCAGGTTCGGATCCAGCCGCGACCAGCGGTTCACCCATTGCGGCAGGTGATCCACCGGCAGCCCGACCAGGCCGTTGAGCACCTCGAACTTCACCAGCACCGCCAGCGCCGGCGCCGCCAGGTACAGCAGCGTGATGAAGAACAGCGACCAGGCCACCGAGCGCCGCGCCTCCGACGCCGACGTTGTCGTGTAGTAGCGCGTCAACACGTGCGGCATCGCGGCCGTACCCATCATCAGGCACAGCATCAGGGCGATGAAGTTGAGCCGCGCAGCGTCGAAGCGCTGGCGCGCGGCGCTGTCGCCGGCGGGGTCGCCGTTGGCGAAGGGCAGCGTCTGCGGCGCCATGCCGGCCAGCGGCTGCGCGCGCGCCAAGGCGCTGTCGCGCTCGCGCGTGTAGGCGGCGCGCGCCTGCGCTTCGGTGCGCGGGCGCTGCGCGTACTCGCGCTCGGCGCGCTGAATGCTGACCAGCGGCGCGTTGTCGGCGCGCAGCGCGGCGACCCTTTGCGCCATCAACGCCTCGTCGCGCGCCATCGCGGCGCGCGGATCCTGCAACTTGCGCTCGGCGTCGGCCGCGCGTTCCTTCAGGCGTTCGATCACCTGCCGCTCGGCGGGGTCGGCCACGAGTTCGCGCTCGCGGTCGGCCACGCGTTCGAGCTGGCTGCCGTACGAAACGATGGGCACCGGATTGCCCGTCTGCTTGACAGACAGCCATACCAGCGGCACCAGGTAGGCCACGATCAACACCAGGTACTGCGCCACCTGCGTCCACGTCACCGCGCGCATGCCGCCCAGGAACGAACACACCAGCACGCCGCCCAGGCCGACGAAGATGCCGAGCTCGAAACCGAAGCCGGTGAGGTGCGAGGTGATCAGCCCGACGCCGTAGATCTGCACCACGACGTAGACGAAGGACACCGCCACCGCAGCGCCGGCAGCGATCAACCGCGGCAAGCTGCCGCCGTAACGGGCGCCCAGGAAATCGGGCACCGTGTACTGGCCGAAGCGGCGCAGGTACGGTGCCAGCAGCAGCGCCAGCAGGCAGTAGCCGCCGGTCCAGCCGAGGATGTAGGCCAGGCCCGCAAAACCTTGCAGGTACAACACGCCGGCCGTGCCGATGAAGGAAGCCGCCGACATCCAGTCGGCAGCGGTTGCGAGGCCGTTGTACATCGCCGGCACGCGGCGCCCGGCGACGAAGTACTCGACTTCGTTCGAGGTGCGGCAGATGAAGCCGATGCCGGCGTACGCGGCCACCGTCAACACCAGGAAAGAAGCGCCGATCCAGGGCCGCGGCAGGCCCGCGCGATCGGCCATCGCCATCAGCGCGATCAGCGCGCCGAAGGCCAGCAGGAACAGCGCATAGCGGCGGGCCAGGTGCTGGCTGAACGTCACGTCGGCCCTGCGCCAGGCTCGGCGGCGTCGACCTCGTCGCGGTAGCGCTGTTCCAGCCGGTCCATCGTGACCACGTAGACGACGATGATCAGCAGGTACAGCAGCAAGGCCCCTTCCGCTGCCAGCCAGAACCCGACCGGGAAGCCGAAGCCGCGCAGGCTGTCAAGGTCGCGTGCGAACCAGGGCACGACCAGGCTGATCAGCAGCCAGGCCACGAGCAAACCCAGCGTCAGCCGCAGCGTGAGCGTCCAGAAGCGCGATCGGGCGGCGGCGACCATGGCCCATTCTCACCCACGATCTCTGCACGTTCATCGGGCGTTAGGCGTGGGAATCAAGGTCGGGCTCGGGTTATCCATGACTGGGGAAACCCGCGTCATGCGAATCTTTTTGAAACGACCCCCTCGGCTGTCAGGGCTCGGTCAGCGACTTTGAAAAGACTCCCGGCCAACAGGCGCGAGGGAGCGTCTGTCACCACTTTGTCGACCGAATCAGGAGACTGCCAATGGCCATGGCCGATGCCCGAAAGGGCCACATAACCGCGGAACCGCGGCCGATGTCCGCGGACGAGAAGCGAGTCATCTTCGCCTCGTCGCTCGGAACCGTGTTCGAGTGGTACGACTTCTACCTGTTCGGGGTGATGTCGGCCATCATCGCAGCCAACTTCTTCACCGCGCTGGACCCCGCGACGCGCGACATCTTCACCCTGCTGGCCTTCGCGGCCGGTTTCGCGGTGCGCCCCTTCGGCGCCATCGTGTTCGGGCGGCTGGGTGACCTGGTGGGGCGCAAGTACACCTTCCTGGTGACGATCCTGCTGATGGGCTTGTCCACCTTCCTGGTGGCCTTCCTGCCCACGTACAAGAGCTGGGGCATCGCCGCGCCGATCACACTGATCGCGCTGCGCCTGCTGCAAGGCCTGGCGCTCGGTGGCGAGTACGGCGGCGCAGCCACCTACGTGGCCGAACACGCGCCGCACGGCAAGCGCGGCGCCTACACCGCGTGGATCCAGACCACCGCGACCGTGGGCCTGATGCTCGCGCTGATGGTGATCCTGGGCACGCGCCTGTACATGGGCGAGAAGGAATTCACCGAGTGGGGCTGGCGCATTCCGTACGCGATGTCGGGCCTGCTGCTGGCGGTGTCGGTGTGGATCCGGCTGAAGCTGTCGGAGTCGCCCGCCTTCGCGCGCATGAAGTCCGAGGGCAAGACCTCCAAGGCGCCGCTGACGGAGTCGTTCGGCCAGTGGGGCAACCTGAAGATCGTGATCCTGGCCCTTGTCGGTGCCACCGCCGGCCAGGCCGTGGTCTGGTACACGGGCCAGTTCTACGCCCTCTTCTTCCTGCAGTCGTTCCTGAAGGTCGACGGGCCGACGGCCAACGTGCTGATCGCGCTGTCGCTGATCATCGGCACGCCGTTCTTCATCGTCTTCGGTTCGCTGTCGGACAAGATCGGCCGCAAGCCGATCATCATGGCCGGCTGCCTGCTGGCGGCGCTGACCTACTTCCCGCTGTTCCACGCGCTGACCGCCTACGCCAACCCGAAGCTGGAAGCCGCGATCAAGACCTCGCCGGTCACGGTGGTCGCGCCGCCCAAGAACTGCGGCCTGATCCTGAACCTGACGGGTACCGCCAAGTTCACGACGGCCTGCGATCTGAGCCGCACCTACCTGTCCAACGCCGGCGTCAACTACGACCTGGTCGAAGACGCGTCGCTGCAGCAGGGCTACGTGAAGGTGGGCGACAAGCAGATCACCACCTACGCGGCGACACAACCCGATGCGAAGGAAGCCAAGCCCCGCTTCGAGAAGGAAGTGCGTGAGGCACTCAACGCCGCCGGCTATCCGGCCAAGGCCGATCCGATCCCGGCCGGCAGCGCGAACTGGTGGATGATCATCCTGATCCTGACGATCATGGTGATCTACGTGACCATGGTCTATGGCCCGATCGCGGCGATGCTGGTGGAGTTCTTCCCGACCCGCATCCGCTACACCTCGATGAGCCTGCCGTACCACATCGGCAACGGCTGGTTCGGCGGCTTCCTGCCGGCGATCTCGTTCTCGATCGTGGCCGCCCAGGGCAACATCTACAGCGGCCTGTGGTACCCGATCATCATCGCGAGCATCACGTTCGTCGTCGGTTCCTTGTTCGTCAAGGAGACCAAGGACGTCGACATCTACGCCGGCGACTGATGCGCTAGCCCTCTAGCGTGTTCCTCGGCCCACCTGCTTGTACAGCAGGTGGGTGACGGGTGGACGGCACCGCGCCGTCCAGCCGTCACCCAGCCATACGGAAGAGA
>Ga0307515_10024904_pt1 | contig 10388 bp, 3 predicted proteins | sample 17_EM_MG_FD_194513 | JGI IMG/M metagenome (GOLD analysis project Ga0307515, IMG submission 194513) | Populus trichocarpa ectomycorrhiza microbial communities from riparian zone in the Pacific Northwest, United States - 17_EM | ecosystem: Host-associated > Plants > Roots > Unclassified | place...
TACTGAGTACTTTTAATGAATCAAAAACAACACAAGGGCATTTCAAAGTGCCGAAATATTCAACTCTTTCTGATATTTTGTTGCCTATAAAATGGTTATTCAAAATTAGATAATAGTTAGATAAATATAGACAGCACCATAGAGATCTTTAGTTGGAAAGGTAAGAAATTGTACATACATTTTCCACATAGAGAGACATCAAACATAGTAATGTCTAAGAAGCCTATCACTTGACCATCAAAAATGAGAGGACTGAACATAAATGAGAGGAATGAACATGCAAGGAGATTCCATCTCATCAGCAGCCATTATAAATGAACCAAGACCCTCATCAGTCAGTGAGTTGCTTCCACGTCAGTGAAACATCAATCATAATTAAAGAACAAATTCTTTAAGTTTTATCATATTTAGGTAGACAACATAACAAGCATAACATCCGAAAGTTTACTCAGAGAACAAATAGGGCTCCAACTCAATAAATAACAAGCTTGTCTAGGTAATAAAATATTAATTAAATTTAAAGTTGATAAATTAGTCATTTTAACATTGGTGGACTAGGAAGTTGCATGTGGAGAAATAGACTAGAGACCGCCAAACATCTCAACATACACACTTCCGCAATCAATTCACTGAAATTTACTTGCATTATAACACTATCACTATAATGCAATGAAGTCTGTACAAGAATAGTATTTATAACTACCTGAGCATTATAACTCTGAAGGCCCACAACTGGAGAAACTACGCATTCATTTTTACTTGGGGAATCAAATTTGGCACTTCTATGAACCAAGTGGCCAAGTGAATGGTAAGTCAAAAATGCAGTTCGAAAGTTGCCATCTGGTATCCTATAGATCGGATACCATGCCACTGAATACCTGAAAACAGATCCCATAACGAGTCTATCAGATTTCTCTTGGCATGATTCAGTTATATAACAAGCTTCAATCCTAATTAGTGCTCTGAAAGACATTCAAGCTAGTTTTTTCAACCAACCAGGATCTGGGGTGCAAGTCATGTAGATTCAGAGAGGCCAAATTAGTGGGGTCCCCATACATTTTGCAACGTGAAGATGCGTTACCTCTAACAAGCTCTTGTATCCTGTAATTAGCAGAATCAGTAATGAGGTTGTTATACATTTAATACAACTTCCAATGGGAGGTAAAAGAAGCCCTTACTTCTCATATAATGGTTGTCTTTGCTGAGGTTGTTCTGGTTCAAAGTATTCAAAGAGTAGCTCTGCATCATCAGAACATGCGACATCAACTGATTGAACTGCAGCTGTGGTACGAGGCTTAGGAATCAGTACAGAAAATATTGGAAGGCGACCAGCTTTAGAATCCTCTGATGATTCACTAGCCTCATGTGTACCAAAAATCCCATGATCAGGAGCCTTGTTTATGGGTTGGCTTGTATGGTTTTTGAATAGTTGAATTGCCGATAAAAAGGGAACAAAATAGCCACGAAACGAAACACAATCCAAACCCAAGCTCTTAGAATTCTCAAAATCTTCTGCCCTTACTTCTAAACCATAATTCCCATGCTCTTCATACCACTTCCAGAGGCATCCCAATGGGATATATGGTATCTCATGTCTGCATGGTCGCGCACCAACAAGCCGATCACACAGACAAGTTTGGCAGCATGATAAACCTGGCAGTTGGCTAATAACAGGAGAAGAAAAATGAAGAAATCTTTCAAACTCTGCAACTGGACTGCCAGTGGACATCTGAATAGCTTCACATTCCATCTGTACCCTGCATGCATCCTTCACTGCTTGTATTATCTTTATTGATTTATCTTCAAAAGCTGAAAATTGTTGATCAGAGTATTCACTAGTTGAACTGTCAGCTTCAACATGCTTCTTGTTGAGCTCAAACATCCAACCAGTAGAATTATTCAACTTTTGACTGTGGTCATCTTCCTTGGGAGAACAACTTGCATTTCCAGAACCTTGGCATGTGCCCAACAACGATGAAGAAACTAGGTCTTGAGAATCAAAACTGGCGTTTTCTTGAACATTTCTCAAAGTGAAATCTTCATGAGCTGGTCTATCAGAAGGATCTGGTAATGAATTACCAAATCTAGCAGAGGTGGCCAATTCAGAATCTCTTACCCCAATGGGTATCCATTTCTGCATAACTGACCCAGAACTATGGTTTTGCTTACAGTGCTCAGCAAGTGTAATTTCTTTTTCCATTTGGAGACCTTTATTAAAAAAAAGATGAGGAAGGTAAACTGGAGGTGGCACCTTGAGCGCATTTTGGTCCAACAAATTGCTCAGCTTTGCTGGTGAGTTACCTTGATTTTCTGAATGGTGGTGTCTTGGGCTGGAAACGGCATCATAAGTACTTTGAAGTGGCTGTAATGCATCTGGGAAAACTTGCAAGCTGTTAACTGATTCTGAATTCGCGCATTCAACTCTGCTGGGCTGGAACCCAACCATCAAACAAGTATTCATAGAATGAGTTCTTGAAATAGATTTCCCTCCTTTTTGATCATCCACTTCAGCTGTGAGACCAAATGTTTCATCCTGTCGCATGCCAGTCTTTGCACGAGTATTAAAGCTGGCCTTGTTGGAACTGTGGCCCCTACCATGACAGCTGTAATCTAATTTGGAACCTAGACTATTTTTTCTTTTCAACTTCTTAGAAACCTTGTCTTTCAGCAGTTTTTTATTCTCAGTTCTTGATACTGTATTTACCTCAGCAACAATACAGTTCCTTTTAAGTGAAGGAGTTTCTTTCAAACTCATGTCTGACTGGAAGCATACAGGAGATATCTTAGTTTCAGTATCCACACCATTCCTCTGAACCTTTTTCCAGACAGAATGGTTGATTTCCTTCCCTGCCCGGACATGCAAATTTCCAAAACCTCCATATTTGTGAGCACCAGCACTCCTGGGTAATGCTTTTATTTGCTTGCCTTTCTTGCTTGATCTTGATATAAGTAATTGAGCGTCACTGCTGCTAAAATTCTGACTGCCATGCTTTGAGCCCTCAGTGTGGTGATAGGTATCTACAACACCATTAAATGAATTTTTATAAGATAAAGACCCCTTTCTGGAATTGCAACCTGGAGCTTCTAAAACGCTACCTCTGCTGCTAGCTTCATGAAATGGTTTTGAACGATAACTACCATTAGGGTCATCATCACTGTTTGAACCAATAGATACATAGTCCAACACTAGGGAGGAATCAGGTGCATATGAGAAGTCTTTGGATTGCTTATCATCACAACAGCTGATCTGACTGGAGCCCTTTCCTTTTGTCTGTATAATGATTTCAGAATTAATCATTTGACACTCCCCAGGAAAATTATGAGCTATACAAGGTATAATGTCTTCCACTGTAGCAACTTCATCAATGTTGGATGAGCAGATCGTAGATGTTTCAGAATTGCTAAATCTAGGATCTCCTTCAAAATCAATCTGGTTACTGCTACCATCTGCCGATGAAATGTCCAGTGCTTCAAAAGTTTCCACAGCAACCACTTCACCAATGTTGGATGTGCATATCACCTGTGCTTCAGAATTGCTGAATCTAATGTCACCTTCAAAGACAATCTGGTTACTGCTACCATCTGGCAATGAAACTTCTGGTGATGTTGCAGAATATATTAGTCCATCTCCATGATCATAACTACAGGCTTCAGAAGTTGAACTTTCATGAGCATACTCGGACAAAACTTCTGGTTCAGCTGATCCAGCATCACTTGAAACTCTCTTGTTCAGTTTTCCCCTCCTGGTTTTTTGTCGAGATTTTTTATTTGCAGACTTGTCTACATTAGAACTATTAGCTTCAAGTGAACTAACAGCATTACATTCTTTTGGGGTCGAAACATAGAAATCAGGGCAAGTGACAGAACTCTGGCATGAAGGATAGTCAGGGAATACATTTGATCTTGTCTCTTTATTGGGAACCTTATTATGAGACTGATGCCATGCACCAGTTTCAAGAAAATTTCTGGTGCAGGACTTAATGGAATAAGGTGGATCAGGTTGAAGCCCTCTCCTTGCCTTTGGTTGATCGGCCCTGAATGCATTTCTAGGTGGCATCGAAACCAGTTGCAAACCATCCATGTTCACCTGAATTACAGATCCAAACCAATTGTGTTGATCAAAATGTCTCACTAGCTGTGCAACAATCTTCCACTATTCATCTGATTTGAGCGTAAGCAATGTCAAGATTGCACCTACAGTAAATAAATAGACATAAACCAGAGTCAAATTATAACTGCACTAGAAGCCTATGCCAAATTAGAACAAGATAGAAAACCCAAGACCCAAGTGATACAAGCAATCAAAGAAAAATGAGCAATTTGATCCGACAAACCTTCCACGATTAATGTAAATTAACCATTTACGGGAAAAAAGAATTGTCGGAACTGGCAACAAATTTTCTAGTTATTATTTATATATCCTAGGAATCTAACTCGAAATCTAGGCTAAGGAGTCAGAATTGAGGTATGTCTACCTTTAAGCTACTCGCAGACTTGAAGAACCTATTGCCCTCTTGATGGAAAGGATGTTGGCACCACTTGTCCGCAAGACTGTTTTTGTCTCTTTGTTTTACCTGAGTTATCAGAAATCTAAAATGAGCAATAGGCATAGAGAAAGTTACTGGCTCTAGGAACAAATTATATGGCACCATACTGGCAGAAAGCATCTCTTGAACAAATAAAAGCAACAGTATAACTCAATTGATGTATCAAAACAGCAAGCATCATAAACTCTAACCACAATGTCCAAATAATGAGTTGTAAAATAGCCATCAGTGGTATATTGTGAGGTACAAAGAAGAAAAACCAGAAGTGAGTAACAAATGAGCTGTTATAAACAAATCAAAAAAATTCGAATATAGTAGTTAATCAGTTTTACCATGCAATTGTCAGACAAGCAACATGCATGTAACAACCAAAACCATTACCTTTGATGAGTGTTCCTCCAATCAACAGAAGACACTTTACAGATCTGAAAGTAGCCATGCATAAAAAGAAAGACATAAAAAATTTATGAAAGTTCTAAGAGGAAGAAGCATATGTTAAATGGAAATGGTGAAATGAAAATACATGTCCTGGGGGAAGTAGTTCTGATTATTTTCTTCTGTAAATGGCCTCGATGAGTAAACCTCTCCTTGACTGAAACCTCTGATTGCTACTGTGGGTTCTTTGAAGCTCAGAATCTTTTGATGTGCCTGTCCAAGTTATAGAATAAAAGAGGGATCAATTCCTCAATAAGCATGAAATAAGTATCTCAATACAGTTTCAACAACAGAAAAGGCACACGGGTCAAATTATTACTTAAAAGTCTACATGAGCGACCTTGCAGCATTTTCTAACTCAGAACCATGCAAAAAAAGGAACCATGCGGCATTATCCTGATTGAAATCCCCTCAAAGGTTCCTTATTAATTATATAACTCAATTCAGATTTACTAACTCTCAACCATGCTTTGAGAATGCATTAACTAGAAGATTGCACGATATCCAAGAATGCATTAACTAGGAGCAGAATCGAATGATTGTAACTTGCCAACAAATATCCAAGGGTAAAAGTTCACCTACCAAACATGCCAAAAAATCATCACCGCAAAACCTAAAATTAAGAAGTTAATCAATTACATATGACAAACAAAAAGATAAAAAACGATTCAATGATATACGACAAGTAGGGACTGCACGAGCCAATTTGGTTGTATAAAACAAATAGTATGTTCATGACAATAAACAAGATATTGTTTACATATCAAGTTAATCAATTGCAAACACCAACATAAGAAAATTTCTCCACAGAAACAGCAACCAAATAACTCATTGCACTAGAAAGCAGTCAATTCTTAGAAACAACAGAAATACGACAATATTAATGATCAAACACAACATTAAGCTTATCCAAAACCATTTAAAACTGTGCCCATACAACGATTTCTTCGCATTGATAACAAAAGAAAGAGCCCCTTGTGACTAAATCAACATAAGATACACCATTTATATCGTCCAACTCCATTTGTTTCAATCTAGCTCCATAAAGGAAAATACAAGTGAATCCGGGAAAAAAACAAAAAAACAAAAAGAGCTTGTATGTGTTTATTGAGTTCCAATCCAAACATATTGAAAATTAATTATGAGACCAAAAAACCTCACAAACAAGACAATCATTCTGTTAACTACCAAACCTAATTTTTCTTGTCTTAAAACCAACAACATAAGATATACCGTTTATATTGTCCAACTCCATTCATTTCAATCTACCTCAAACAATAAATTTTTACTGAGTTCCAATCCAAACAAATTAAAAATTAATTATGAGACCAAAAGACCTCACAAACAATTCAATCATTCTGTTAACTACCAAACCTCATTTTTCTTGTCTTAAAACAAAAATTACATATGATCATCTTACACAAAACAAAAAAAGAACATGAACATCAAAACCACCTAGAAGAACAAAGAAACCTTTGAATAACAAGAAGGAATTGAAAAGACAGTAAAGTAAAACTCACCAGAAAAAAAAAAGGTTTTGAAACCCAATTCAATCAAAACAAAGCCATTGAGCAAATTTAAAGAAAACCCACCAAGAAATAAGTAAAAAAAAACCAGAGACAGTATCTGAGAATTGAAGGCTTGATACCAAATTTCACTAAAAGAGTCCCCAAAAAAATCTGTCTAAAAGTGAAAAAGAAACAAAAGGGTGTCCACCAAATATAGCAGTGAGATATAAAAACCAATAAAGATGAAGTAAGCAAGCAACCACCACAATCCAGGCCATACCAGCTATACTTGTCGAGGAAATTTACCATTTTTAGACCTTTATGTCTAAAAACAAAGCAGACCCACTAATCCATGCTCTAATGAATTAATATCTTTCCACATATTGATTATTACATGCATTCATTAATCTCTAAAAAAATCCAATCTAAAAAAAAAGAATTAAAGACGGAAAACAAACCAGACAAAGTTGCTTGCTGCTACTGCTGCCACTTCTCTCTTGCTTTCAACGGCTCTTTTTCTTTTGTTGTTTGCTTCCTTGAATTTAAAATTGTCTGTGAAAAAACAAATGAGAGGAGCATAAAAAAGGCCAGAATGCTTTTCGCACCTGGAATTTGTAAAGATTATTATACCATTTTTTATTTAAAAAAAATAAAAAACTAAAATGGGTTATGTATGCACTTATTCATAACACGTGGATTGGGATGTAGTGATAAATTTACCAACATCAATGACGTGGCTGTTGGGATAATATATTTTTGCAAATTTCATTAATTATTATTAGAATGGCCGCAACAAATTGTTATTTTTATATTTTTAAAATATAGTAAAATTATTAAATTGCAAAAATTATTTTATGTTGTTCTCTACTTTTATAATATTATTAAATCAAAACTAGTCAATTAAATCCAATCATTGATTCAGTCTTAATTTTTTTTTATTTTTTTTAAAACATCTGGATATCTTTTTATATTAAAAAAATTTAAATCGGTTTGCAACAAGATGCAAGACATCAATCTAGTTATATTATAAATAATGTTGAGATAATTCATAGAAAAAAAATATAACATATTGATTTTAAAATATATTTAAATCATAAATTTTATGATGATTAAGGGGTAATTAATAATATTATATTAGTTACCTTTTATATCCATTTAAAAAAAAAATTAGCCTCCATATATTAAATTTATTTCTCTCCTTTTATTGTAAATTTATATTATACTTCTAATATGATTGCTATCTTTATGTTTTTATTTTATTTTAATATTTAAAATATTAAATGCTAAGATTGATATTTTTTATGTCATGTTTCACAACTCTAAATAATCCCCAAACAAGTTGTTTCAATCTTGCAAACAATATATCATGAACAATCATTTTCAAACTCAAATGAAACATAAGAATCTTAAACTTAATAACATGATCCAAATGATTCAAGATTAGGATACTTTTAATTATACAAATTAGACTAATCAAGAGATTGCATAGAAAATTTAGGACCATGACTGATGTACACGAGATAAGATTTCCTTGCAAAATGAAGAACCATGACAAATGGACACGAGGCCAGGGACCGAATTTTTTCTCTCGAGATAAGGTTGCTCAGACACTGAAGCGACGAGCATTCTCCTGCACAAATTTGGATACCGAATTTATCACCATGAACTGCAGCATTCCATTTCGCTCTTCACCACTCCTTCCCTTACTTTCAAGCCCCGTACAGAAACCTCAATGGAAGGCACAGAGACTACTTTGGTCTTCTAGCAAAGAGCCTGCTAGAATTGCTAAGCATAACCAAAAAATGACAGCAAGAACAAGGGCCGTTGCTGAATCCCTCATTCTTGGAGTCGCTTCTGAACCTAGACCTCGCGATGTATCAGTTCTCCTACAAACAGGGTTAGTTATATATGCGCACACATTGCAAGATTGATTCCAGAAATTAAGTGTATATTTATATGGTACCCGCACTCCTGTTAATTATCTTGTACGTATCACAGTGCTGTGCTTCTGCTAGCGTATGGGATAGCCAATTTCATCTTTCCAGCTTTCATCTCCGATTACTATGAATTTGACAAGGTGAGTGAAGAAGACATAAAACCTAATGATGCTGCTGATCCCTCGGATGAAGCGGCTGATCCCTCGGACGACGAGGCTGATCCCTCGGATGATGAGTGAAGCACAGCCCCAGCAAGCATAAGCAAAACCCAGAGAACTCGAAGATCATTGTGTTTCCATCATATATTACTGGGGTACAGGCGTGGGCAATCTAGCTTCGGCTTTGTTCCAATTTCCCATTATCTTTGCTCGGTTCTGACAAAAAAAAAATCATGCTAACATTTGTTTTGTATACCCCCAAACTATTTCTTCTGACCGAGTTCAATCCTTAATAAAAAAAAATTTCAATTGAGTTTGTATCTAATTAGTAGTTGTTGCCCAATCACTCATCCTCACACTAAATTTTGGGGACAAATATGGGACTGAATGGAAAAAAGTATTTTGTTTGCGGACTTAATTGATAAATGATTACTAGTTGGGGAGCATATTTGTTCTTCGGTCTATTTGTTCTATTATGCATTTCTGGGAAACTCTTTCCTTTTATTTTTTTTAAATCATTTTCTACACATAGAACGAAACAAGAAATGGAGAGCCTTTTTTATGCAATTAAAACACAAATGCGCTATTTACATGATACGTTGTTGTTCAGAAATATTTTTTTTTGTAATTGAATTAAATTGATAAATAAATTTAATTTATATAATTAAAAAAGAATAAAATTCAATTTAATTTATTATGTTCATTTATTTTTTCAAAAATCTATAAAAAAAAGTTTGATATATGTGTATTTTAGAAAAGATAATTTTAATATTAAATTTGTAATCTTTGAAATTATAAATTAAAAGGTTCACCTCTTATTTAATTTTGTATTGAATTTCTTTTATTTTTTTACCATTTAAAATTCAATTCATGACCCTCAAAATAATTTTGAAATTTTATTAAAATTTGAAAAGATTTGATCGGGACTACAAGTAGATAAAAGCTTGATCATGGATCTCAATATTGTCGAAAGAATGGCTTCCTTACAAATCGAACAAAACACATTTGATCGAGTTCGAAAGGTTCAAAAAGGAAAATTCTTATATTAATTAGGATGATCTAATTAATGTGTTAATCCAAACTAAGAGTTGCAAGTAACATATATATATAGTGTCATAAATTAACTTCTAAAAAAACAGAAAATTTATTGTTAAATTTGTGTTAAAGAAGACAATATGAGATGATGGATAAGAAAAACTAGTACTTTTATTGTCAAAATACATGATATAATTCTATGTATTGTAAGATCTGGAGGTCTCTGAGTACAATTGATATTATATTTGTTGGGATTAGCTATCCTTTCATAGCCATAAAAAGTCAAACATCCTTAAATTTAAAACCATTACATGTTAGGATCTTTCATTGTTTTCCAGACACAACACAACACCTAAGATCTAACATGGTTCAGCGATTTGTCGACATCAATGAAATTGTTGTTTTTAATTAACCAAAAGTGAAAATACACATTGTAATGAGGAGGAGAAAAGCCTCTCTATTCAACTCAAACTCCTCTCACACTCACAGCACTCGATCTTACTCTATTCTTTGGTGTCTATAGCCTCTCATAACCCCCTCTATTTATAGCTGAAATGGAAGAGCAGACCTACCTATTTCAGTCAATAATGGCAGCCACTTCTTGCCACCATTTTCAGCATTTAGGTCACCTAATTTGCTGTCATTTTGACCTTCGCCATGCAGCTATATATTGGACGTGGCTAGCTGCTGCCATTTGTGTCCACACATAACACCACGAGCAAGTTTGTAATAGCTAATTCGGCAAATAGCTTCAAAATAAACTCAAGC
>Ga0307515_10024905_pt1 | contig 10387 bp, 9 predicted proteins | sample 17_EM_MG_FD_194513 | JGI IMG/M metagenome (GOLD analysis project Ga0307515, IMG submission 194513) | Populus trichocarpa ectomycorrhiza microbial communities from riparian zone in the Pacific Northwest, United States - 17_EM | ecosystem: Host-associated > Plants > Roots > Unclassified | place...
AAGGTCATCCATCCATTCAGGACCTCCTTTTTACCCATCCTACTCTCAGTCCCTGGCCACCGTTGCCCGCCGACCGAACCTGGATGCTGGCGCGGCCCATGGGTGCAGGCCCATCACCGCTGATGCAAGACCAGGCCTTGAACCCGGACAATGGTATGGCTCCTCTTTTCCCGTCCAACCCAAGGGTCATCCATGGAAATCACCACCCCGCAGGGGTACCGCTGGGTATGAACATGGTGCAGCATAGGTGAGTGTCGCCCTCAGCTAAGGGAAAGAACAAGTCCGCTTCCATACTGACTCCCTCTTAGTCCCTTCCCCGCTCCAGACTACTATCAGGCTCCGCGTCGCAGGAGCGATCACCAGCACCAGCAAGCGCCCGCAAATCAGCCCATGCGTGCTAGGACCACGCTGTACCCATCCAGCTCCATCAGCTACCGCAAGCCATCTCGCCCTGCTGCGACCTTTGCCGCAAACGTTATTCAGGTGCAAGCCAGATGCACTGGTGCTGGCGGTGACCCAGCCGCCATTGAGCTACTTCCGGTGATTTTCGTCGATGGTATCATGCAGACGGCATTGACGAGGCCATTGACGAGGAACGAGGCATTCGAGTACCATGGTGGTCGTACCGGCAAGGTGTGTCCTTCTTCGCTTCAATGAAGAAGAAAAGAGGTTCCACTGCCGTCTATGCGCCATTGGTGATGATGAGGGGGGATGGAAACATCCTAGAGATGCGCTGCGCCATCTCAAGCGCGATCATTTTGGTCTTGGGACCCAATGTGACCGCTGGTTAGTATTCTTTTCTATTTGTGAACACATTAAAGGGCTCACGTTGTAGCACCTGTTGTTAGTGACAAGGTCGCTTATACAGCAAACGAGCTGAAGAGGCACCACTGCGTGGCAAAGACATAGACCACCAATCTGGGATGAGGACGTAGGTCTCTAATATTGGGCAATTCCGTGAGTCTGTATGGTGCAATGTCGTTGAATCCTGAGCTGGGAGCCGTGTTAGGGAGGGAAGAGGAGGAGAGGGAGGAGAGGGAGGAGAGATAGACTCCGTTTCCCGCCGCCGCCGGGGTCTTCGGGCGTTCGTTCACTCTCTGTACTGTTCCCCATTCGCCTTGTAGAGCGTGAATAAATAACCGATACGTTATCTATCATCATCCTCGGGGTGGTGGCAAGTTGAGTCACTCGCTTGGACGCTTGCGCCGTTGGCACGGTCAGATCTTAGTCATACCTGCACCCACGGTCCACCATCCCGACTATTGTTTCTTTCATAATCTCGCCTATCCCCACCTCTCAAAGCTCTCTTTGTACCAATCAAACGCGAGGGTGGAACGCCGGTTATTCATTTTGCATCCAGTCTAGAGCTGTGTCCTCTTGCATAATGCCGCTATAAAACCACCACCCAGGGGCGGGTACATCGGCCTATAAATGACAACAAAGCTATAATTATCATTGGGCATAAGTAAACGAGTCTGGCATTTCGATCCAACACGGCTGAACTAGTAATATAAATGGTTGGCTATATCACCGAATTCAGCCTTGATTCCCAAGGAGGGCTGTCAATTTGAAGCCAGGCCTGTGGGGTTGACGTGTCTACTTCCCCGAACCTGCCCCTTCACCAGTAAAATTGGGGTGTTCCACCTATCGCCGTTGACAGTACCCTGCCGTAGCACTGCTTGGTTGACAAAGTGAATCCCGGTGGTCCACCTCAGGTGAGCAGGAATCTCAACTGTGTGGTGGCGTGATGAAGTCATTATCAACTGCTTGAGAAATTCAGCACCACTCACGAGCGATCAGAATGGAAAATGTTCAAAGACCCTCAGGTGAGAGAAAGACAGGTGATCGCGGAACTCGCTAAGGCGGACAGCGGGTTCCATAAGCTGCATGGTTGGGCCAGGTTCCCTTCCCATTGTCCAATGGAGGTATTAGTCCGAGTTGGTGGAAGGAAGTGAGCACCGGAGGAGCACCAGGGGAGGGATCGCTGTCCAGGGCGTCTGGCGAAACGGCCAATAACATGTAGAAGTGCCCATGTAACTTGGCTTCGCAGGTGAGGCGCCACTGTACCAGAAGCGGATGGTCCAACACACCGTCAGTCTCCCAAACCCCGGTGGCACTAGCCAGCTGCGGCGTCAAGAGCAGAGGAGAACAAGAGTTCCAGGAGTTGCCTACCCCAATCCTTTGGTCCCATTCATACAGAGCGCCAGCCGAGGTGTACATGTGGCGACGCAATAACCGCGTAGCGAGCACCCGCGATAGGATCAGCATGCTGAACGGTTAGGCTGTGTGGGCCCTAGAACTCCCCTGACTGCCCTATCGCCTTTCCTCGGCTGCTCATCCGTGTAGCCCATGCAAAAGGTATGTACCACTCGGGAGTAATTCCATCCTCCTTCAGAAGCTATTAACATTCTTGCGCCATTTCACATCCTTATTACCTGTTGGACATATCCGTCCAATGCGGAATATGAATCAAACACGACCCAAGAGCCTCAATGCCACCTGGCTGGGAAAGCTGCAGGGATAAATTGACGGGCGGGGAGGATAGCGCGGCCGCCACGAAAGCCGTACGATGAGAACTAAGAAGCCGTATCACGATACGGTGGATAACCGCGTCGTCCATATTAACCAGAAATCAACGGGAGCAAGCTGGGGTCGAACCTGGGTCCCCTATATAAATCGCATCACATCCTACTCGTTACCTCGAGGCTATTACGTGCCAGTCTAGATATGCACGATCACCTCATGCCAGGTTTGAGAAGCTTTTCCGACGTGAGTTGCCTAATGCGGACGCGTCTTCTCGGCAGTAGACGAGCGGACATTGCAGCATATTGCTAACACTCTACCGGGGACCATACCGCATTCGATCTTTCATCTCATCCATTATATAACCCAGTTATAAATACTGCTATCCACCGCAGCTATCGCTCTGTCCCAGAGATTGTCCCACCACACCCCGGCCTCTCCACAATCAGAGTCTTTGTTCGCAGCCAATCGTGAGTCGGCCGCCTCTCTTCTTCCCACCCCCAACCTTACAAAATGGACCAGACGCTGATATACTGGTTTAAGATCTATAATGTCATTTCAACGCAACCCTCAGTCGTTCTCTCCACAGAATGGTGCCAGCCTTTGCCCCACTGAAGGGGGTAGCCTCCCGACATCCCTTCCACCTGGCGCGCACATCCTGGAAGGTCACCCATCCATTGAGGACCTCCTTTTTACCCGTCCTACTTTTACTCCCTGGCCACCGTTGCGTGCAGGCCAAACCTGGATACTGGGGCAGCCCTTGGGTGCAGGCGCATCACCGCCGATGCAGGACCGGGCCTTGAACCCATACAATGGTATGGCCCCTCTTTTTCCGTCCAACCCAAGGGCCATCCATGGCAATCACCACCCCGCAGGGGTACCGCTGGGTATGAACACGGTGCAACATAGGTGAGTGTCTCCCTCAGCTAAGGGAAGACAAGTCCGCTTCCAGACTGACTCCCTCTTAGCCCCTTCCCCGTTCCAGACTATTATCAGGCTCCACATCGCAGTAGCGGCCGTCAGCACCAGAAAGCGCCCGCAAATCAGCCCATGCGCGCTAGAATCACTCTGTACCCATCCAGCCCCATCAGCTACCGCAAGCAATCTCGTCCTGCTGCGACCTTTGCCGCAAACATTATTCAGGTGCAAGCCCGATGCACCGGTGTTGGCGGGGATCCAGCTGCCATTGAGCTACTTCCGGTGATTTTCGTCGATGGTATCACGCAGACGGCCTTGACGAGGCCATTGACGAGGAACGAGGCATTCGATTACCATGGTGGTTGTACCGGTCAGGTATACCGCGTCCTTCTTCGCTTCAATGAAGAAGAAAAGAGGTTCCACTGCCGTCTATGCGCCGTTGGTGATGATGAGGGGGGATGGAAAAATGCCAAAGATGCGCTGCGCCATCTAAAGCGCGATCATTTTGGACTTGGAACCCAATGTGACCGCTGGTGAGTATTCTTTTCTATTTATGAACACATTAAAGGACTCACGCTGTAGCACCTGTTGTTAGTGATAAGATTGCTTATACAGCAAACGAGCTGAAGAGGCACCACTGCGTGGCAAAGATGTAGATCTCTAATCTGGGACGACGACGTTGGTCCCCACTATTGGGCAATGTCGTAGTCTGTATTGCGACGTGACGTAGGTCTCTGAGCTGGGAGCCGTGTTAGGAGGAAATGTCCGCCGACCGTCGGCGCCGGGGCGTTCGGGCGTTCGTTCACTCTCTGTACTGTCTCCCAATTTGCCTTGTAGGGCTTGAATAAATAACCGATACACTATCTGCTATCCTCGGGGTGGTGGCAAGTTGAGTCACTCGATTGCTGGCATAGTCGGACCTTAGTCATACCTGCACCCACGGTCCCACGGTAACCATCACGACCATTGTTCCTTTCATAATCTCAATTATCCTGCTTCTCAAAGCTCTCTCAAGCGCGAGGATGGAACGCCAATTACCCCATTTGCACCAGATTGCGCTCCAGCGCTCAGCTTTCCTCACGACATGGCCACCTTCCTCGGTATTCGTTAGTGCCACTCGGTCTCGTATGCATTGGGGTGGCATTGGTCAAATTGAAGACCCCAGAAGGGAAGGGACTAGCCGTCGGGTGCGATCGCTGTATCTGGGTGGTTGATCCTCCAACCCATGATCGCGTCGTTTATGACGCTAGGATAGGTCAAAGTAGGGGTCAACAAGATAGAGTCTTGCGGTTGGTCGTAATGAGAGATGTGTTCGCCTCATTGGGAAGTCGCTTCTAGTGATCAGCACAAATTTGGGAGCCTTTTAAGCCGTATACAACTCAGGTGAGATAGTTGTTCAGAAACTAGGACTTCACCCTTTACGATTCTGTAAGTAATCCTCGCTCAAGGAATGGGAAAGACAGGAGTGATCTAGATTTCACTTCAACGCTAGAACAAAGAATTGGGCTCGGTAGATGAATACTGAGGAAGTCTACTACGCCTTCACACTTGTATCGCGGGCAATGATACTCATGATGCGACCCTTCGCGTACATCTTCCATCCTTTCGCTTTCGTTATATCAATTACCGGGTCTTGGGAAATTTAACGCCCTCATTCAATGTTCCTTTCGTTCATATTCGGAACAGTATGGAGTCCCCTCAGCATACTTCAAACGGCAGTTTACTATTCCTAGTAATAAGCAGCGGGACATACGCATCAAGGGACCAAACTGTCCTGTTCACAGACAAAATTGCCCAATATCCGCTCCCTGGTTCTTCGCAATCTAGCTCCCGTATGAAGCTAGACCAACTCTCCAAAAGATCAGATTCCTCGGTTCTATCGGCGGATCGGAGACCCTTTGTGTTTGCTTTCGTCCTCGTTTCATCCTCTCGGCATAGAGCGTATATTCCTCCTTATCAGAAGTCCAGGTTCCGGCGTATCGCTCACTTCCTTCTCATCTCCACCCCTCTGCCACTCTGACGCATCAACTGCTCCTGTCCATTTCTGGGTGCACCCCGCCACTTTTTAGGTACAAAGCCCCTCGTTTCCTCCCAGGCGATAGATGAACACCTCTCGTGACCTTGTCAAGTGGCGGTGCCCCGTTATATTGGTGGGATGGAGGCGCAGCCGCAGAAGACCCCGAGATCCGATGGAAATTCAGGACAATTGGCGCTCAATGTATCCGCGTCTACGAAAAATCAACACATTGAGCAGAAGTGAGGTACGCGTGGGGACGTGAGTTGCCTAATGCGGAATGCGGATGCGCCTTCTCGGTCTTCTCGGCGGTGGTTTGTTCGGCGGTAGACTGGAGTCATAGCCTATCCGTCCATCTCATCTGTTATATAGCCATCCTTTATATAGCCAAGTGACAACTACTGCCATCCACCACAGATATCGCTCAACCCCAGCGACTGTCCCACCGCAGCGCAGCCCCTCCACAACACAATTAGTGAGTCGAACGCCTCCCTTCTTCTCGACCCCAACCTCACAAAATGTACCAGACGCTGATACACCGGCCTAAGATCTGTAATGTCGTTGAAAAACAATCCTCAGTCGTTCTCTCCACATAACAATGCCAGTATTCGCTCCATCGAAGGGACTCTCCTCCCGACGTCATTTCCACCTGGCGCGCACATCCCGGAAGGTCACCCACCCACATCCAATGATGACCATGACCTTCTTTTTACCCATCCCATTCCTATTCCTTGGCATCCGTTGCAGGCTGACCAAATCTGGATGCTGAACGGTGAAGGTTCAGCACTGCTGATGAATCCAGACATCGGCATGACGCCTCTGCACATACCACCTCCGTCCAACCCAAGGGCCATCTATAGTAATCATCATTCCGCAGGGGTACCGCCAGGTATGAGCACGGTGGAGTATAGGTGAGTGTCTTCCCCGGCTAAAGGAAAGACAAGCCCGTTTCCAGACTGACTCCTCCTCTTAGCGCCTTCCCCGTTCCAGACTACCGTCAGGCTCCACGTCGTAGTGGCGATCACCAGCAACAGCAGGCACCCGCAAACCAGCCCATGTGCGGTAGGATCACATTGCGCCCCCCAAGTGCCATTAGTTACCGCAAGCACCCTCGTCCTGCTGCGACATTTGACGCGAACGTGATCCAGGTGCAAGCCCGATGCGCTGGTGCTGGTGGTGATCCAGCCGCCATTGAATTACTGCCAGCGATTTTCGTCGAGGGTATCACGGGGAAGGCCTTGACGAGGCCATTGACGAGGAGCGAGGCATTCGACTACCATGGTGGTCGCACCGGTCAGGTATACCGCGTCCTTCTTCGCATCAATAAAGAAGACAAGAGATTCTACTGCCGTCTGTGCGCTATTGGTGATGATGATGGAGGATGGAAACACGCCAAAGATGCGCTGCGCCATCTCAAGCGCGATCACTTTGGAATTGGAACTCAATGTGACCACTGGTCAGTATTCTCTTCTATTTATGAACGTACCATATGGGTTACAGGGCTCACGCCGTTGCATTTGTTGCTAGTGGTAAGATCGCTTATACTGCAAATGAACTGAAGAGGCATCACTGCGTGGCAAAGACGTAGATCTCTGGTCTGGGACAATGACGGAGGTCTCTTACAATATTGGGCAATGACGTGGGTCTGTAATGTCGCAATGACGTTGGTCTCTGAGTTGGGAGTTGGGAGAGGAGACTGGGAGAGGAGTGGGAAGTGTGGACTCAGTTTCCCTGTCTCCCAATCTCCCTTATAGTCCTTAAGTTAATAACCGATACGTTATCTGTCATCCGCTTCTTGTCCACCAGCATTTCGGGCGTAAGGTATTTAGTTTACTATCCATATTTAACCAGTCTCGGTTCGCTAGTGTTTGGCAATCTTTATGTAAACTCCTCGACCCACTATCTCAGACTTATATACACCTGTACAACCGCCTTCTCTTAATATGAAGGGATACGATTGTATTTTGGGTGATCACTGAGACTACCGAGGACAACAAGTACGACCAACTTTTACATCGGGGAGTCACTCAGGAGCAAGACAGTTCTAGAGGCACACGGAGCTGGAATAACTGGTGTAAGCGTGTCCAGAGCTTGTTTTGTGCTCTCGGTGGATGTCTTTCTGGAGATCGAAAGCGTAATTCGCAGTCTCAGGCTAGTAATACTGAATCCACCAATAAGGGAAGCAAGGTTGCGGAATGTCAACCGGGTCGTTCCTTGTACATCCTCTCGAAAGACCTGCGCACCACCCCTAACCCTAACATAACCAAGGTGGCGACACGCGTGGTCCCACTCCACCTGGCTGCCGTGAAGAATTGAAGTGGCCCCTCCCACCATTGTCGCATAGTTGCAACGCGCGATAGAGTGGTTCAGCACGGTGTTCCCACTGGACCGATTTGCTCGGGGGCAACGATACGGTTTACACGGCCGCCCGTAGTACAAGCATCTGTATGTTCCACGATCGTGAATTAAGACGAGGATTCGTAATGAGTTTTCATAAGTACAGTTGCCTCGAGATCATCTCTCCACGTTCCCTACTCTTGCTTAGTACTGTTGGAATTAGACGAAGTTAGCTAGACTCCGTGCGTGCGCAGTAAATTCAGTAATGTATTAAATACCTAAACGACGTTCTAGGGCACATAAGTCAGGAGCATATCTAACGACAAGAATACGAGTAATGAACTTACAAACTCAGTGCGTGAGCTGAGCCTAGTAGGTCCGTTGACTAGCGATTTTTATGCTAGATTGCCCATAGCAACACAGCATTACGACGGCTCGTTAATTAACGGAAGGAAGGGAGCTGAGTGTCCGCGTACAGAAACACGTGCAAAAACACGTACCATGCATTAAGCGGTATTATACCGAGGCGCGGCTATTTCTGACACGTACGCATTTGGATATTGTATATTGGATCCATTCCATAAGTGCGCTGAATTTCAAACCGATCCGCAAAATGGTGGCTATTGGCTTACGTACTCGATACCCCTCCGGAAATACAACTCCAAATTGCCGAATTTGTGGAGACACGCCGGTCGCTGAAAGCGCTTTCGGTCACCTCTCGCTCTCTTCGTACCATCGCCCAATCCATGCTCTTCGAAACGCTTCGAATAAAACTAGTAACGGAGCGAACGGGTTCGGTCGACGACCTGCTTGCCAACCCACGGATATGCACCGCTATTCGTTTTCTGGAGCTTCGTGGACGGTTCCTGTCCAGCTCAATGCCTCGCAACGACGAAGAGCAGCTTTCACTTATCCAAAAATTCCTTCCAGAGATGGTTGGATTAAGAAAGGTGTCAATATCTCAAGTTAATCTGAGCAAGGCGTTTCTGGACACCTTTCTGGGGATAGCAGCAAATATTCCGCTCCAAATCGGCCTGACTTGGAATATATACCCGTATAGTGTAATTCCAATCCCTCATAAACCCCTCCAGATATCTCATCTCCACATTTCTGCCACTTTCCGCGACCCTTCGCGCGAATTCTATCGCTTGATCTTCCGTGCGTCTGCCACTACACTTACAAGGCTCAGCATAAAGTCCGATAGAAATGGGCTCATAGGGTTGACGGATATCAACCTTCCCTTCTTACGTGACCTCGACTTGTTCATCGCATTAGAAAACGAACTTTCCAAAACAAGTGCCGCTGCGTTCCTCACCACGCAGACGGCGATCAGGAAGCTCGTCCTGAGGGGCAGAATATTTCCTTTACCCCCACTTCCGCCGAATGCCCTGCCCAATCTCCGAGAGTTGAAAGCCTCAAGCGAAATGGTCAACCGGCTCGTACCCGGGCGACCAGTGAAAGAGATCGAGGTTAGCTCTCAAGGACGTGACCAGGATTGGTTCGGGGAAGAAGTCGGGCAGTCCACCGCTCGGGTGCGAATGTTACGAGTACACCTCGATACCGCGATTCTTGCCACGCGAATGGTGAATCGAATGGTGACAATTCTTCCATTTCTAGAAAACCTGTGGCTGCCCGTGTCCGATGACGTGAGTGGCCCTTTCACTCGACTATCGGACCTCGGCAGCTCATTTCCTTCAGGCATTCCTCAATGTTGTCGAAATCCTCACCTCACTCAAGTGCCTCAAGTACCTACGCGTCAATCTGACTCGTCGTGAGCCATCGGTAGACCACGATATCAACGGCATCGCTACCAATCTGCGGAATGCAAATCCATCCTTCTTATCCCTCGAGATTCGGGACGATGGTGGGGGTAAGTGGAAATATACTATCTCCATTTGGGATGAGGTGTTCAGCGTGTTTCGTCAGAGAGAACCTGTATCGGCGCGGTAGTATTAACCCACTCACCCCGGGAAGCACCTGAGTGGCACTGATGGTAGTACTAGTAATCCGAGAGTCGGACGACGCTGTCGCGGGTAGACGGAACCGATTCTTGAAATTTCTTAAATAGGTTTCCTTACGTTTTGGAATTTAGTGCACTTGTGAACAGCTAATGCATTATCGGCGGCCACCAGGAACAAGATTTTATAAATCAATAGGTCTGACCTCCTGACTTTGAATTCTTCGGCATCCTCCCTCCCAAAGTACACTTTCGAGGAAGCCGGACATACGGACGTGGTTTGTCGGGTATCAGGTTGTAACTTGTTCCTCATTATTTGACGTTATTTTGCGACCACAACGACCGACCGGGTGATTTTCGGGAAAAGAAAAAGGAACAGAAACCTTTGACAGCGAAACACGCGGACCTATGACCATCTCTGTACCTTTTCCGGCTGTGGTCATTTATGCATCCGAGTTGTCGAGCTACGATTGCAGAAGCGGGATAATGCGTAGCACCAACCCGGCAATGACACTGATAAAAGGCCTTGTGGTGATTTTCACCCGGTGTGGTGTTTTTTGTGGTGTTTTGCACCACAAGTCGAAATCACCACAAATACTTGTGGTGATTTCTGTGGCAGTTTCACCACGAGTCCAAAT
>Ga0307515_10024906_pt1 | contig 10387 bp, 7 predicted proteins | sample 17_EM_MG_FD_194513 | JGI IMG/M metagenome (GOLD analysis project Ga0307515, IMG submission 194513) | Populus trichocarpa ectomycorrhiza microbial communities from riparian zone in the Pacific Northwest, United States - 17_EM | ecosystem: Host-associated > Plants > Roots > Unclassified | place...
TATGCACAAAATTCAAAGTCTTATAAGCTTTTAGATTTAGAAACTAATGTGATTGTTGAATCTGTACATGTTGAATTTATCAAATATAAATTCATAAGTTATTCAAATATGCAAGAAATAAATCTAAAAGTAATGACTCCTAGCTCAACTCCAAGTGAAAAATGTAAAAACCTAGAAGTAATAGGTTCAAGTGAACCTAAAAGAAGTCAGAATTAGAAAGGAAAAACACATAGATACATATTTTATTTTTACTGATTCAGTTGTATTTTTAGTGGAAGGTGACAAAAATTCAGTAATTAAAGTGACACCTATGATCCTAAATGTGGAAGATGATCCAAAGACATTCTGTGAAGCTATGTCTTCTAAAGATGTTGCTTTTTGAAAAGAAGTGGTAAATGATGAAATAGATTCAATATTGTCTAACAATACTTGAGTCTTCTAAGGATTCAAGTTCTAACACTAATTGAAGGTTTAAATTGCAAAATACCTTATTGTAAGCATAATTCTATCAAGTGAAAAGACATTCATTACAAACTAGTGGGAGATTGTTGATGTAACTTGTAAATGAATAAAGAAGGAAAAGATGTTTATCCTATATTGAAAAGAAACACTCTCTCCTAAGTATTTATAAGTGTGAGTTTTTATTGTGTAGAAAATTAAGTGAAAGTCATGGTAGATGGGCTCACCTAGTGGGTTTTCTAATGCTATTATATGAATATTTATAATATTAGAAAATGACACTTGACATTTGATATGTTAGTAAGATTAATTTGTTTTTGAATTAATTTCTTTAATTTTCATAATTAATTTTAACATTTATGACTGTTGAGATAAAACTGAATAACAACTATTCAGTTTGATTTAAAATACAATTGTTTCATTAACAGTCATATAGTTTCATTAAACGTCATAATATTAAAAGATATAATGTTTTATTATAAGGTTTTCAAGTCTAATAAAATTTGTCACTACACAGAAAACAAATATACAATAAAAACATAATTTCTTTCATTTATCTTATTAGTTTATTTTTTTAGAGGTTTAGAGAGCTTATTTTTTTAGAGGTTTAGAGAAGTTAGTTGTATCATCTCTATATATGAAAAATAAATATCTTAAAAATAGCATTTTCATGTTTCTAGGCTAATTCCTTATTTGTTTCCATCTAAAAATATTTCGGCAACACTTTCTACTTGGGAGGTCACATGATTATGGCTTGTCTACCCTGGAAACTTGTTCTCAGCAGGACCACACTTTTCTGATACCCTATTCAATAAAATCACACGGTGTCACCAAACAACCACATAGCCCCTTCCATGCAAATCATTGCAGTCACAAGAGAAAAGAGGGACACGTAAAAAGGGAAGAGTGCACTCTGCACGATTACGAAGAGAATTGATATTAACCTTCTAGCTAATCTCTCCACTTGGATAAACAGTGGCCTGCTTCAAACTCTCATCCAGGTAATAAACAAAAAGGATCACACAACCACTAAATGGACAGCACAGATTGTATCATCAAACCTGTTACGTGATCGATGAACCGGCGACATAACGAGTCCTAGCAAATGATGGCACCACACAACTGTAAGGAAAACATGTCATGTTTAGACAGACACTTGCTTCAATTGATGTACCACACTGGACCATCATTGATAAAGGGGCTAGCTACTAGACCAACAGAAAGGTGTTTCCACAGAATTCATTCTCATAACTAGCTGTTAAGCTCAAGAACTTTCAAAATCACACAAGATTGCAGCTATCCAATGCGCGCACATACAAACAGCTTGATGTGCAAGTTACGTGATAAAAGATTCAAGAGATTAAATTATGCAACAATCTTCTGTCATCCCACTCATTCAGGCTCATATTTAAAAGGATATTGTTTTACAAACAACTATGAGTCCTTATTTTCCCTGGTTGGGCCCTAAACACTCAATTCAATGGCACCACAAGTCCATTTCCCACTTAAATAGAATAAGGTTGAATGTAGAAGAGACAACCAAGCATGATCCCACAAATATATTCCTGTTTATAAATACATGGAAGAGATGTAAAGGTAGGCTCTGACGTCCTTTTAATTGAGCCCACGAACCACAAGTGCAATTCTACTTTAATGACGTGAATTTAAAGATAGTTCTTACAGTGAAATTTCCTGATGCTCGACAAGTCAAATTCAAAGCTTTAACTAAGCTAAAGTCCTACCCAGTATAATGTTATCAGATCATGAGATCAAGGTCATTTAAACTTTATGAGATTAGACTAATCCTTGTACCGACTGTCGACTGACACCCTAGGAAAATATGTTTGGTTGATTACAACCACGCATACCATAAAAATTCGTGCCTTCTACCCTTTATGTAAAGAAAAACTTAGGCAGAAATGGAAAAATAAGTGATACTGACCTCTCTATTGAAAGTGGAAGAGCTGTTCAATAGCATATATATCTGAGAAGCTACGTGCTCATCGTCGGAAATACACCGCATCAAGCTAAGCATGTGCTGTGCTGATCTCTTCCATTTACTCTTTAATCCTGCATCCCTTTAAAAGTCCCAGGTAACAACATGTCATGACTGCTTGCCCTCTAGGGGTGAGAAATATGACAAAGATAGGCACTAAATACAGGAAAAAAAAAAAACATGCAGAAAAGCCACATAGACAATAACACAATCCATAACGAATTCCTAAACTCATAACACTTCCTGTTTAATTAAAAGGAAAATAAAAGGGAGTTCACAAGTTAATAGCAGAGAAGGAAAATAACACAAGAAAAGCCTATACCGTACAAGCAAGCTATACAATGTGTTCACTACCATGAAGAAAACCTCAAAAAAGACCGATGGCCTGTCTTACATTACATGGTTCCATACTGTACTTCCTACAGCTACGTACGTAGATTGTCAGTTAACAGGAAGAGATACCAAACCAGCTCACTGTCCGGTCCAATAAACTCAAGGCCCATGGAGCCAAAATATGGGCTACCCTTGGCAGTGTTGGATAAGTAAGTGTGCCAAGTATGAACCAGTTGATGCTTAGGAGAGCAACTGCATCAGAAGCAGGTTTGTTCTTTATAGTGGAGAAAAATTGAACCACACTTTTCAGTGACATGCCAACAACAGTGAAGAGTGCTACCACAAGGGGCATGCAAGGATCTTCAGCTTCCCAGATGATCATTCCTACCAAAAGTGATAGCACGGCACTGAAAAGAGACTGAGAAAGTGCAGCCTCCCTGCTAAGTATCAGAGCCTCATTAATGTCTAAATTCCTTGAGAAAACACCCGTCGTAACTTGGTGGATGGGCACACTATCTGTGGATTCAGCTTTCAAGCAGTTGGCAAATTCTGCTTTGCTCTTGCAGTCGCCCTCCCATCCCTCTCTCTGTATCATCAGGTCTTGGAATAGGATTTCAGTTCCTTTATAGTCAGATTTCCATGACTGGATACCAGAGGAAATGCCATAGTTGTCAGCAATGATATTATGGCCATTGTCTCTGTGATCATGATCTTTAAAGCTCCAACAACCTTTACCCAGATTTTCCTTCAGCTGAGCATTTTCAGCCTTCAGATCCTGCAACTGTTGGAACCCACATATTTTTTCATTTGCACAGAATACAATCACAATGTGTAGGCAAAGCAATAGCATAGAATTCAACTTATATAGATGCATAAGTTGTAAGGGTTATGGGAAACTGACAGCAACTTACAGTTACAGATCCAAAATCTAACCTAGATTAAGCAATTCCTTGACATTATTTGTTTGTGGTATGCCCTATCTAACTTTTTGGCATGTCAAGTAAGATTTTGTCAATTCGTCCCACTTCCAAATTTGTAAGCATTGCTAAATTGCTATTTTCAAATTGACTAGGAAGGTCGGGAAAGAATGGCATCTCTACCAGGTTGTCTATCCTTGAATCAAGTAAACACCAACTACTACTTTAGAACACAGCATTCAGATTTTAAAGCAATTGCTTCAACATCAGATCACGGTGAGAAAAAGGTCAGATAGATAACAAGATCGGTTATCTACCATGCTAAGACCTGAAAGGATGAACCAATCAATCTGACACATGCAAAGGAAAAGGGAGGTTACGATAACCAAACAAATGCAGGTTATCTAACTCATCCAACATATTAGGCTGGACACATTGTTAGACATGGCAACTTTATGGGCAGCACTTTTTCAACAAACTTCTTATCAAAACTTCGATCAAAAGGTTGATACTCTGTAAATCATTATGAACAAGATAGTACAGGTAAAAGGTTATCATGCATTAATAGTCAATGCTGACATGCAAACTCTGCTCATCTTTTTCCACTAAAACGTATGCCATCGAGATAAGCCATGGCTGAAAAGGCTATAAAATCTCAATGATTTAGACTACAGAATCCGCCCATTTAGAAGAACTAAGCCTGCAACAGGTTACTGCTTATTTTTAATTTGTTCAAGAAGAGAGTCTTCAAGTGCCTGTTTATTAGAAATCTGTTCAGAAATGGAGACTGATGTCTGCAATTAAACGATAGAATTAGTCTACAGGCCAGGTCACAATAACGCAAATTGAGTGTTGAAATAAAAGTTCAAATCGGAACACTTCTCTCCATTTTCTTCCTGGTTGGACAACCAAAACATGTCAATTACAAGGGAAACAATTTCATAAAGGCACCTGCAATGTGTAATTTAAAAGTATGACATTGTAATTGCCATCACCACACATTAGATGATTGAAGCCACAAATTAACTTAATCAGTTAACTCAATTTTCCGGAGGGTAGAGCAATTACCTCAACCTCTAGAAATTCAATTTTGGCAATGGCCTTGTCATTTTCCTCTTCAACTTCGGCTAACATTGATTCCAAAATTCTAATTTCTTTATCTGCTGTCTGGAGCTGGCCATGAAGTTCCTTCCTTTCCCAAATAAGATTATCCAATTCGATCTGCATCCGAAGCAGATGGTCTTCCAGCTGAAAATCATAATAGCAAAGTAGCTTAAGAAATGTATCAAAAGCAAACGTAGCTCCAATTCACCATTAACATACAGTCATGTAGGTCCTAGCTAGCTAAGAAACCAAAAAATACGAATCCTCACACAAATTGATAGCCCATCAAGGCTAAAAAAAAATCTTATCTAGGAAAGCCATAGAAATCAAAGAGTTAAAACTAACCATCTTCTCCCTTGGTAAGGCAGTCAAAACCCGACCAGGAAAAAGTATAAGACCGACAAAGCAAACCATGGCCTTCCAGAACATATTTAGATGAAAATTGATTGTGACTACCAGCAGCTCTATCCAAGTGTGAATCGCAATAAACATGATTTTGAGAGGAAACATGATGGCCAATTTGCATAATGAGAAAGGCTTTGTCACCAAGATTAAAGCAGTATCCATTGATTCCGGAAATAGCACCACTGGATCCATTATAATTGACCAATTAAGTTCATTTGTTGCTCAATTACGACACGTCCACGAGCGCTGCGTAGAGGTTTAAAGCAAAATATTAACTAATTATTCTTAGCTACGATATGATTCAAGATCAGTCCAAGAAATGCTGTAATCAGTTACTCCATTCAGGAACATTTTAGGCAATAATGAAGAGAGAAAAACAAAGTCAAAATCCTGCTCTGCACTGAACATATTCAGGAATTAGCATTGAGTATTGACAGATAATGAACGATTCTCGAAATAGCTTGATCTTAAAAGTTGGGAAATCTGAAGCAAGCAAGAAAGCAACTAAATTTGGCTTCAAGATAGCAACTTTTTGGAGGAAAAAACAGCTGAAACCAAAAACACATCTGCCCGGCTCTTTCAAAAGGGAAATTGAGATAATTGGAAAATGTAGGTGCATGCAGTTTCTCAAGTTGCAGCACCAGTATTCAAGAAGCAATAAAGGAAAGGTAAAAACATTCAAAAGAACCCACAAGTACATGAAGAGAGAGGGGGGAGAGAGAGAGAGAGACTTAATCAGAAATGAAATCAAAGTAATGAAGAAAGAGGGAGAGGGGGAGAGACTTACTCAGAAATGAAATCAAAGTAATTGAGTGAGGCAGCACTGAAAGATAGAATCCTTTTGGAGAGAAAGAGAGAGCCAAAGACAGACACGTAAAGGCAGAGGCGGGCGAGTCGGAAATCGTAACCAGTGATAAGTAGAGGAGAGAAGAGGAGAAGGGAAGAGGTGGCAACGAGAGAATTGTCATGGCTGACACGTGGCTGCCGCCTGCATCTTCTATGTACTTGTTCTCGTACACAGTATAGCACCAAACAAACCAAGATAGATATTTATCCACAGTTATTAAATAAGCCAAACCTGGTAGATGTGGCGGGTTAATTCATGATCCAGGTGATTCAAGCGAACCAGAATGAGATTTGGTTTTTTTTTAAATATAGATTTTTTTTTTATATTTTTTTATATTTATATATTTTAATTAGTTATTAATATTTTTTAAAGTTCATTATATAAATATTAGAAAAATATTTTATTTTTTTAATGTGAGATTTGAAATCCTTTAGTATATACTACGCGGCGGACTCACTTTTTATTTTTATAAAAATTACTGTAAAAATTTATAATATAAAAAATAATATATTTTTAATATTGATAATAATTATTTTTTCAAATTTATTAATTATTTTATTAATAATATTAATTATAATAAAAATAATAATAATTATAACACAAATAATACCATTTTTGATATGAATATTTAGAATTATAATAAAAATAATAATATTTATAACATAAATAATTATATTAAGAATTTCAAGGATGATTACAACACGTAATAATATTTTTTATATCAATACTTTGAATTATAATAAAAATAATAATATTTATAACACAAATAATACTATTTTTAATCTGAACACTTTGAATTATAAGAAAAAAAATAATAATATTTATAACACACATTACTATATTAACACATGTGATTGGGTGTGGACACGTCCAACCTACATTGGGGTTGGGCATGGACGCCTCCACACCCATCTTGGGTGTGGGCGTGGCTATGTGCCCCAAGGTGGCACTGGGGTCTGCCTTGCTCAGTGGAGTAGCCCAAGCGCCAGGTGGCGCTCGGTCTCCCCTGCACAAGGGCTGGGCAGCCTCAGCGCCAGCTATCCTTGCGTGGGCAGCGTCAGGTGTCCGCTTCTCATGGCCTGCAGCCCCACCAAAATTTGTGCTGACCATTTTCTCCCCTAACCAACTCTTCAATGCCATATGCACCCCAGTGAAAAAGACAACCACATCCCTCCCCTACTGCCCTTGCAACTCTTTATGTCAAGGGCTGAGCTGTCATTACACTGCTCCAATTCACAGTGTTTTGTGTTTATGTAAACAGTAACAGAGGCACTAAGCCCTTTTAGTATATTGTGTAATGCTCTATAATCCCAAGAAAAAAGTTATTTTTTCAATGTGTGATTTGATGCCCTTTTGTATATATACTCTATGTTTACAAGAAAAAAATTATGTTTTTTCAATGTGGGATAAAAAATTTTTTGGTTTAAATACTTAACATAATATCTTTTCAATGTAAGATTTGAAGCTCTTTCGTATATATATTCTATGTTCATAAGAAAAAAGTTATGTTTTTTCAATGTAGGATAAAAAAACTTTTTGGTTTAAATACTTCAACTTAAAATGATAACATAATATCTTTTCAATATAGTATTTGAAGCCCTTTAATATATATACTCTATGTTCACAAGAAAGAAATTATTTTTTCAATATGAAATTTGAAGCCCTTTAGTATATATACTCTATGTTCACAAGAAAAAAATTATGTTTTTAAATGTGGGATAAAAAACTTTTTTTGATTAAAATACTTCAACTTAAAAGCATAACATAGTATCATTTCAATGTGGGATAAAAAACTTTTTAAGATATTCTTTCAAACTTCATTATTTACAACATGTATAGCCTATATTCACATGGATTTTTTCTTAATTTTTTCATATGAAATATTAAAACTTTAAATATATATTTTTTAATTTTTCCGGGTTGACCCATGAAACCCAAGACCCAGCCCTTTGGTCGGGTCAACCCTCAGGCCGGGTTTGATACTTATGTATTTATCCATTTCGGTTTTAATTTTAAGGGAATGATTTAAAATTATTGTGTAATTTGGACACAAATGGAGGTTTTTGTAATATTCAGGTATTGTTTTATAATATCTTTAAACTTTTGGATAGTCATTGTAATTTTATAGTACTTTTAGGGTTTTTCTTTTTTTTATAATTCACACTTCATAAAATTTTAAAATCTAGGTAAACAAAATCAATCAAATATTATTTCTTTTAATTTTATATATATATATATATATATAAGAATACGAGGGTTGAACTGAGCTTTCTACTTGGTCTGTGATGACTTTATTGTTAAGTTCTTTCAATTGATTTGTGGTGAGGATGCCATCAGTAATACCACGTTTATTCCTTGCAGCTCCAATTGTAGAATCCTTAATGACATCTGATTGATCTACTTGCAAAGCCTTGGGAGCTGAGGTTTGGCATCCTTAATTCATGTCCTCGAGTTTGTTCATCAATTTTTTTTATCTCGTGATCTTTTGACTTGAGTGAAGTTGAAAGCCCTTCAAAGATTTTTGTCAAGTTAGCCACATAATCCTCAAATGACGTCGTCCCGATCATCATCATTGACATAATATCAAAACCCAAAGCCTTACTTGGTGATTGACTTGGAAAAGTATCCATAAGTGAATTGTCAAAATCACCTCGAGTGCCAAAGAGAATTCCATGCGCCCCACTTGGCTTTTGTAGTGGAGTTACTTGTAGCTTCATCTTTGGAGCTAGATCTTGTGCCCCTCTTGCATTTGAAGTTGATGTCAACTTGAGAGTCGGTTTGGTTTGTATATACAACTCGACGATGGATTTTGTTTTCAATAGCAAGGTTGAAGAATCTTCAATGGTATGTCGACGTTGAATTAATAGCTTTGTTGCTTTTGGAAGCGACAATGGTGATCATGTTCCTCCTAATTGCCATTGAGAGTTTATTGAAAATTATTTTTTAAAGGGAAGAGATGAGAGGTAGAGTTTTTCCCATTGGAGTCACCAGAAATTTGTAGACACAATTTTGAGCACCTGAAATTAAACAAGCACACGTGTATAAATATATGGTTTTATTAAATATATGACCAGGTACAATCTTTATCTAAAGTATTCTTTGAAAAGAATAAGACAATCCTCTGATTATTCCCTTTGTTGATATATGGTGATTTAATTTATTTGTGAAATCAAGCCAACATTTATGCTTTGCAAGAACACAAATTTAGACGTGTATTATGAACAAAGATTTGGTGATTTGATGCTTTGAAGAGTATCTTTGATTTGTCTTCAAAGTGTTGTTGAAGAACTTTTATAGGGCGTTTAAGCTTGATCCAACATAGCTTCATTCTTTGTAGACTTCAAGTGTAAACAAAGGAGGCATGAGAACTTTTAAGAGAGCTTCCTTGCTTAAAGAGAGAGCTTCCTTGCTTGAAGAACTTGTCTTGAAGGAAATTTGTATCTCTAAGAATTCTTCTCTTTCTTTTATTCTAGGTTGAGGCCCTCTATTTATAGAAGTTTGCAAGGGCTCCCAAGTCCTTTTTTAATGCCACATGACATGATTTTATTGGTTGATCTTTATTGATGAGATCTTGCATTTATGACAAGATATCTTGAATATCTCATCCCAAATGTCAACCTTTCATTGGCCAAGAAATATATGAAGACTCATTTATTTTCCATGTCATATATTTCAATTTTATTTTATCTTTTCATAAAAAATAAAAATAAATAACACATGGTGAAATTTGATTGGTAGAAAATTTTTGTTTCTACCCACACAATTCATTATATTGATTTTTAAGTGCTGATTTTTTATTTACTTTTAAAATAATTTTGTTATGTGTGTGTAATTAACTTACCCGCATATATCATGTCATTTTTTTTTATTTCGACATCATCTTATTAGTATACATATCATGTCGTATCCATATCCTGTATTTGTATTTGTACTTTATAGAACTATATTTTCTAGCCTAAACAATTCTCGAGCTAACTTGCAGCCTCAAATCATACAAGATGATTAGCTCGCGTGCTATTCTATGGATTTAATTTTTTTTTGATAAAAATAAAATATTTAGGTGTTGTTAATATTTTTCTAGTAAAAAAAAATTAAATTTTGTGGGGTTTAACTCGATATAACATGTCGACTTGGCGATTTCAAATGTAAATCGAACAACCGGTAAAAATATAATTTGATTAAAAAAATCAAAATGACATCTTTTTTAAAAAATATTGCGATATCAACATATTGGATCGACTTGGGTTTTCCTGTCAAATTTGCAACCCAAGTCATGAGACTATGATAACCCAATATAAAATTAAAAAAAAATTATGAAGTTCAATT
>Ga0307515_10024907_pt1 | contig 10387 bp, 1 predicted proteins | sample 17_EM_MG_FD_194513 | JGI IMG/M metagenome (GOLD analysis project Ga0307515, IMG submission 194513) | Populus trichocarpa ectomycorrhiza microbial communities from riparian zone in the Pacific Northwest, United States - 17_EM | ecosystem: Host-associated > Plants > Roots > Unclassified | place...
AAAAGCCTACTTGTTGAACGGACGATCAGGAATGAGAACTCTGTTTATTAAAGAGGGCTCTAGAAGCTCTCTTATATACATCAGGTAGGTCCAAATACAATGACGACGACGTCGTCATTTAGTAGGTCATAGTTTAATAGAAACAGGTAATGAGACGTTCGATGAGACATCCGAGCTCAAGATACGAGACAACTGAGACATAGTTCGTATAGACGATCTAGGTCGTCAGACAGTATTACGATGGTAGTAAGGAACTTCAATTCAGGTCGACACACCCCCCCAGCTGCACAGAGCCTTCTAGGCTGCTGTAGAAATACTAAAAAGTCACGATAGTAATTTAGTGTTGAGTTAAAGGAAATTCTCCATATATTTACTTTGCCTAAATATTATTTAAATTAAATTAAATTAGATCCTTAATATTAACGAGGTTTAATTACTAAATAAACATCTTGTGCTTTTGATGAGGCAGAGCCTTTATTAGGCCGTCTGCTGTTATATCCGCAGTAGGCACCTATTTAATATTAATGCTTCCTTTACGAACTTCCTGGCGGAGCCAGTAGTGATAGATATTAATATGTTAAAGCTTAGTGTTAAGCTCCGCGTTGCTTTTAGTTAGTAGTTAAATAGTCTGCAGGTTATTATAATATATTATTTACTTCTTATTAGGGTTAAATCCAATTTCTTTAAAGAATCGCTGCTACCAAATTAACTTGGTAGCTGCATGCGATAGGGCTAGTATTAGCGACTCAGTCAATCGAGGCATGGGCACGGCAAAAGGGACGCGCAAGCCTGTACGATTGGATTGTCTATAAACGAGAATCTAAAGCTAGGGAAAGGAAAGGAGAAGAAGAGCAGCGCCGTTCGATGTTTTATAAGATCTTCGCGTCACGTGACCGCAATATGCGGCAATCTGTGGCAACTTGCCGGTGCGAAGTTCTGCCAGTGCCGTAACAGCTAGAAGCTCTGCTTCCGTGCTTAATTTTATCACTAACTTCTACTTCGTAGATTACTAGTTAATTGGCCCCCTAAATAAGGTAAATAGATAGCCTTTTGTGCTTTTTCTACTCACTAAATCGTCGCTAAACGACGCGTTGCTTGTCCTTGCGAAGATCTAGTTTATTACATTCTCCTTTAAGTACTTAATCGTAAGAGTCTTAGTTTAATTAAGGTAGTTAATTGCCCTTATAGCAGCTGCGTTGTAAATTAGTAACGGATTTTATAAGAATTCTAACAGCTTACTTACTATTCTCGCTATATCTAGATAAGTAATATTAGCTATATAGAGCATAAATCCGACTTTCCTCTAATAGGCATAGGTATCCTACTTAGAGGCTTACTTTAGGTTAGGCTTAAGTTCCTTAATACCTATTAGTGTATATATCTTGCGATAATCTTTAACTTTAAAGCTTATTGTAATTTTATTAATATAGGAATCCTAGCTAAGCCAAAGCTTCCTATTCTTTCTATCGCGGATAATTTAAAAATTTAAAAACTAGGTAAGGTTACCTAGGTCCTTTATCTTATACTTTCTTATAAGATACTCCTTAAAGGTTTAGAGCTTAAGTAGGTCTTTCTTCCTAAATATAGCTATAATATCGTTAACGTAGAAGAAGACTATTAGCCAATTGTTATAATATAGGCAAGGCTCCTTCGCCACTAGCTTTAAGCCTTCCTTTTTTAGCGTTATTATTAAGTCACCGTGCTATAGTAGAGGTGATCGCCTTAATCCATAGAGCGCTTTTTAGAGAAGTAGGTACTTACCCTTAATTAGAAATCTATCTAGATACTTAATATATACGACCTTATTAATTACGCTATTTATAAATGCATTAATAGTGTTGCCTTGCTAGCAGTTTAGGTCAAATATTGCAATAATAGCTATTAAGGCTCTGAACGATTTTACTACTAAAGTTGCGATATAGGTATCCTTATAAACTAACTCCTATAGATTACCTTATATATAAAAATAAGTTTTAAATCTCATTAGATATCCGTTAATATTAGTCTTATATATAAATACCTAGATAATAGGTACGGTTTTAATATAGATTGTCTTATTAACGACTTAAAACATTCTTTAATTTTAAAGGTCTGTATACTCTTTGTAACGGAACCTTATAGCAAGAACTACGGTAGGCTCGTTAATAGGCTAAGTGTGTAGGTAATGCAAATTAAAGTTAACAACGTAATAATAACTGGTGGAGTGGTTGCCCAACAGATTAACTCCAATTGTATTCTGAGAATTACTACAAGAAAGGAACTATCTAGGTAGGGACTAAGGGTCCTTAAATACACAACCGTACTCCTATGAAATCCTTCTTGTATGTGATGTACGTGTGCTCTACCTACTCTGTCACGGATTACACAGATCCTACAGATCATACAGATCACGTCACGTGACCTCGGTTACCATTCCTCGTCATATGGCTCTACCGGCTCTATCCTGGATCGTGCTTAAATCAACCAACTAGCTTCTTCCGTCTCTTTTCCAAGTAGTTATAACATCGTACTTAAAGCATCCGTAACACTCTTTCTAAGTAGCAGCCACAAACTCTTCCTTATATTAATGTCTTTAAAGCTCCTTTCAATTCCTAGGCAGCGGTGGGAGCTAATCACAGTATAGCTTTTTGTGAAATGTAAGCCCTATATTAAAGGCTAATCTTTAAGCTAAAAGGCTCTAGTTGGTAACGTTAGTAAGAAAGCCTATGTAGATCTTTAATCGTCCTTTAAGTCTCTTTCCTTTAACCACGTTTTACTTTCCTATATCGCCATTAATCTTCTTTTTTAGCTTAGCTTTATTAGTTAAAACTAGGATATAGTGCGGCTTCTTTACTAAGGTATTTAAGGACGGTAGTGGAGGCTCCGGTAAGTTAGGTTCTGGTATCTTATTTAGAGTAGGAAGCCCTAAAGCTAAGTCGTCTTTAGAGCTTAAATCTTATTGCTTACTACTCTTAATATTAGGCTCTTCCTTATTTCTACTAGATTCTACCCGTTGTCTTCCTTTAGTATTAACTTAAATCTTATCTTAAGTCTTATTACTTTTATTAGACGACGATTCTAATTTGTCTTTGAGATCCTATATTTAATAAACATTAATAATTTCTAATATTTGGTTAGTTTTAACTTAGAGTATATTTGCCAAATTTGGCTGTAAGTTATTATAGAGTAACTGCTTATTAAACTTCACGTCTCTGGTTTTTATAACCTTCTTCTAACTAGGAATATAGATTTGGAATATATTTATTAAATTATACCCTACTAGATATCCTATATAGGCCCTTAGCACGAGCTTGTTTAGGCGTAGAATATTATATTTAAAAAGGTAGGCCTTACAGCTATAGACTTATAGGTGGCCTATATTTAGTTTTAGTAGTAATATACCTATAGCTAACTGGATTTTTTTAAAAGGCGTCTACTACCTAAGTCTTCTACTAGGCGTTTAATTAAGTAGATAGGTAGCTACTTTATAAACTCTAGGATATAGCTCCTCTAGTAGATAGGCCTTAATTCTTATACACCAAGCCTTCTATATAATTACCCCCCTAGATTATTCTACTAGACCGTTCTGTAATTAAGTATTAGGTGCTAATCTTTTAAGACTAATTCCTTGTTTAGCTACCTATTCCTTAAATTCGCCTATAAGAGACGTCTCTCTATTTATATAGATAATGGCTACCTTAAAGCTATATTATTGTTTAATAACATTACAATATTTAATAACAATTTGGGTAAGGGATGACTTCTTAGCCATCGTCTCTACCTTATTTATTTGCGTTGCGTTATTAAGGAAGTGTACCGCGTACTTATTGCTATTAAATGCGACTATTCCGGGTATTAAATTAAGGTAGATTTTATAGAAAGGAACTAGTGACCAAGTTAGAGGTCTTCTAGATACCACCTTATAAGCTTTACTTACTTTACACGATTTATATTTTACCGTCATTAGGCCTTTTATAATCGCGCCCGTTATTAACTAAGGTAGTTACTTAATTACGTCTTTTCCTATATGGCCTAACCGCTAGTGCTATATATAGCCTTCTGCCTAGTTTAACAGAGGCTTTAATAAATGCTTTGTTGGCTTTAATTAAGTCGCAAATAAAGCCTTAGGTAAGTCACTTTTTAGCTTATTGTATTTAATAGTGTTCTAACTATAGTAGCGGCTATAATAGGCGTACGTCTCGTCGTCGCCATAGAAGAGAGTATTCTCTTTATTATTCTAGTAGACTCCCTTATTATTAAGCTTATTAAGATATACTAAGTTAGTATAGAAGCCTAGTATAAAGGCTACTCCTAAGAGCTATATCTATCTCTTCCCTTTTAGGTTATTAATTGTAACTACAGCTATACTATAGCCTATAATTTCTTCTATATATAAGCCTATATAGACGCGTTATAATATAGGCTTAATATTACTAATAAACCTAGCTCTATGGTTAAAGACGTATAGGCTTATTCCTAAGTTAAGAATCACACTATCGCGAAGCTTGTAATTAGAAGCTGTATTATTAGCTCCTATATAATAAACTATAAAGTTTCTATAGGGCTCTTAAGAGCTCTACTAGTTGCCATCCTTTAGCTTTTTATTAGCTTAATTGTCCTTCTTATTAGCTTAATCGTCCTTTTTAATTTGCTTAATATAAGCCTTAATTTTAGGCGTCGTATTAGCAATTTTCTTATCTACCTTCTTCTAAATTTCGTTACTTAGTTTAAACCACAATAGGCAAAGAATTAACTCTATAATGTACCAGCACTTATTAAAGTAGTAACGTTTCCCGCATAGGCACTTTAGCGACAGTTACCTTTCCTTTTTCTACTTATCTGCTAACGATTAAGGTTTTAATTTAGGCTTTAAATTTAGTAACTTGTCTTTAAAGGTAACTCTAGGGAATCCTCCTTATGGGGTTTTGCCCTTCTAGGCAAGGTCCATATAATGGTAATTTTAGTATATTTCTACTAGTTTAAAAAAGGTAGGAAGTATCTTCTTCTCCCACTTACGCTTATTAAGCTCGTTCTTCTAATATTCTAACTAGCTTAGTGTAATTAATTTAACTGTATATGCGAAATCTTTTACTAAATAATTACTATCTACCTTAGGTAGAGCTTGCTTCTTACACTTAGTATATACCTTCTCCTACTCTTATAACTAGATCTTAAAGTTCTAGTTCTAAGGCGCCTTCTTAAGCCTTGCATATTAAGTGGCTATTTAAAACTTTTAGGCGTAGTTAGTTAGAGTAATTCTCTTCTTAAGAGATACTAAGACGTTATAGGTGGTGGTGCATTAAAATATATAGATAAGGTAGGTATATAAGATGGAGCTTAGGATATAGCTGCGTAATATATTAAGAGCTAACAGCTGTTTTCTATATAGCTTTATATTGTCCCTATAGTCGGCTTTAAGCGTATAGAGCTCCTCCTTCTCCTCCTTATCTAGGTCCGCGAGCTTCGTCTTCCCCTAGCTATTAGCATTCTTAGGTAAGGCATGAACAGGTTCTTTAAGCTGTAGTAGATCGGTCTTAGGTGTTAATTGTTATTTTTGGTGCTCTAATTGGTTGATTATTGTGTTCATTTACTCTAGAATACAGGAGGGGATTGATGACTATATACCCAGTTTCGATCAGGGGCTTGCAGTACTGACAAATTTAATACTCCCACTTAGGAATGCGAGTTATAGTCTAGCCATTGCTCTTTAGTAGCAGTTATATAAATAAAGTCGATAGTTCCGATACGCCCAAAAACCCGTTATGTCTTAGGGAAAATTGTAGTGTATTATCGGCTGGAAAACATAAACTAGCTCGTATCTTAGCATCTCTAGGCAATAAAAACCCCCCTATATTAGGAGGGAAAAGCCTTACCTGCCGTATCTTTTTATGCCTGCTCTAGCCTAATTACCTTCCTGAATCTCTTAAACTTAATCTTGTTTAATGGCTTTATTAAGCCGTCGGCTACCTAATTCTCTGTCCCAATATACTAAAGCTCTACAGCTCCCTTGCTAACCTTATCTCGTATAAAATGATATTATATATTAATATACTTAGTACGGGCGTGAAATTAAGGGTTCTTCGTAAGTATAATAGCGCCTTAATTATCGCAGTATATAATTATCGCTTGCGCTTTATTCGCTGCTTCAGGTCGTATTTTGTTAAGTAGTCGTCGTAGCTAAATTGCTTCTTTTATAGCGTTTGTCTGGCTAATATATTTAGCCTTACATAATAACAGTGCAACAGTTAACTGTAGTTTTAAGGACTAGCTAATTACTACACTTCCTACATTAAAAACGTAGCCTAAAGTTGATTTCCGAGTGTCGTAATCTCCTGCCTAATTAGAATTACTATAGCTAGATAGTACTGTTAGTGGGCCCTTAAAGATAAGCATATAGTTAACCGTTTTCCGGAGGTATCGGAAGATTCGAGTTACTGTAGCCTTATGTGCTTACGTAGGTTTTACAGCAAATTGGCTAACGATTAAGATAGTGTAGGCGATATTAGGGCGGGTTCCCAGCATAGCGTATATAAGGGAGCCTACGGCACTCTGATACCATTTAATATCGGCTATCTTTAGCTTATACTCGGCTTCTGCTTTCTGTAGCTTTGTATGCGTATTAATTGGCGTATTATGCTTTTTGTTGCAGTCCCACATCCCAAAGTCGCGTAGCACTTTCTCAAGATAGCTTCGCTGGCTTAGCTTTAGGGTTCGGTTTTATCGATCTCTTATTACCTTTATTCCAAGGTAGTACTTATAAGGGCCTAGGTCTGTTATATAAAAACGCTCGCTTAGCTTTGCTTTAATTATAGAGATATTAGCCTTAGATAGGCCAACTATAAGAAGGTCGTCAACAAAGACTGCAATGTATGTGCCTTTGCTGTTGTGGAATATACAGTTATCGGCTGTAAGGGGTTCGAAACCAAGGGTTTTAAGGTAGGCCGTAAGAGTGAAATACTAGACACGCGGTGATTGCTTTAGGCCATAAAGTGCCTTATTTAGCTTGCAGACCTTATATAACTCCCTAATGGCTGCCACTTCTTTAGGCTGCTCTACGTAGATTTCAGTGTCGATATCACCGTAAAGAAAAGCCGTTTTAACGTCCATTTATTCAATCTTAAGGTTATTTACTGCCGCAATCGCAAATAGTAGCTTATAGCTTATTGGCTTAATAACCAAGGCAAAGGTCTTATAATAGTTAAGGCCTTCTCGCTACTCGAAACCTCTTACTACCCATCTCAATTTGTATCGTAGAATCTCGCCATTTAAGCCGCGCTTATGCTTATATACCCATTTACCAGTTAATACTGCTCTGTCTTTTAGTCGATTAACTAGGTCCTAAGTATGGTTTTTAGTTAAAGAGTTAACCTTATCTTCCATCGATTTCTCCCACTACTTTATATCCCCTCTACTAACAGCTTATCTGTATATTTGTGGTTTATAGGGTTCTAAGCTATCTGTATTTACAATAAGAGTAATAAAGTAGGGCTTATTAGTTGCGCTAAGTAGTGCTCGTTCAAGCGGGTAATATATAGTTGCCTTTATAATTCGTGGACGAGGTTCTTATACTAGTGCCGGCGCTAGCATATGGTCTTATCTAGGTAAAGGCTCTCTTTCTAGGCTAGGAGTGGCCTAAATTATCTTATTATCCCCCTATAAGTCAGGCGTGGGATATACAGGGAGTGTTAATAAGTGTTGTTTTTTAGCTAAAGGCTTAGATGCTCCTATATTATTAAGGCCTCTCTTTTTAGCTATAAATTATATAGATAACGCCCGGATTAGTCGTCCGGTGGCAGTGATAAGTTAGTAAATATAATCGCCCTCGTAGCTAAGAAGCGTATATTTAACCGTATTATCCTTCTATTTTAAGCGGATTCTTTCTAAAGCTAAGCACTTTATGCCTAGTGTGCGTATATATCGGTAGTGAGGATTATATCTATACTAAGCTCGGTATAGTATTATCTAAAGCCTTAATTAGGGAGTACGTATTTAGACGTAGTTTACTATACGTACTATTTCCGGCTAATATTCCTATAATAATCCTAAGAGCTTTAGGAAGGTTTTAGCCTTATTCCAGATGATATATCTAAGCTTCTCTACAGCGCCATTTTATTATGGATTTCCTAGGACTGTAAACTCTGGCGTAATACCTAAGAGAAAAAGGTATTTTAATATAGCTTTGGACGTGTATTCTCTACCGTTATTAGCTTATAGCCAATAGATCTTATAATCTAGTCGTTTATAGTGCTGTTTAAAGTTTCTAAAATAATTAAATATATTGGCCTTGGACTTAATACAATAGGTAACTAAGAGTTGGGTTGCGTTATAGAGGAACGTAATAATAAATTGGGAGCCATTAAGTCTAATCTTAAATGGCCCTAAAACGTCTAAGTGGATAAGATTTATAGGAGCCTCTCCTAGTCGGATATAGCTATTGTGGGGTTTTAAGCGTAGCGTAGATATTCCGCACGTTTTATAAGGGGTAATCTTAGGGATTGGCTTAGTAAGGTCAATCTCCTCTGTTATTTTAGCTATCTTAAATAATGTGCTTTCCGCAATATAGCCTAGATGGTTATGCCAAACTTATAAAGTATTAGGGTTAATCTCCGTAGAGAGAAGGGCTAATTGCTATTTAAGGGTTGTATTAAGGAACTAGCATCCGTTTCTACTTATCACCATAATTATTCTCTTTCCGGTTTTAATCTTACAGTAATCCTTTAAGAATTAAATATCTGCGCCAACCTTAAATAATTACGTAACAGAGATTAAGTTGACTGTATAATTAGGCACGTGGTAAACATTAGTAAGATAAATTAATTAAGATTTGCCTTTAATTTTGCATTGTAATTTAACTGTCCCTCTACCAATAGGTGCGCATAATATTTCTCCTAGACCTTTAATATATATAGAGGATTTAGGGATAGCTTTATAGCTAATAAAATATTCTTAGGAGTGAGTGATATAATAGGAGCATCCGGTGTCAATAGCCTATTAGGTATATAGGAGGTTACTAGTATTATTATTGGCTGTTATTCTAAAGTATATAATAAGGCCTATAGGATCATCTAACTTATTATTATCCTTATAAGTCTTCCTCTTCTTACTAGATAGTCCACGGCGTCCTTTCCTAGCCTTAGCCTACTGCTTTAAATGCGGATATAGCGTCTAGCACTTCTCCTTAGTATAATAAGATTTGTGGCAGTGAGTATAATAGGGAACCTTGATGTTTCTAGTATCGCCAGTTGCCGCAAGTGCAGTATTAGTCGTTAAGGCCATAGACACTGCTAGTGCAGTTATGCTCTCCTTTTGCGCCAGTGTACGCTTATACCCTTTAGCCTTAAGTGCTACAAAGTTGAAATTAACCTTATTTCCATTATCCGGAAGTATCTAATTATTAGTGGTAAACGAGGTATAAAAGATACTATACGCTAACCCTAGGCCCTATAGGTATTATAGAATCACTAATAGCTTTAGAATTATAACTCTTAACTAGACTAGTTAATTTTAAAGCTTCTTAACGGCTTCGGTATAATTCTTAATACTCTTATAGTCGGCTAGAGAGATAGTAAAGAACCAATTAGAGAGATCGCGGAAGGTACCATCGCCTTAAGGTTTGTAGTTTTTTTTAAGAGTCTTATAGGCAGTGTAGTAGTTACTTATTCCATTAATTATTTACTTAGCGTTATAATTAGATTAAGCTCTTATAGCGTATATAGCAAACTTATATTTCTTCTTCCATTCTGTTAAGGGGATAACTGGCGTATTTCTATAGTCTTTTAGCCAGTTAAGCTAACTTCCTATAATTAGGAAGGTTTCGATACCGTCGGAAAAGTCTAGCTAATTATCTGCTCTATCAAGAAAAGGTACTATAGCTAAGCTATAGCCTCCCTTTATTTTGGTATGTGCGTTTACCATAATATTATAGTATTAAGGGAAAGTAATAGATAGCTTGTAGAATTAGAGTTAGATTTCCAAAATCCCGTTCTAAAGACTATATATATAGCAATTTTATTAAGAAATTTTAACTGGTATAACCCCAGTTCACCTATGCGGCTTCGCCGACGGCGTCTCCGTTAGTCTCTCCGTATAATATTCTTTATAGATATCACCGCACCTATTAGTAAACAGCATATTTATAAAATAGCTGTTATTATAGGGCTTATTAGAGTACAATTTGCAGCTCGCCGAAGAGACCGTTAAATGTCTTATTATTAGCCCTCGTTCTAGGTTCTTCTGATTTAAGGCCGGCCAGTCTAGACCTTTCCCTACGCCATTAGGAGCTGTCTTCGCTGTGTTACCCTAGTCCAGTGATGTCAAAGGTTAGGTTAGGTTACAAAAATAAGGCCAAAACCAATCCAAAATACAATTTTGAGGCTCGAACCGGTTACGGAACCGGTTAAACCAGATT
>Ga0307515_10024908_pt1 | contig 10386 bp, 8 predicted proteins | sample 17_EM_MG_FD_194513 | JGI IMG/M metagenome (GOLD analysis project Ga0307515, IMG submission 194513) | Populus trichocarpa ectomycorrhiza microbial communities from riparian zone in the Pacific Northwest, United States - 17_EM | ecosystem: Host-associated > Plants > Roots > Unclassified | place...
TGTTTCGACGTCTCAAGGGCTTCCGTCGCATCTTCTCGCGCTTCGAGAAGCTCGACGTGATGTTCGTCGGCTTCATCTGCTTCGCGCTCATCGCCGATGGGCTGCGGTTGTGTTAACAGGCCCTAGCAATCCCAGTCCGGGCGCTGATCGAACTGGTACCGAGATTGAGAACGTCAGCCTAGTACACGTCTGCGGACCACTGTCTTCCCCCTCGTGCGAAAGCGGATTGAATTGGAAGGCCTTCTGTCCGGGCGGGGCCAACCGGCACGCCCTGAATGGGTCGCCGCATTGCGACTACTGCGCCTCTCCCAGGGAGATCCACAAGGCGCGTGCTTCGGCTTGTTCACGGCACGATCCTTCCCTGCGGGCTCTTGTCGATCACTAACCAATAGGTGCCGAGTGTCTTCACCGCTTCGACGAACTCGGCGAAGTCCACAGACTTGCGAAGATACGTGGTGACCCCCAGCGAATAGCCTGATATCAGGTCCTCATCTTCCTTGGACGAGGTCAGGATGAGTACCGGCAGCTGTTGAGTCCGCGCGTCTGCGCGAATGGCCTTCAGTACGCCCAGGCCACCGAGCTTGGGAAGATTCAGATCGAGTATGACCAGGGGCGAAATCGCTCCTGCGCGCTCGCTGTGAGCGCCACGCGCGAATAGAAAGTCCAGTGCTTCAAGCCCGTCGCGAACCACTACGACCGGATTCTTGACACGGCTGTTCTTGAAAGCACGCATTGCCAGCGTGACATCGTCTGGGTTGTCCTCGACCAGCAGGATCGGTTTCATCGCGTCATTCATGGTTCTGCTCCTACAGGCGGAAGAAGAACGTCGCCCATGGCCCTGCTTCTTCCGGAGCGGGATCATTCCCGCGTGTCGGTGAACGTGGCGCCGCACGCTCGCACGATGGCAAACTCGCCCCTAGTGTGCGCTCGCCCCTTGTTGTGCGCGAGCCGTCGTCACGCGGCGGGATGAGGCGGTGCGACTGCGCCGCCAGACTACCAACGATCGACAGCACGCAGCCTTGCGACATCGCGCCGGTGGCGTCAGTAGGCGCCTTGGATCAGATTCGTCGGCCGGCCGGCGACGAAGATTTCGAAGTTGTCCATCAACCGATCGGCAAGCGTCTGCTGCGCCTCGTCGGAAGACCATGCTGCATGCGGCGTCAGAATCACGTTGTGGCGTGAGGCAGCGCGCATCAACGGGTTGTCGGAGAACGGCGGCCCGCCCTCGGCGGCATCGAACCCTGCGCCGCAGATGAGTCCCGCGTCGAGCGCCTGTGCAAGATGCCCAGTAGCTCGGCGGCCCCAATCAATTTCAGTGAGCCAACTTCACCGCACCGGTCCCTGAGGCGACCGCCTGTTTCATCGGCGGTTCACCAGCACACCACGCCGCGGTCTTGTCCATCGGCGGTTCGCCAGCACACCACGCGTTCGACTTGTCCATCGGCGGTTCGCCTGCACACCAAGCCGCAGCGGTGCCACTGGCGTTGTTTGGAACGGCTTCTCCGAACTCGCTCAGAAACAGGCCGTACAGGGCGTTGGCGGCTTGCTCCGCCTTGTCTTCGTCGCCGAGAAGGCCGAGGTAGGGATAGTGGTGCACGAACCCGCCGAAGATGCGCTCGCAGTCTGCAGCGTACTTGCGCGTATCCAGGATGTGCGCATGCCAGAACGCATCGATGTCGCGCGTCGGTGCGATCTGAAGCTCCGGGTGCTTGGCAAGCAACACCAGGAAGCGCCGATAGGCATGTTCGATTCGGTCAGCGTGCTCGTCGGACCAGCCGAGGCCGTCCTCCTTGTGGCTGATCTTGAACTTGATGGGCTCGAGGTCGAGGGACTCGATCTGCGCCCGCGCGTGGTCCAGGCGATGTGTGTCAGTGTGATTTCGCATCAGTCAAACTCCAAAGGTCGAGAAAATGCCGCTTGAAGCATTGCTTTGCGGCGCCAAACGAAAGCCCTCGACAACGACCTATGCCGCCACCGTAGGACTCACGAGATTGCGTAGATCACGTTCCAGGAACCGACTCATTTCCTCTGCGGAGATCGGCTTGCTGAGGTAATAGCCCTGGATTTCGTCGCAGCCGTTGGCCCGCAGATAGCCCAGCTGCTCCAGCGTCTCGACGCCTTCTGCCACCACCTTCATGCGCAGCCGGTGCGCCAGTCCGATGATCCCGGCCGTCAATGCCGCCGCATCCTCGTCGGCCGGCAGGTCCATGACGAATGACCGATCGATCTTCAGCGTGCTCAGCGGGAAGGTGCGAAGGTAGGACAGTGAGGAGTACCCGGTCCCGAAGTCGTCAATGGCCAAGGACACGCCCAGGTCGCGCAGCTCCTGCAGCCGAGCCGCGGCCTGGGCCGGATTGCGCATGACACCGCTTTCGGTGATCTCGAGTTCGAGCAGCCTGGGATCGAGCCGCGCGGCGGCGATGACTTGAGCCACCTCCGCGGCGAGTTCGGGGCGGTCCAGCTGGCGTGCCGAAAGGTTGACGCTGACCTGTATCTGGTGGCCTCGCTCGTTCCAGATCATGGCGTCGCGGCAGGCGACCTCCAGGGCCCAATGGCCAAAGCCGACGATCAGCCCCGTTTCCTCCGCGAGGGGGATGAACTGCAGCGGAGAGATCACGCCCATTGAAGGATGTTTCCATCGCATCAGCGCCTCGACGCCGGTGATCCGACCAGTGGCCAGGTCCAACTTCGGCTGATAAACGAGGAACAGCTCGCCTCTTTCGAGGGCGCGCGGCAGACAACTCTCCAGCGCCAGCCGCTCCTGGCTGTGCGTGTTCATCTGCGCCGAGTAGAAATGGTGGTTGCCCGGTCCCCTCTCCTTGGCCCGGTACATCGCCGCATCGGCATTCATCAACAAGGTCTCGACATCTTCACCGTCGTCCGGAAACACGCTGATGCCGACGCTGACGGTCGTGGGAAGCTCGTGCCCGTTCACTTCAAAGGACGTGCTGAATCGGTTCAGCACATTGCTCAAGGGCGCGACGACGTCTGCCGCGCTGTTCAGGTCCTCGAGGACGAGCACGAATTCGTCTCCGCCGAAACGGGCCACCGTATCGCTTTCGCGCACGCCCTCGCGCAGACGATTCGCACAGGCCCGCAGCAACAGGTCGCCTGCGCTGTGACCAAGGCTGTCGTTGATGTGCTTGAAGCGGTCGAGATCCAGGAACAACACTGCCACCCGGGTCTTCTGCCGGGCAGCGCGATGAAGGGCGTGCGTCAGCCGTTCGTGCAGCAACGGGCGATTGGCCAGGCCCGTCAACGCGTCATGGCTGGCGACGTGACGCAATGTCGTCTCGGCTTGCCTGCGCTGAAGGTACTGGGCCAGCTGGCTGGCAATGGAGCGCATGAAGCCCTCGATCTCGCGATCGATGCCGATGGCGCAGCGGTTGAAGAATTCGAGGGCCACGAGTTGCTTCCCTGCAATGACCGGGACGACCACCGCCGCCTGCAACCCGCAGTGGCCGGCGACCCGGTCGCGCTGCCACGCGTCCGAAGCGTTGTCCGCAGGGATCGCCCGCCACAGCGGGTTGCCCGTGGACCACGCTGCATCGAGATTGCCGCCCTGCCGCGGCCCACTGAAGTTGCGCATCGTCGCAACGAACTCCTGCGACGCCGCGTCTCCGGCCCCGGCCCATGCTCCCATGCAGCGCACGATGGCGTCGTCATCCACCGTCCAGCACACCGCCGCTTGCCAGCCCAGCCGAGCCCCGACGGAAGCCAGGATGTGGGCGACCGCGCTTTCGGGTGTGGCGTCTCCGGCCAGCTCCCGCGCAATGTCATTGGCCAGTTCCATGCGAACGGCGGCGTTCTTGCGCGTCGTCTCGTCACGGACCGTGGCGCGGACGATGACGATGCCATGCTGCATCGACCTTTGCAGGTTGACGCGAACCCAGCGATCCGTCCCGTGGGGCTCGCGCACAACATGCTCGATCTCGACGGGAGCGTCGCTGTGCACGGCGCGTTCAACGGCCTCACGCAGCGCCGCTCGGTGGGCCTCGGGTATCAGATCCAGCATCCGGCCCAACGTCGGCATCACCGCCGTTGCAGTCAACCCGTAGATGCGGCGCGCCTCGTCGGAGCATTCGACCGTGCCGGCCTCCGGATCCAGCACCCAGCTGCCCAGCTTCGCGAGTTCCTGCGCCTCCGCAAGTCGCCGTTCGCTGGTCCGCAGGCTGCGCGTCATCTCTTGCGCCAAAGCGGTGGCACGGCGCCGCGAGCCCATCAGACTGAGCACCACGCCGGCGAGCAAGGCACTCATCACGCTGCCCGCCACCACGATGATGGCGGGGAACCACTGTTCCAGTAGGCCCGTGTCGCCGGCGACCGGCCCGGAGACCTCGACCATCCATAGTCTGCCCCCGAGCGCGAACGACTGCGCGCTCTGAATTTCGCCGTCCACGCCGATGTGGCGCTGCCTGGCCGCCGACGGCCCGCCATCGGCGTTGTCGGTGTCGAACAAGAGCTTGTTGGGCACGACCGCCACCGCGGCACGGGCCTCGTGCACCACAGATTCCAGCCCTTGGTCGTAGAGTCGCAACCGCACCTGCATGGGCACACCGGGCAGGTTCGCCAGCATCTCCGCCAGCCAGATACCGGCGCCCACGGAGCCGAGATAGGCCGCACGGCGCTGCTCCACTGTATCGATCGGCCGGCCGACTCGATACACCGGCACGCGCAGGGCCAGCGCCGCTCGCCCGTTCGCGCCGTCAGGCCGCACCACCATGCCCGATGAGGTCATCTTCCCCGTGTCGCGGGCGCGCTCCATGACGGCCCGCACGCCCGGCACGGCGGCCAGGTCCTTGCCAAGGACGTGTCGGTTTTCGTCGAACGGTTCCAGCAGCGTCAAAGGATGGTAGCCATCGCGCACACCGCTCGGACTGATGGCGAATCGAACGCCGGGGGCCAGGTAGGGGTCCTGCCGGATCGCTGTTTCGAATGCCGCCTCGGACCCCGGCGGCACATAGGGGGCGTAGTTGAGGATGTGGAAGCCAGGGAAGTCGGGCTTGAGCGCCAGCGCCTGCGCATAGCGATGAAAGTCCTCGCGCGAGACCCGGTCGACGGTGTGAAAGAGCGCGCGCGTTCCGGTCAACACCGTGAAGTACGCAGCAAAGCGACGTTCGACCTGCACCGCGGCGTTGGCGGCGGTGATGTCGAGGCGGTCCTGGGCGTCGCGCTTCATCTCCTCTCGCACCGCTCGGCTTGCGAGCAGCGACAGTGCGATCCCGACGAGGAGCACGGCGCACGCGATCAGCCAGCTTTTCCAATGCGGGGCCAAGAGTCTTCTGGGTTGCGCCTCGATGGCGCCATCGCTGTGGTTCATCTGAGTTCTCTCGCGGGCCCAGTACGGGGACGTCCAACCGCATGTGGGTCGAGGTCGAGGTCGTGCAGGTCGCGATAGCGAATGACAGCGGATCCCTGGAATCGCGCGGATGTGGCCCAGTGAATCAGTCTTCTCGGTACGGATCGCGAGCGCAGCTCAGGCAGAACGGTCGGGCCGGCCAGTGCGTGCGCGAATCTCGTGTCGGCAGATGACGACGCGGCCCGGCGCCGTTGGCGACGGGCTGTCGTGTGACCGCAGATGTGCCGCGAAGGCATGGCCCCGCTCCCTGTTGTCGACTTGCGGCTCACCGGAGCGAGTTCGAGCGGAACGCGCGCCGGCAAGGGATCTGAGTGGCAAGCAACAGGGTTTGGGTTGCGTGCAAAGAACTTGCGGATTGAATTCTGCGGCGGGTGGCGCCTGTCGATCAAGCGAACAGGGAGCAAATCGGAGCGCTGTTCGCCGAGCAGCTTCCGGCAATACGAGCCCGGACTTGATATTCGTCAAGTCGCCGCCGAATCGCAAGGGCTCAATAGGCGCCTGCGAGTTCAAACATGCCACGCATCTTGATCATTGAAGCAAATCCGGCGATCAACGGGTCGATGCGGGTCGTGCTCGAGGCGGCCGGCTTCGAGGTGACGCAGGCGTTCGACCATCATGCCGCTCGCCTGGTCGTCGAGACGAGTCCGCCGAGCTTCGCACTGCTCGATTTGTCGCCATCACAACCGAATGCCATGGACCTCGCACAAGTGCTGGCCCGCTCTCGAGTGCCGTTCGTGGTCCTGTCGGCACACGCGGATCCTGAGCTGATTCAACACGCGGTCGATGCTGGGGCGATAGGGTATTTTGTGAACCTCCTCGACCTGTCGGTCATCGTGCCTTCCATTCGGGCCTGGATCGCGCGCGCCGGCGAGTTCCGACAGGCCGACCGAGATCAATGGTCACTGCTGGAGGCGTTGCGCGGCAACCGCAGCATTGGCACGGCCGTGGGCATGATCATGGAACGCCACCAGTTGACATCGAATAGTGCCTTCGAAGCCTTGCGTCGAGAGGCCAGGAACAAGCGGCTCAGCCTGGTACGCCTGGCGGCGCAAATCGTGTCCGGTTTGGTCGAGTTGCATCTACCACTTCGCGCCGGTGGAACACGCGCATGATCGCGCCCGCCAAGCGGATCGAAGCTTCAGCCTCACCAACGACCGGCACGCTTCACCAGGCAGGGACCCACCCTCGCAAATCCAGACCCTGACACTTCGATGGGTCGCGCGCCCCGCACACCTCAGCAGCGCATGAGCCGCGCCGTACGGGTGTGCGTGGTATCCCCCCGTAGAAACTTTGCCGGTACCTGCTAAGCCTGACAGGTGCCCAAACAAGCGATACCTGTTGCAATGACGCGGATCAAGGAAATACCGATTCGATGGCCGCATGCTCTTGGGGCCTGGAGAAGCTATGAAAAATGAAGCGCAACACGGATCGCCGGCGCCCACCGCCGCGCAGCCCGAGCAGAGGCTGCACGTCAGTTTGGGCCGCCACGAGGAGGTGACCGCGCGGGCGTCGACGCTCGCGCCGCTGTCCGACGCGAACCGGTACCAGTGGATACGCGCCAACCGAGGCAACTTCGCCATCGTCGATGCGCTAGAACACTCGGACCGAGATGCAGACTTCGACACGCGCATCGATGCGGCGGCATGCTTGTCGAAGGCAGGACGACACCAGTCCTGTGGCCTGGGTGATTTGAACCGCTCGGGCACTGGCCGGGTGCCCGGCTAAGGAACGATTGCTTGTCGCGCTTGCGCATGGGCACCGCGAGCCAGCGTTGGCCCGTGATTCCGGCGTCGCATCTCCAGCCGAACATCGCTCTGCGCGATCCCGCGCGAAGGAAACACAATGGTTCCGCTCGACACTGAGATAAGGCTTGCCACCGCGCTGGTGATTGACGGCAACGACGCTTCGCGCAGCGCACTCGTCAACATGCTGCGCGAGTTTGGGCTTGCAGAGGTGACCCAGGCGCGCCGTGCCCAAGATGCTCGGCGACTGCTCGAACAGCAACGCTTCGACATTGTTGTGTGCGAGTACGAGTTCGAGGGCGAGCCGGTCAGCGGCCAGGACTTGATGGACGACCTGCGGCTGCCAAGCTGCTGCCGCTCGCTACCGTCGTGGTGATGATCTCGGCTGAGGCCGGACACGCCAAGGTCGCGGAAGCTGCAGAGGCCGCCCTTGACGCTTACCTGATCAAGCCTCACACGGCCGAGGCGCTCAGACAAAGGCTGCTCGAGGCGCGCACGCGCAAGCGTGCCCTCAAGGACGTCTTTGCGCTGATCGACAAGCAAGCGTATGTGGAAGCGGCGGAGATGTGCCAAGTGCAGTTTGAGGCCCGAGGGCAGGCCTGGTTGCAAGCGGCGCGCGTCGGGGCTGAGCTGTGGCTGCGACTGGGCAAGCCGCAAGCGGCGCAGCGCATGTTCGATGCCATTCTCGAGATCGGTGCCATTCCGTGGGCGCGACTCGGCGTGGCCCGCTCCCAATACGACCGGGGCGGTACGAGTCAGGCCCGCCGTTCGCTGGAAAGCCTGCTGAACGAGCAGCCAGGCTACTCGGACGCTTATGACGTCATGGCACGCGTTCTCCTTGACCAGGGCTTGCCGGACGAGGCGCTGGCTGCGTCGCGCGAGGCGCTGTCGATCACCCCGGGGAGCGTGGCGCGCCTCGTGAAGCATGGCCTGCTGGCCTTCTACTATGGCGACCCGGGTGAGGCGGGCGCGGCGCTCGCGCGGGCGACGCGTTTCGGACTGGGCTCGAAGGTCTTCGATCTGCAGGGCCTCGTGTTGCTGGGCCTGGTCCAGTTCGACAAGGGGGATCTGCGCGGGCTTGCCCAGTCCTGGCGCAGCATGACGGCCGCGCGCGCAGCCGTGCTCGGCAGTGACCGCCTCAGACGCTTCGAGGCTGTCATCGGCGTCATGAAGTTGCTGCTCGAACGCAACGTCACAGACGCGGTGGCTCAGACTCGAGATCTGATTCGTGAGTCTCGCGACCCGAGCTTCGAACTCGAAGCGGCCTGCAACCTGCTGGCGCTACTGTCGCGGTTGACCCGCCACGAGCTGCGGCTGGAAAGCCTCGACCAGGATGTCCTCGTGCTGGCGCAGCGATTCGCCGTGTCTCGCACTACTTGCGAACTGCTGATCAAGTCCCTCCAGGCCGATGCATCGCTGGCTGGGGCGCGACACTCATCTTGTCCGGTCGAACGACATCCATGATGGCCGGCGGTGAGGAGTCGGAGGCGGCGTAGCCGCCTGTTCGCGAAGAGCTGTCCGTCACCGGTCTCTATCGCGCCGCAGGCCTGCGTGATGCCACGAGCCACTCTGGCCGTCGCACCTTCGCGACCAGGCTCGTCGAGCAAGGGCGCGACATCGAGGTGGTGCACCGGCTGCTTGTCCACGCCGAGCTTGACCCCACCGACTCGTACCTGCAGCCTTCATCGACAACCATGGCGGCCCTGTTCACCACAGCTTTATAAGTGGAAATTGCGGTTCGTTGCTGCTTGAACGACAACTGCGGTTATGACAGCAATGGACCGCAACCGTGAAAACCTTCGGCGACATCGCCGTTCTTCGCCCCGAGTTGGCTGCGGGCTACCTGCAGCTCTTGCGGGATCTTCGGAAGCCTCTCCGTGAATCACGCTTGTTGGCGTGTCAGTCTTCGACCATCAACCTTCACCTTCAAGGGGTCCATGTCGAAGCTGTCGCAGGCCTCCGCGCCTGCGGCATGGGCCACCACCGAACAGCACAGCCACAGGAAGGCACCGCCGACAGCCGCCAGCCGAGGCAGCTGAGGCAGCCGGTCGATTGAGGGGCGCCTTTTACGCGATGCGAAGGCGCTCATGGTTCCTTCATCACTTATCGATGGGCGGCAGAGCGGTGCACATCTCACCGATCTTCGGGGACACGCCCTCGATCCGCGAATGCGGGCGGCAGAGATATGCACCCTTCTTTGCGCCGAGGGCAACCATATGTGCGGGGTCGTGCCCCGATCACGGCTTCGAGCGAAGATCCACCGGCGTGCGACTGTGGGAGAACGCTGCTGCTGGGCAAGGATACGTGCCTGCAGGTTGGCAAAGATATGGTTCTAGGCACAAGCGGGCCCTCCTCTTTCAGCCTGCTGTCGAAGCGCGTCCAGTGGACGAGCGCACGATCGGGGGTGGTGCCGATGCGCCGTCCCTCAGGCGCGCAGGATGTGCTCGATCGCTTGCAGCTCATCGGCAGACAAGGCCGGGTGCTGCAATGCCGAGACCGCAGCCAGCACCTGGCGCTCATGGCTCGCACCGATCAGCACCGAACTCATGCCGTCGTGGCGCAGCACCCAGGCCAGCGCCAGTTGCGCGAGGCTTCGGCCGCCGTTCATCGCAACCTGGCTCAGACGCTGGATCAGCGTCAAGCGCTCGGGCGTGATGTGTTCCGGCCGCAAGAAGCCCGCGGGCCGTGCCGCGCGCGAGTCGGGTGGCACGGTGCCGTCCAGGTAGCGGTCCGTCAACAGCCCCTGTGCCAGCGGCGAGAACGCGATGCAGCCGATGCCGGTGTCTTCCAGTGTTTGCAGCAGGCCGCCTTCGATGCCGCGGTCCAGCAGGTTGTAGCGCGCCTGGTGGATGACGCAGGGCGTGCCGGATTCGCGCAGCAGCTCGGCGGCGCGGCGCGTCAGCTCGGCCGGGTAGTTGGACAGGCCCACGTAGAGCGCGCGGCCGCTCGTCACGATGTGAGCGAGCGCCGCCATCGTTTCTTCCAGCGGGGTCTGCGGGTCGGGGCGGTGGTGGTAGAAGATGTCGACGTAGTCCAGGCCGAGGCGGGCCAGGCTTTGGTCGAGGCTGGCCACCAGGTACTTGCGCGAACCCCAGTCGCCATACGGCCCGAGCCACATCGTGTAGCCGGCCTTGGTCGAGATGATCAGCTCGTCGCGATGGGCTTTCAGATCGCTGCGCAGCAGCGCGCCGAAGCTCTCTTCGGCCGAGCCGGGCGGCGGCCCGTAGTTGTTGGCGAGGTCGAAGTGGGTGATGCCGTGGTCGAAGGCACAGCGCACGATGGCAC
>Ga0307515_10024909_pt1 | contig 10386 bp, 6 predicted proteins | sample 17_EM_MG_FD_194513 | JGI IMG/M metagenome (GOLD analysis project Ga0307515, IMG submission 194513) | Populus trichocarpa ectomycorrhiza microbial communities from riparian zone in the Pacific Northwest, United States - 17_EM | ecosystem: Host-associated > Plants > Roots > Unclassified | place...
ATAGCGGCCTATTAATGTAATAACTAACTTATATTAGAAGTATTGGAAATCTTATATAAGCGGAAGTAGGGGCGGAAATTACCTCACTTTTTCTATTTAACCTACTTCCGCTTATATAAGATTTCCAATACTTCTAATATAAGTTAGTTATTACATTAATAGACCGCTATTAAATTTTCATTAATTATTATTAAGAATTGGTTGATTTTACTAGGGTCAAAAAATCGCGATTTTGGTGGGGTTTTGCAGTGCGCGACTCCCTTATATACGCGACTCGCTTATAAAGTACGTTATAGGATAACCCTTTTTTAGTTTCCTTATATATCGCTCTAACTTAGTACTATACTAACTTAGTTACTATACACTTCTTATATTATTAAGTACCTCTAATATTAACTTAACCTATAACCTAATTAATCTTTAGATTATATTCCTATAATTAAGGTATACTTAATACTGCCTTATTCCTTTTTAATAGTAGGATATTAAAAGACATCTTAATTCGTCTCCCTTTAATAGTTATTTAAATAGGTTCTATTTTAAGGTTAATAATACCTCCTCTATAAGCTATTAGATCTTCTAAAATTATAACTAATAAATAAGAGTGCTCCTTCTATCTATAAGATAATTTTATCCGTTTAACTGCTACTAGTAAAATATAGTTCCTTATTACTTTACTATCTATTAGTGCTTTAAACTATTAATCTTACTAATTAACTTATAAATTTAGGTATTATCCTTAAATTTCTTTAAGGGTTTAAGGCTTTACTACTAGCTCCTTCTAATCCTATAGGCCTCTACTTTTCCTAACTATTAACTGCTTAATTCTATTATATTTAGCTCGCTCCTTAGCTAATATCTAGTCTGCTTTTTATCCTTAATATACTATAGATATATATTCTTTAGGTATTCCCACCACTATTATTTATCTAAGTATTTTTCTATAAGGAATCTTTTTAATTAAAGTATTAAGTCTCCTAACCCTTAAACTTCTACTAAATGCTATCTATATATATACTTAGTATTTTTATACTATTGCTTATTTAGCGCCTAATATATCCTTATAGAATACTTCTAATTCTTTTCTTTTAGATTCTTATGTATATTATATTATATATATATATATATAATCCACGCTAATGTATAATATGCTAGGTGCTTTAGGTTAACTTTTAGCTTATCTTTACTTATAAGTTTAAACCTCTATTTAGTTAATTTAAACACTAGTCTCTTATTTATAAGTACTATAATTTACCTCTTACTTCTCTAGTCCTCTAATCTTTCTTTTAGATTTCTTAATGTTATAATTAATACTCCTTTAATATAACTTATACGTTTCTCTATAATTACTTAGTTTTAAATAACTTTTTCATCTAACTATATATAAAAGTCTTTCTACTTATTATTATGTCGTTATCTATACCACTTTAAGTATAGTTCCGTAAGCGTATATAATCTATTAGTAAGGAAATATCTTATTATTACTATATCGTTATAACCTTTAGTATGCTATTTTTTAAATCTAGTTAGAAACCCTAGGTCCTCTTCTTATTCTAGTTCTTTAAGTTACTTTACTCTTAGCGTACCTACTCTAGGCCTATTAGTAATCTTTTATATTGGTATTTTAACCCTTAGTTTACTTAGTATTCTTAACCCTTAGTAGCCTTTTTATTCTTACTATACTTTAATTTAATTCTTAAATCTTTCCTAGTCTTCTTTTAGTCTATATTTAGCTATATAATTCTCTAAATCCGTAAACTTTATAATTCTAGTATTAACTATTTAACTTTAAGGCTAAATACTTTATTTACCTACTGTGGGATTCTTTCCCTTTATTACAGAAGTCTTATCTTTTTAATCTTTTACTTTAATTTATCCTTATAGATAACTAGCTTATACTTTTATCCTATCTTTAGAGTCTTAAGCCTTTAGCCTTTTACCTTTATTAAGTACCGAAGTAGTTTACTATTTTACTACTTTTATATTTTATAAAGCGATAGATATTATATCTAACAGAGTCTTAATCCCTATTACTAATCCTTCCCCTATAGTAGATTTAACTTCTACCTTTATTATAATATCTCTAAGGTCTATATACTCCTAGTAAGCTACCTTTATTACCTTATTATTACTAAATATTTTGCCTATATTAAATTTATTATCCTTAATATCTAATCTATAAGATAGTTTATTAGTTCCTCTAAACTCTATTAATTTTAGCTTTTATAGCTAATAGCTTATACTATACTTAGCGTCTTTATAAATTTAATATATATTATTATAACAAAACGTAAAACTTTTAATTAAACACTCTTTAGTTCCTTATAGTATACTATCGTCCCTTTATATATATATGTTGTTTACTAGCCTAGTTCCCTTTACTATATAGTTTCTCTAACTATTTTTATAGTCTTTAGTAAAATAACCCTATTTTCCGCAATTTATATAAGCTCCTTCTTTAAACAATTTTTTTTACTATAGAGTCCGCCTAAATATCTTCTGCCACTAAAATCCCTAGTTTAGCCTCTACTCTATAGACCTATAATTACTTAATCCTTATCCTTTAGGTTTTTATAGTTTCTTTATCTATCTCTTATATGCTTCTTTAGTACCACTTAAGTCTATTAGCTTTGCGCTATACTATAGTTTTTAACTTAGTTATTGCGTACTTTACGCCTTATATAACTATAGAACTCTATCCTAACCCTTCTTAGTCTATTCCCTCTAGTAGATTCTATTATTAATCTTAATCGCTTAATTAATTAGTTCCCTTAGGGTATCTATATCTTCTATTAGGATAATTACATCCTAGACTTTTACCTTAAGTCCCTATTTATACTATACTATAAGCGCCTTATTATTCCATTTAACCTATATAGCTAGCGTTTAAAACTATATTATATACTTAATTACTAAGGTTTGCTATACTAAATTTTAAAGCTTTCTTTTTACTATAGTAGTTGCCTCTAGGTCTCTAAATATTTATACTAGGCGTTCTATAAACCTATTCTAACTAATAAATATATATCGTACTTTTTAGTTAGTAGTTACTATACTATTTTTCTATATCTCCGTAAGATAAGGCTTATACCACTTAAGTGCCCTTTTTATTAGGAATAACCCTATATAAGCTATTTAGTCTATAGCTATTACTAGCTTTACTCCCTCTTATATAACCTTAAAGTATATTTATATAAGAAATCCCTTAAGCTTTAACTTCTCCCCTAAGAATCCCTTAATAGATAGTAGCTTAATCTTTACTACTCCTATCCTATTAATTTGTTCTTTAAGCATCCTATTACTATCCGTTAATTAATTAACTATTACCTATAACTATTTAACCGTAACTAGTTATAAGTTAGTATCTACTATACTAGTATTATTACCTAACCCTAAGGTAGTCGCTACTATAGACGCCATTATAACTACTGCTTTTAATAGCATATAATTTAACTTTATTAATACTATAACTAGGTAGTAAATATATAATAAAGCCTTATAGTAGAAACTATAGTAGACTTATTAATAGGCTAGGTATATAGATAAATAAGAAGTTAATAATATAATAATAACTAGTAGAGTAGTTGCCTAATAGATTAACTTTAATTATATTCTAAGATTTATTATAAAGAAGAGAACTATCTAGGTAGGGACTGTGGTCCTTTAAATATATAATACTGCGCCTAAAAAATGTACTAAGTACGTCGGTATGTTAGTACGTCGGTACGTCGCGTTCCCACGTTCCCACGTTCCCACGTTCCGAACTTGTAACGTAACTGGCCACATGACTCGGTTCATGGCTTAATCGGTTCCTGTGCCTCCCGTACTGTCTTAGGGGGTGTTCGTTGCAGCAGCTCCAGATTGAATCTGGAGGCTTCAGAACCGAGTTGATCTGGAGCCTCAATCTGATCTGGAGGTGTCTGTTCGGTCAATCTGGCGACTTTCTGATCTGGAGCTCCTCCAGATCGGCAACCGCGTCAAATTCGCACGCTTTACCGTATATAGTAGTTGAACTTGAGCTCTTGGCGTCAGATCAATCGTCAAGTCGAATCTGGAGCTCTGCTCGTGCGCCCGTCCGATTGCCCACCATGCCCCCCGCCGCCACCGCCCTTACTAACGACGGTAATACTGCTGCAGCTGCAGGCCCTATAACGATGTCCTCTTCTTAATTCTTACCGTCGCCGTGCAGATCCGACCGGGCAGGAGACGTCGCTAATTTTCAGCCTCATCTGAGGCCTTTTTATTAGAATGATCAACCGAACGGTCGGCTTTATTTCAGATTGAGTACAACCACCGGATTAAGTGCCACTAATTATCTACTAATTGACGCCGGTGAAAGCACGGATCAACGTCAGATTGAAAAAGCTCCAGATTGCAACCGAACACCCCCTACTATGGTATCAGGCCTAAATATTAACAGTGGAGCCGCTAGCAGGGGAGCTCAAGCTTAACCCATTTCGGATATTATATACACGCTACCACTTCGTATACCCTCCATGGGCATCAATTACATCCTGATAGCGCTGCTGCATTGTCTCCAGGAGCTCCTCTAACTGCTGCTTAGTAATAGAGTCCCAGGCCTCCCTTACAGCTTCTCTAAGGCGGTCATAAGAGAGCTGTACATCCCCATATACCCTCTTAATATAATCCTTTATCTAATTCCAAACTGTTTTAATAGGGTTAAGATCTGGCGAATATGCTGGCCAGAAAATTATAGTAATACCTCTCTTAGCTAGCTCCCTTATAGTATTACCAGCTGTATACCTAGGCGCCCCATCCTATATTAACTGAAGCTCCGGATGCATCCTAATCCAGCCGTTAATTATAGGTACTATCCTCTCACAATAAGACTCCTGGCCGATAGAACCCTATTCCTTCTCCCAAAAAAGGCAGGGCCCCTTTCTATTGCCATTAAAACAACCCTAAAACATCCAACCTCTTCGCTTTCTTATTTTATCAATAACATAAGTAGGATTAAGCTCTTTACTAGGACGCCTAGTTATCCACTGCCTCCTATGCCGGCCTCCAGTTACCCAGGTCTTATTAGTCCATAATATTATTGTCCATTGCTCTTTTAACCAATTTATATGCTCTTTTGCCTAGCGTAAGTGATTTACTTTATTCTGTGGCGATAGAGGTGGTTTTGCGTGGGTAATATATTGATGAAATCCATGCCTACGTAAGGTATTTCGAATTATATACTCGCTAACCTGCCAGTGTGCGAAAGGGCCTAGAGAGAGTTAAATATAGGACATTAATTAATTGGTTTGGGAGGAGCAAATGAAGATAATAAGCTCCTGGGCTTGCCCTTCTGTAAGGGCAGAATAACGGCCTTTTCGTTTCTTTGGAGTGGGGTGGTCTGCCGCGCATGCTGTTTGAACCTGCATAAAGGTAATATGCAGGTGGTCGGCAATTTGCTAGTAGGTCCAGCCAATTAAGTGAAGTGTGAGGGCTTATATACGCTGATCCCGTGTCAGGTCTGGCTGCTTTAGGCGCCTAGGTGTTGCTGGCGCTGCTAGTGCTGCTAACGCTGCTAGCGCTGCTGGAGGAGGCATTGCTTGTATTGCTGGTACTGCTAGTGCTGCTGGTGCTGCTGGCGGTATAGCTGGTGTTGGGTGTATACGCGTAGGCCGCGAGAGAGCACGAAGGAGTACCGTATTTGCTGGCTGTAAGTATTATCCGAAATGGGTTAAGCTTGAGCTCCCCTGCTAGCGGCTCCACTGTTAATATTTAGGCCTGATACCATAGTAAGGCGTCTCTGCTGGAACCATTAATGAAATTAAGTCGCGAGCCCTGCGGAATCGAGATTCGGCGCAGGTACCACACCGGTAGAGCCTTCAGCGCTTTCAGCTCCCTAAGAGCCTCAAGTCTGCCCTGTCACGCCGATCTTTTCCGGAATCAGGCTGATCAAAGCGATACACGACGCATTCTTGAACAAGGCAGAAATGTTCCGGAATATCGATATCAGTCGAAACAGTTGGTGCTGCCTGGTTGTCTCTGAAGACTCAGCCTCACTTGGGTCGCCATGCCTCTCAGCTTTAACAACCAGATCAACCTCCCTGCCTTCTAAGATCTCAAACAACGTGCCCATGGCTCGACCAGCTAGCGAAACAGAAGAGATACAACTCCAGGACAGCGTTGATTGGCCCAAAGGAGGATTCGCGGCACGGCGCGATGTATCCACTGGCACAGGTTTATCACGAAACATAATTCCGTCCGAAAAAGAGGAATGCGAAATCTCCAGCGCACCGCACGACGTGCCTCAGTATGCGCCTACTGCTGAAGCTCCGCCGCCGCCTAAGGTCCCGATTCCTCACGTCCAGGTTCCCGTGCGCAGAGATCCTAGGGATCGTACCGTAAAGTAATGCGCCTGATCCATACATATATCGACTTTTTGCTGACAGTACGCTCTCTTTAGTCGTAAATTACGGGGAATCCATATCTTCGTAAGTATTTTGCTTAGTCATCTAGTCCACGCTCATGTCTCATTTCTTGGCCAATAGATGATCACGATCAGTGGCGTGCTTGGAGTTGGCCTGTACGTGCTGAGTAGTTCCATTCTCCGCATAGGAGGACCAGGAGCCGTCTTGATCTCCTTTGCCCTTCTCGGGTTACTAGCGTGGCTTGTCATGCAATGCATTGCAGAGATGCTATGCATCTGGCCTATTTCCGGAGCTCTGGTCGAGTTTGTGCACACATTCGTCGACGAAGATTTAGCTATCACGGTTGGTGTAGTATATTGGTGTAAGTCTGCGGACCTGCCAGCACACATTATTAAAGTTGAAAGATTATTTTTCATTTCCTTTGAACGTTCTTCTCTATACAGTATTTCTTAACGAATTCCTGCCTCGCAGTATTAGCAACGTACATTAACGTCCAGTCCTACCACCATTTATCACTTATTTTCTTTGACAGTATCAGGTTTCCGTTACAAGGTCGCACATAATCCTAATAGCTAACACTATAACAGTTACATTCAGTATGACTTTCAGCGCCTTAATATCCGCCACTGCAGGAGAAGCAGACTTCTGGGACCCTGGAAAACCCATCCTAGGCGTTATATTTTTAATCGTTCCGATCTTCTTGATTATCTTCAACAGCTTTGGCGTGGAGGTAAGTCATGGGTCCTTCAGCCTATCGTTCTGAATTTGTTTCCCTCTAATACTGCAACACAGATCTATGGTTTCACAGAATTGGTTGGTGGCTTTACAAAATTGGCTTTCGCCTTCATTCTCATCGTTTGCATGATCGCAATCAATCTCGGAGGTGAGAAATACCGAAGCTTCTGAGGGAACATTTGCTGAGGTGAACTATTAAAGCTGGTCCGGGGGAGTCTATTGGTACGAAGTGTAAGTCTTTAAGCTTCCGCAGCTCCATTGAATCGACATATTTTGCTGACTTATGCTACATCAGGGTATCGAGGGAGAATATTTGAACATGACGAAGATGTTGCAACCAGCTGGACTGTAGCGCTCTTGTGAGTATTAGACCTACTGTGGCTAACCTGCTTAAAGACGCTAAGACTCACAAAGCATGTGCCTCTCCATCGCAGCCTTCGCTTTCGTCGGTGTCGAAATCACTGCCGCCACCGCTCTCGAAGCACGCGCTCGCCCCCGCGCCGACGGTCGCGGCACCTCAAGCATCTCCGTCAAGTTCTCAGCAACCTGGACGTCCTTCATAGCCGCCGTGATCTACTTCCTCGGCGGCCTCCTCATGTCACTAAACGTCCCCTGGGACGACCCGGGGCTCCCCCACGCGTCCTGGCTCAACCCGTACACCAACTCAACCTCCTCAAGCACGAAGGGCCGATCGAACTCCGGCTTCGTGCTTTCGGCCAGCAAATCCGGAATCCCGGGTCTCGGCAGCGCCTTCACCGTGTTCCTGCTCATCACAACGCTCACGGCCGCCAACACGAGCCTCTACGTCGCCTCGCGCACGCTCTTCGGCCTGACGCGCGAGCTGCATTACGGCCGCTGGTACTCCCCGACCACACTGCTCGCCTTCTTCGGCCGCACCAACAACTACAAGGTGCCCATGCGCGCCATGTTCCTCTCCTGCTGCCTGCTCTGGGTGCCGTTCCTGTACCTGTCGCCGCACGACACGCCCGGCACGGCGATCGCGACGCTGCTCGAGGTGCTGTCTGACATGGGCTCCGTCGGCTGCGTCATGGTGTGGGCGTGCGAGTGCTGGGCCTTCGTGCGCTTCTACTGCTGCATGTGGCGCCACCGCGCCGAGTTCCGCGCCGACGACCGCTTCGCGCATGTGCGCCGCTTCGACTTTGTCGAGGACGACGATCAGTACCCCTGGCGCGGCCATGGCCAGCCTTTCACGGCGGTGCTGGCGCTCGCCGGGTGCTTGTTCATCCTTGTGGTGGCGAATGGCGCGGCGCTGTGGAAGGGGTTCAATAAGACTCCGTTTTTGTCGGCGTATTTGACGCCATTGTTTTTTATTGCGTTTTGGGTCTGCTTGAAGGTTTATCGGTATGGCGGGTTGACAAATGTGGAGTGGGGACTGGTCGATCTGAGTGATGCGGATGCGGTCAAGAGAAGGATTATGAGGTTGGATGATATTGGGTTTAGGGCAACGGGTGATGAGAATGATGTCGGGCCGAGAGGGTGGGGGAATCTTTGGGGTCTGTGGTAAGTGGTGATGGTTGTGTGAAATGTTTGAGCGCGATACCCGGTTTTGGCTTTGGTTTATGTGGTTTGTACAGGTTGATGATATTGCTGTAAATATGGTAACTGGCTCCCCGTGTCTTATTCAGCTATAAAGGACTCGTGGGTGAAATGGTTTTACTAATGTACGTCCAATTAACCAAAACTATAACTGGAAACGTAAAAATTAATGCCAAACCGACCTAAATACTCTGAAAAAAGAAAAAAGACCTGACTATTCGTTGAAAAATGGCAATAGCTCGAAGACCGGTCAAAGGCCATTTGAGGCACTCATGCCATAATGGGGTCTGCCTAGAGAGAGGAGGTAGCTAAGAATCGGAACTAGAAGCTACGTTAAATGTAGGGAATGGTAAGTTTGCTGACCAGATTTTGGACCAGGTTTCTAACAATGTTGCGCTGTGCTAGGCATACAAGCTTTGAGACGGGAGCTGGCACAATGACCGAACTTGGATTAAAGTGCATAAAATGGACAATTTCGGTTCATTGGATTGCCCAGTCATGCTAGGCTATTGAGTGATGATCCCAACAATCAGGGTGCTGAGCTAGATCACATTGAAATGCGGAACTTATCCAGCAAGACTTCTTGTTGGATGTCACCTCTGGCGTTCTCATGCGCGAAGATAGCTGTGCGCTCTGACGCCGCATTGCAGGGTGTCAATATTTTGGCACGTGAGAGGCTGCTTCGAATGCCCTCGTGTACATACGCTAAAATTGCAGTGCGGCTGCACATACGCCGTTGCATTGCAGTTGCACACGTCCCAATACAGGTTCGGGATTGGCTCACATGTCTCGACGTTGATGAATTGCCCGTCAATGATGACGGGCACGCCGGGCTGGTTCTCGCGCAGGTCCGACCGATGTGCCTTTCACCCAGTACGGACCCGTTTCGCCCTCGGGGTTGAGGATGCAGGTGGGGCTGGACGAGAAGATCTCGCATTCGGGCGTATATTGGCCGTGATGCCGGTGCAGTTGGAGTGGTGGGAGGTGTTCAAGGCTGCGTCGGTGTCGCGATTGTGGAGTCTTCCTGGGGCTCCGCCTTTGAGAGATTGAGTAGGGCATTTGGCTGGGCGTTTTCTAGTGGGTGTTGAACATGGCCTTGCGACGTGCCTCCGCGCGAGCAAGAGTTCCGCGGTCTTCGAGATGGTTGGCACACCTTGCGAGGCTGCGGCGCGCATTGGAATAGAACTGTCTCTCCGCCAGATCTCCGGCCGCGTTTTCATGAAAGGAATCTAAACGATGTGTTACGCGGCAAGAGGAAAACGATTCCTCTTGGCATTCTCTTAGCCTACATTTTACCCAATGTAGGACCCTCAACCGAAATCTGATCTATATCTAAGAGCTAATTGGAGAAAAGCAAGCCTCCAAATTTCCGCTGCTGGAAAATGTGATACCCTGTCTTTCATTCGTCGAGGTTCTCTACCAGTACGTTCACGATTAATTCCAAAATACTCGCACAGAACAGCTCTTACTCAAATTGAGCCGTCTAGTAAATGTACGTAAAAACTATTTCCTGTTTCTCTATATCTAGAATGATTCATGTAATCTTGTGCGAGCGGAGGATCTCCAACAGTTAAGACATGCATATATATATAAGATTCAATTTACCGTCCGACCTGGTCCCCCTAATGGGTCCACACAGACTAATACCTATGGGAAAAACCTCTATACTGAGAAAAACCCCATTTTTAAGTGTACAAAAAACCTCCAGGGG
>Ga0307515_10024910_pt1 | contig 10386 bp, 10 predicted proteins | sample 17_EM_MG_FD_194513 | JGI IMG/M metagenome (GOLD analysis project Ga0307515, IMG submission 194513) | Populus trichocarpa ectomycorrhiza microbial communities from riparian zone in the Pacific Northwest, United States - 17_EM | ecosystem: Host-associated > Plants > Roots > Unclassified | place...
ACTCGGCGTCCCACCCACCACCAAGTACCAGAACGAGGGAGGTCCAACTCCGGAGCAGGTCATCGAACTGCTGCGACGAAGCGTCATTCCAGCGCGGTTGGCCGCCACGGCCGTCAACCGATTCGTCGATGCGCTGGCCTTCAACTGGATCATTTACGGCACCGACGGCCACGCCAAGAACTACTCCCTTCTCCTCAGCGGCTCGCAAGTACGCCTCGCCCCGCTGTACGACGTCGCCAGTGCGCTTGCCTACGACGACATGTACCCGCCAAAACTCCGGATGGCCATGAAGATCGGCGGCGAGTACCGCGTCGAAGCGACCACCGGCCGTCATTGGCGAAACTTTGCGGCTGCGAATGGGCTCGACCCGGATGAGACCATCGCTCGCATCGCTCGCATCGTCGAACGAGTACCCGACGCGTTCGAGACTGTGGCCAAAGCTGAGACGATCAGGAACCTCAAGAGCAAGCTGCCCGATCGCCTCACCGAGCGGATCTCAGCCGAAGTCGAGAAGTGCCGAACGCGCCTGCGGCACTAAGGGCTTTGGACGACGAAAGTCGTCGTGATCGAGTCAAGTTTGTCGCGTGCGGTTGGGTTGGCCGGTCGGGTGATTCAGGCGGCCAGGCCGGCCTGTTGGGTGAGGATATTGAGGGCGGTGCGTAGGCGTGATGGTGCGGGTGGGCCGGGGTCGGTGAGTTCGGCCAGCCTGGTGCGCAGGAATCGGTTGTGCAGGCGGGTGAGGAACAGGGAGTGGCGTAAAATGGAACGAGGTCGCCGGGCACCCGGTCGAGCCCTCCTTCCTCATCGAGGTAATGGCCCTGCAACTGATCACCGGCCCGTGGACGGGCAGCCACCCCCGTGAGCTGCGGCAGTTCTTCGCCAGCGCCGCCGCTCGTATCGACGAAGGCTGGCCCGACCCCGCCCACATTGGACCCGACATCTCCGACGTCCTGGACAGCGACGCCACGAGGATGAGCGTCGCCCGTAAGGCGCTGCGCGCCGCCGAGGCCGCCTGCACCGCCGCGATCAACCTTGAACGGTCCGGCCGCACCGGTGACGCCCTGACCGCTTGGCGCGCCCTGTTCGGCCCGCTGTTCCCGCTATCGTGACCGGCACCCGGCCACCCGCCCGGTACACGAAGGCGCATCGGCCGGTATCACGCAGCGCCAGGACGAGCGGGAGCACCTCGCGCAGCGAGGATGTGCAGGTACACCCGGCCAAGGTCCAGGTGACCTTGGCGCGGGGCTGCGGCGTGGTGTCGATGTTCGGCGAGTGCAGGCAAGCAGACGAATAGGGTGACTCGGCTATGACTCCACCGCACGTGCCGATCAGCGCGCGGCAGAACGAGCAGAACATGCTTGACCTAATCAAGGCGTCCACCGCCGCCCACGTCCGGCAACAGCGACTGGAAACGGTACGCGTCACGGTGTCGCTGGCCCTCGCCGCCGCCAGCGTGGTCGCCGCGTTCGCGTCTGTGACTGCGCCCGTCATCACGGTCATCGGCGGAGCGTGGGCACTCGCGTACACCATCTTCGTCAGCCCGCTGGCCAAGGGGCAGGCTCGGCGTAGCGCTGTTATCCAGGAAATGTTCGATACCCAACTGTTCGGCCTGCCATGGAACAGCACCCTGACGGGTAGTCGACTGCGTCCCGACGAGATCAGCCAACTCGTCCGTGAATTCGATCCTCGACGTGGCCGAGGCGATCGGCTACGCGACTGGTACGTCGACACCAGCGGGGTGCCGCAGCCCTACGACATCTTCATCTGCCAGCAGCAGAACCTTGCGTGGGACGCTCAACTGGATGATGTGTCGCGGTGTGCGGAACTGTCCGTTTTGGCCTGCGGTCGCGATCTTGCTGAGCATGTACTCGTAGAGATCGCCCTTCGTGTCGCGCTCGCCAAGCGGAATGTCGTCGAGCAGGTCGACGACCTTAGTCAACAGGTTCGACGTCGGGATCGTGAACCGGGCGTCGCGCATATGGTTGGAGTACGTCGACTCCTCGCCGCCGAGCTGGCGCAGCCATGGGAACACCTTGTCCCGCACGGTCTCCAGCATCACTTCCGGCGACCCCAGTCCGCTGAACCGACTCCACCGCAGATCCTGTGTCTCTGCCGTGTAGATCGGGCTCTCTATCAGCTTTTCCGTTCGGGTCGCCACCCGCTCCTTGCGGGTCTGGATGTCATCAAGGCGCCGGATAAACATCAGATAGGTGATCTGCTCAATGACCTCCAGCGGGTTCGAGATGCCCCCCGACCAGAAGGCGTCCCACACTCTGTCGATCTTGTTCTTTAGATCTCCGGTAATCACCGGCGAAGCTTACCGACGACCGACCAGGCACCACAGCAGCCGGCCCGCGCCGCCCGGCTTCGTGTTCGAGGTCGAGAAAGAGGGGGTGTTCTGCTGGCTGCTGACAGACGCCTACGACCGGCCAGCGGCCCGCGCCGTGGCCTCGGCCAGATCCAACGACGCCACCCCGGGCCACCCCCGGGCGTGCCGGTCGTCGGGCATTGCCGGTGCCGGGAGCGGTCAGGTCCCGAACCGACAGAGCGGGCCGGGCATCCGAACCGACAGAGCGGGCCGGGCATACAGCCTGCGTCCGCCGCGCGCCCGGCCCAGCCCGAGGTCCGTCGTTGGATGCACCACCGCGCGGTCCGCCCTGCCATCACCCTCGCCTTCACCTCGTCCTGATGGCCACGCCGGTGGCTGAGAGGCTGCGCGCCGCGAGCGCGGAATCCAGCACGGCCGCTGCCTCGTCGGTGGCGGCGGTCAGCCGCTGCAGGATCGACTCGGGCAGCGCCCCGATCCCAAGACCTGCCTCCGCGGCGAGACGGCCGAGGCGGCTGCGTTGGTCATCGGTGATGCCTTCGACCGGCTCGCGGAAGCCGAGCACGTCGCGGGCGGCGCACCCGTCGGCGGACCTGATCGCGTCGTCGGCGATCCGGCCGAACAGGACCGTCGCGAGGCCGGGACGGACGGCGTTGGCCAGGGTGGTGATGGTGAGGCCGAGACGTGCGTGGTAGGAGGCGTAGCCGGCGGTGCGGGGACGCTCGGTATAGCGCACGACGGCCTCCGCGACGATCGAAGCCGTAGCGGTCCGCGCCATCCATTCGTCGTGGGGCTCGGTGCACATGAGGTGTAGGCAGACGGCGATATCCTGCTCCCACGGCTGGGTGATGATGCTCTGGGCGAGCAACACCCGCGCCTGGGCATCGTCACGGTGCACGCAGTGCGCGATGATCTCGGCTTGGCGGCCTTCCATCAGGTGATTGCCGATGCCGTTGAAGCGGCGCGCGTGCTGGGCGGCGTCCTTCCACTTACTGGTCAGAGCGAGCGCGCGGACGCCTTCGCCGATGAGTTGCAGCCACACCTATTGGCGTAGCTCGCGGCGGTCCTGCTCATCACCGACGAGGTTTGCCAGGGGCAGGGTTTGCTCGCCGACGATGAGATCCCAGCGTCGAGTGATGGCCTGGAACATCGACTCCAGCAGGCGCAGGGCGGTGGTGCCCTGGTCGGCGCGGATCTGGAGACGCGCCAGGTTGAGGACGGGTTCGAGCAGGTAGCGCGCTTCGAGGATGGTCAGCGGTCGTCCGGCGCGGCGATAGGCGTCGATGTGCTGCCAGCACAGGTGCTCAGCGACGTCGATCATGCCGCTATCGCTGGCGATCAGAGCCGCTTTGTTCAGGGCGTGTGCCGCGTCGGCCATGGCGTCGTGTTCCTTTTGCCGGGCGCCGTCGACAGCAGCGACGACCTCCTGGACGCGCAACGGCAGGGCTGGGCAGTCAGGTCGGGGGCGGTCGAGCAGCGGAAACCGGCGGACGACGGAGGCGAGGGGTTTGGGTGGCATGGTCAGCTCCGGGGCAGGGTGGCGGCGGTCGCCGCGTGCGCGAGGATGCCTTGGGCGTGTGCGGACAGGCCGAGCCGGTTCCAGTGGAAGATGACGATTTGGGCGATCGTGGCGCGTAGGCCGCGATCGAGGCGGTTCGCGGTGGCGGCGTCGCCGAGTTCCTGTCCGGCCTGGATGAACGCGGCCAGCCGCGGTGCGGCATGGGCGGCGGGTCCTCCTGGCGCGAACAGCGGGTGGTTGGCGTTGACGGCGGCGGCCAGCAGTGGGCGGAGCTTGAGGGCGAGTGCGGCGACCCGCTCGGCGTCGCCCTCGGCGGGTGCCGGACGCAGGTGGGCGACCTGGTTGAAAACGTCGCCGGTCTCGAACCAGTCCAGGCCGGCGTGCTGCTGTAAGGCTTGGATGAGGAGAAGGGAAAGCTCGCGGCGGCCCAGCCCTGGCAGTGGTTGACTGGCGTGGGTGAGCACGCCTCGGCTGTTGGCGCAGAACAGGTCGTGGACGATGGCCATCCCGGCGTTGCCGCCGAAGGCGGCGGTCTCCGGTTCGTAGATGCTCGGCCGCCAACGGTCGATGGCACCGGCAGCAACGAGGTCGTCGAGCAGCGCCTCAACCGTAGGGCGATCGTGGGTGCGGACGCGGAGCCGCCAGGCGGGATATTTGCGCAGGAACCACCAGGCGTCGCGTCCCCGGTCGAGCTGGTCGAGGCGGGGTGCGGGCGCTGGGAAAGCGCAGCGTGTTGCGGGTGATGTAGGGCGTTGCTCGAAAAAGTCATCACACAAGATTTGGGCCATTTGGACTTTGCAAAGCCATTTCTGAAACTCGGGATTTCGGCGAAACCCGAGCTTGGGTCGATATCCGATGCTGGAGAGCAAGTCGACGATGCCGGGTCGGCATTCCTGAGGAAGTGGTCCAAACGCGAATTTTCAATCACATCTCTCGACCCGGAGAACGGGCTGCACTACGTCGATACTTCGAAAGAACTGTGAATCGACTCGACATCGAAGATGAATATGAGACGCGGGTGGACGACCACTAATGTCGCGTCTCGGAAGTCATTTGCCGGTCGGCGCGACCGGCAAATGATCTCGGACCCAAGGATCGCCATAACTAGCAACGGGTCGTGCCATTCCGTCACCATCGGCCCCCGGCCTCCCCGCAGAAACGGGGATCTCACCCCGCCACGTAAGCATGCCTCGACGGCTACACCCAAGTAGAGAGGCCGGCTACTGCGGGCCACGGCGAGGGCGGCACGACACGCGCGACTAACCCCGGACGTCGAGTCGGCTTGCTCTGCATGGACCTCCTCGACGTCAGAGCCCCCTCATAACAGACTTGGCATGCCTCACGGACCGTGCGGGCAGTCTGTCTGCGCCTCAGCGGAGTGGGTTTCAGGACGCAAGAGCCGCCGCTGCGCCAAATGCGCGCCAAGATTCAACGATCGTTAAATCTTGATGCGGCTAGCGCCCAGGTCAGAGAGGTGACTCTGTTACTCAAGTGTTCGCCCTACGGAGGAGGGGCTAATGCCGCTCAGTGAACTGATCTCAACAAGATTCGGTTAGATATCTGTATTCGAAATGGGTCAGGTGCAGCGCGGCGGCGACGACATCGCCGATCCGGCGTGGGCTGATCGTGGTGCGGCGCAGGACTTTCCAGCGGCCGACGAGGATCGCGAAGCCCCGTTCGCCCTGCCAGCGCAGACCGCGCAGGAGCCGGTTGTAGGCGCGGTTGTCGACGGCGAGGGCTTTATCGTCGGTCGGTTGCTTGACCGGGGTTTTGATGCCCTGACCAGTGCTTTCGTAGCCGGAATCGGCCAAGGCCGGCAGGTCGAGTTCGACGGCGGACCAGTTCAGCGCGGCGGTGACGCCGAGTTCGCGGGCGCAGCTGGTGTCGTGCAGATGCCCCGGCATCGCCACCGACGTCCAGATCGGCAGCCCGTCCGGGCGCATGATGCCTGAACGTTCGCGCCGAAGTCGCGGTGTTTCCGGAAAACCAGGCGTCGATCGTCTTGCCCTTGACCGACAGGGTGGTCTCGGTCAGCCGGTCACAGTCGAACAGCTTGCCGTCGAGGATGACGTAGGACCAGCCGTCGGCGGCGACCCGTTTCAGCGCGGTGTGCAGATCTTGCGCCTGGGCGGCCAGCACCGCGATGCCCTCGTCGCGGTAGCGGTACGCGGTCGCCCTCGAGATCCCGAAACCGGCGCCCAGCAGTGTCAGGTCTTCCTGCTTACGGAACCAGATGAGTACGAGTAATGCCTGGTAGAAGCAGGTCAGCGCCCGTGTCTTCTTCCGGGTGCCACGGGAGCGGCGTTCGGCATGCAGCAACCGCGCCACGTACTGCACCAGTTCCCTCGGGACGTCGACCATGGCACGATAAGCCAGCACGTGGAGCCCTCTCGAAGACGTGGATCTGTCGCAAGACCTGTCTATCGATGGCTCCACGTCTGTTTCGAGGACCGTCCGAAACTACCGATTCACCCGTGTCATCCCGAATCGGCTTGCAATTCTTCCTGAGATCAGTTCAGTGGGCTAGTCGGTTTGCTGGTCGCTCTGGAACGCGACGTCTGTTACGTCCGCGACCAGTTCGACGAAGTCCGCGCCGTAGACGGCCGGCTCGACGATCCGCAGGACCAGGCAGAACGGCCGGTCGTCGCCGTACTGGCGAAACAGCGCGCGGTGCCGGTTGTCCAGGTAGCGGGCCGCGGCCAGGTTTGTCGGGGCGGTCTGGCCGGCCAGCACGAAGACCGGGCGGTCGCGGGCTGGTCCCCAGGCGCGGGCGAGCACCACGTACTCGGCGACGCCGGGTTCGAAGCGGTATTTGGTGCCGCCGACGGTGATGGTCTCGACGCCGTCGGCGAAGGTGACGCCGCGCAGGATGGTGCGCAGGTGGGTGGCGGTGCGGGGGTTGCCGCTCGGGCCGCCGACGCAGAACTCGGTGAACCGGCCGAAACCCTGCGCCAGCGCGCCGTCGTTGGCCAGGTCGGCGTGGGCGCCGCACTCGCGGACCAGGGTGGCCAGCTCGACCAGGGCGGCCACGTCGCGCCGGTGCACGCTGGCCCGGCGGGGCGAGGAGAAATGCCGGGCCACCGACAGCAGGCAGGTGCCGCCCGCGGTCAGGCCGAAGAACGCGCGTTCCCGGGTCAGCCGCCGGCGGCGCAGCAGGTATTGCGCCAGCCACACGGCGGCGCCGGCGATGACGCTGGCCAGCAGATTGATCAGTAGATCGCGCATCGGCCGGGTCAGGCCGACTCTCGGATCACCAGCGTCGGCTGGAACGTCACCGAGCGCGGCAGCCGGCCCGGCGCCGCGATCTGCGCCATCAGCACCTCGGCCATCTCGGCGGCCATCGCCTCGACCGGTTGCCGGATGGTGGTCAGCAGCGGGCGGCAGTCCAGCGCCGCGCTGCTGTCGTCGAAGCCGACCACCGCGACGTCCTCGGGGACCCGGCGGCCCAGGTCCTGCACCGCGCGCAGCGCGCCCTCCGACATCAGGTCGCTGGCCACGAAGAGGCCGTCGATCTGCGGGTGTTGGTGCAGTAGCCGGCGGGCCGCCTCCTCGCCGCCGGTGCGGGTGAAGTCGCCCTCCAGGAACGGCACGTCGGGGATGCCCTGGCCGGCCAGCCAGGACCGGAAGCCGTCGAACCGGTCCTGCCCCGCGGGCATGTCCAGCGGGCCGGTGATCGTCGCCAGGTTGCGGCAGCCGCGGCCCAGCAGGTGCTCGGCGGCGAGCCGGGCGCCGAGACGCTGGTCGACGTCGACGAAACTGGCCGGGATCGGGGACGCCGGCCGGGCCGAGACCACGGCCGGGATGCCGAGCTCGTGCAGCTGGCGGGGGAGCGGGTCCTGCTCGTGGCTGCTGATCAGCAACACCCCGTCCACATGGCCCTGGCGCAGGTAGCGGACGACCTGGTGGTGGTCGCCGGAGTCGGTCGGGATGATCACCAGGTGGATGTCGTGCGGCCGCAGCGCGCTGGTCGCCCCGGCGGTGATCCGGCCGAAGTACGGGTCGGTGAAGATCCGGTTCAGGAATGAGTCGTCGTCGGGCCGTTCCGGCTCGCTGATCACCAGGGCGACCGAGTTGGATCGCCGGGTCACCAGGCTGCGGGCGGCGACGTTGGGCACGTATCCGGTGTCGGCGATGGCCCGTTCGACCACGTCGCGGATCTTCGCGTCCACGCTCGGCGCGCCGTTGATTACCCGTGACACGGTGGCCCGCGAGACCCCGGCCGCCTCGGCGACCTGATCCATCGTGGGATTTTGCCCACCGCGGGCGGGACGGCTGCTCATGGCCTCCGTTATAGCACCGGCCCGAAATCGGCGGAAAGCGCTCTCTCAACCCGGCTCCGGCGTAGCCCAGGATCGGACTGCTCGTCCGGGTCGCCGTGGCCCGGTGGGTAGCCGAGTCGCCGCCGTCCGGCGCTGTCGCGAAAGGCGGGCTAACGCGCGGACGAGTACCTGGAGCGGAGCACGCTCGTCACGAACCCGCAGACCAGCCGGGTCCAGAACAATGGCCGGCGCAGCAGCCCGTGTACCTCCCCGGGCACCGGCACGAACGAGGCGCCGGTCCGGGCCGCGTACGCCATGGACGCCGCCGGATCGGTCACCCGGTCATGGTCGCCGTGCGCGATCAGCACCGTCGCGTTCGCCGGCTGGACCTGCGGATCGCCGGGCTCGATCCACGGCGCCAGCGCGCACACCCCGGCCACGTCCGGCTCGTTCGCCAGCCGCAGCGCGACCCGGGCGCCCATCGAGTGCCCGACCAGCATGATCCGTGCGCCCGGGTGCCGCTGCCGGGCCTGCGCCAAAGCCCAGCGGGCGTCCAGGACCGGGTCCTGCGCGTCGCCGTTCCAGCCGGACACCCGGTAGCGCAGCAGCCAGACCGCCACCTCCCGGCCGCGGGTGGCCCGCTCGATCGACCACGCGAACGGCACCATCCGCAGATAGGCCGGCCCGCGCCGGCTCGCTGTGGTGCCCACGGCCCGGCCACCGGGCAGCACGAGCACCACCGCCCGGGCGGTGGTGTGGGGACCACTCTCGGCGAGCCGTGGCTTGGACATCGCGTTCCTATCCCTCGCGCCGCCCGGCACCGAAACTGCGCCGGCAATCCATCTGTACCCGGACTTGCTGAGCAGCAGCTATGAGACCCGCAGGCCGTACCCCGATGGGCTGGAAACCGAGCGTAACTTTCTCCAACCCCTGGGCTAGTGGATCGGCATTGACATTTGTCGCTTCCTGCTGACAACGTTGTCACCGGACGATGACGCCGTTAACGGAAGGTTCTTTCGGATGAACCGTCGGCTCCTAGCAGCCTTGACTGCGCTGCTCACCTCAGCGGTCGTGTTTCATGCCGACCCGAGCCGGGCGGCCGAGCCCGACCCCGTCGACCTTGTGCATCCGTTCGTAGGCACCGAGAACTTCGGCAACACGTTCCCCGGAGCGAGCGCGCCGTTCGGGATGGTCCAGGTCAGCCCCGACACGGGCGGCCAGGGCGGCTACGACTACCAGCAGAGCACGATGTACGGCTTCAGCCAGACCCACCTCTCCGGCGTCGGCTGCGGGGTGGCCGGTGAGCTGCCGATCATGCCCACCACCGGCGCGATCACCAGCGTCGACCCGAACGTCTACCGGTCAACGTTCTCGCACGCCGACGAGCAGGCCTCGCCCGGCTACTACCGGGTCGGCCTGTCCAGCTACAACGTCGACGCGGAACTGACCGCGACCGCGCGCACCGGCTGGCAGCGCTACACCTTCCCGGCCACGAGCGCGGCGAACGTCCTGTTCAACACCGGCCGGGCCAACCAGTCGGTGTTCGACTCCGAAATCCACGTGGTCGGCGACCGGACGCTGGAAGGCAAGGTGCACGCCGGCAACTTCTGCGCCGGCAAGGACGACCACACCGTCTACTTCACGGCCTCGTTCGACCGCCCGTTCGCGGCCTTCGGCACCTGGCGCGGCTCGAGCGTCTCGGCCGCCAGCCGGGACGCGGCCGGCACCGGCTCGAACGGCGCGTACGTGACCTTCGACGCACAGGCGGATCACGACGTGGTGCTCAAGGTCGGGCTCTCCTACACGGGCCTGGCCGGCGCGCGAGCCAACCTGACGGCCGAAACCGGCTCCGGGTACGACTTCGACGCGACCCGGGCCGCGCTGCGCAGCGCCTGGACGCAGGAACTGAACCGGATCGAGGTCGGCGGGGGAACGGCCGACCGGACGAGCGTGTTCTACACCGCGCTCTACCACTCGCTGCTGCACCCGAACCTGGCCGGCGACGTCGACGGCAAGTACGTCGGCTTCGACCGCGCCGTGCACGCCGCGGACGGCTACACGCCGTACCAGAACTTCTCGCTGTGGGACACCTACCGGCCGCAGAACCAGCTGCTCGAGTTGCTCGCGCCGGATGTGGCCCGCGACGTCGCGCTCTCGGTCGTGGCGATCGGGCGCGACGGCGGATGGCTGCCCCGCTGGGCCCTGGCGAACTCCGAAACCAACATCATGACCGGCGACCCGGTCACCCCGTTCCTGGTCGAGGCGTGGTCCAAGGGGCTGCT
>Ga0307515_10024911_pt1 | contig 10385 bp, 5 predicted proteins | sample 17_EM_MG_FD_194513 | JGI IMG/M metagenome (GOLD analysis project Ga0307515, IMG submission 194513) | Populus trichocarpa ectomycorrhiza microbial communities from riparian zone in the Pacific Northwest, United States - 17_EM | ecosystem: Host-associated > Plants > Roots > Unclassified | place...
TTCAAACCTAATTAATTATATATTTAGATCAATTTAGATTAACATCCACTAACTTCGGATTAGCATCCATTAACTTTAGGTTAAATTGTCATCCCAAACATGATGAATGGCTTAAAAATATGATGAACAATAACCGTAAGCATCTCACTCTCAAATAAAATCCACCTACGGATTTAAAGAATCAGCATTCCATTTTCTTCTGCCACCTCAAGGCGTACGTACCCATAAGCAGCTAATCACCACGCCACACTTCAATTTAAAGTTTTCCCATCACCTTTTTATCAAGCAGAAACAGCAACAATAATATTTCACTTCATCCAGGGAAGAAGAAGAAGAAGAAGAACAATATCACTCTCATCACACTGGCATTAAAACCTCAAACCGAGCATGTAACGTTGACATTATTCCCGCCAATATTTGTGCGCGCCGATGCGCACGTGTAAGCCAGCAGAAAGAGCACAGGCGGTAGAATCCCACTCAATCCATTTAAAGACATCTGTTATATTCATAACTTTTACAACTGAAGTAGTACAGTAAAGTAACATAACTAGACAGCACGCTCAACTAAGACGTTCCTAAGGCAGCCATGGCTTGTTTAGATCAGAAGACCGGGAAGGAATTAATTAAAACTAGTGAAGAAAAAAAAATCTGAACTACACTAAAGAGGAGAGCATTCGTGCTTTGGATTCAATCACGGTGTTAAGATTAGTGTCGACTTCAATATACTATGGAAGGAGTGCCATGTCAATGGTCCAAAGCGCGGTAGTGTTGAGTGGGAAGCATTTTCACCGTGGATTTTGGTCAGCCCATAGTTGGTACATCTGCATATTATGAATGGATTGATTGGGGTTGCCATAAATTCCAGGATTCCGATTAACAGGACTGCCACCATTCTCATCAGAAGAATCGCTTGAGCCCCCTTGAGAGGGGGGGCTTGCTGTGGTTAATGGTGCACTAAAATTCAACATCTGGGGTGGGGGTGTTGAGGAAGGTCCAGATTTTGAAGCACTTGAATTCGATTTCTTTCCATCTGCAATGAAGCTGCCCACGATTACCTAGCAAGAAACAAGGAATACATGTGAATTATAGATCAAACAAACGATATTTCTGTCAGGCTTTTGCATATCAAAGATCCCCTGATGCTCCAATACCATCATAGTATTATAGCAACAAATAAAAGACAAGTGACGGCAGCATGAATAAAGACAGCTTTTAGCAGCATGAATACCTGTACAGGAGAAGCTGCTGTTAGCATCCCAGCAACTCCCCCACCCAAAACTCGACCATCTGACCCTGCCAGTGATACACTCAAACCACCAGATCTGCTCCGACTGCCATTACTTTCAGAAAGCAAGAAGGAACCCGATAGAGAAATGATTTCGAATCGGCCCTGAAAAGAAAATGGTGTAAAGGAACAGAAAAGCCAGCATTACCACATGAGGGAAACATTAAATCCTGAAAAATAAGTAGAGGGGATGGACCTGCTGGTTAAAAGTTTAACACCCACCACCACCACATTCAGACAAAAATAAATCTTGAAAGAAGATGATTTTACTGAAGATAACAGGAAAAAGACCAATAGTGAGGAAGGTACTAAGCAGTCAATTAAATCTAAGACCTAAAAACTCTAAACCTGTTGACTTGGTAATAGCTTTAATTTTGACACGGCGTATAGCGTGGATAAAAGCTAGGGTTCTCAGACCCTAAGGTTACAGACTTGAACTGCAAAGAAATTTAGGAAAAACTCTCTAGTGTTTTATTGAAAGTCTTAATAATAGTCTTTTTTCTTAAAATAAACTAGACATCCCTATTTATATTAGTTCTAAAATCTTTTATAGGAAATAATTTCTAATTAAAACATAATTAATAGAATCCATCTATTATTAAAATTTCTAAATAATAAAATACTAATTAAATTAAAGTCCTAAGCTAAATAGAAAAAAGAATTCAAATACAACAAGGTAAATAAAAACAATATACAGTAACTTTTAAGCATTATTTGAAGGTCTTCTTGATCTCCGATCATCATGAAATTTAAACCCAATAGAAAACATGGCCTTTAGAGTCTTCTATCAAAATTTCAACTTGGTCCAACGGTTGAATTAAAATTTATGTTTGATTTACATAACTGCATCTTAAACTCTTCTTAAAATCCTCAAAACCTACAAATCTTAACCATTAATGAAATAATGCAATAAACATTATTGTGCCAAGAATATGGAAGAAATCCCCCCCGATTAATCCCCTCTACTTCCAAAAAAATCATCATCGAGTTATCTATCAAGAATTGAACTTTTCCACTCCAAATGAACAAATATTTCAAATATAGTAGTGTAGCTAACATATTCATGAAGTAGCATGTCCTTGACCAATGAACTTTAAAATTTAATTTATAAAGTGTGAATGCTAAAAAAAACTTCATAGTTAATATTATATTTTTTGTTCCTATGAAGTCCACTTGTAGTTCCTTCACACATTCTTTTTCTTCAAGCTTGACCTCATCATCATCTATGACTTCCAATACTTCAACCTTTGGATATAAAGAAACTTCAAGATAATCTTTGAAAATACTTTTAGGAGAATTTTCAGAACTTCCCATGTCCTTCATGTCCTTGTTTGCAATATCTTCATCCATGATTGAAAGATTATTGTTTACCATTGGCTTCTCCAACTTAAGGTCAAAAGACTGAAACTGCTTGTCAGCACCTTCTTTGATCACATTATCTTCAACAGATTAGATAACTTTGAAATTTTGCTTTCATCAAACTCCTCCACATTTTTCTCTTCGCCTTTTGAGATGGTTGAATACAAGACAAATAATAATAATCTATTTGTTTATCTACCCAAAATAAAATCTCTTCATAATTATCTTATATAAGCTCCAAAATTAATGATTGTCTCAAATCTTGCCACGATGAAATTAAAGGCATGCCAATACGAGTTTTAAAGTGTAGAAATTCAAACCACAATTTTCTAGCATTATAATAAAGTTTGTGTACAATAAGTCCTACTTTTTGATGAAAATAAGCCTTGTTGAAATAAAAGTAAGCTTCCAACTTTACCAACCACTTAATAAATCTTTTCTTCGAAAATCTCCCATCATAGAATAGAATCTCATCAAATTCAAGAATAGATCTAGGGTTTGGCTTGCCTCGACATAAATCTTCAGGCAAGTTCCTCTTCTCTTCACAATCCTTGTTTGCGTTACCCATTAATAGAGCTAGATCTTCTATGATTTGCTCCAAACGACCAAATATTTGTTCCCGAGAGTATGGAAGTATTTTCCTCATTGTCAAATTTCTACCTAATTTCCATGAAGAATGCAATTAAGTGGTTTAAATTCAATAGATATTGAAAGAAGCTCATCAATACTTTGTATATCAATTAGCAACTAAGCAAAGTTCATCTAACCTAAGAAATGTCATTCCACATACACAACCACCAATACCAGGGATGTAACTTACTTAATGATTTGGATCAACATCATCTTTCTGCTTCTTGATTTCAAATGACAGCAAGCAGAATTCTAACTATCAGCTTAACAGCATCTAAAGGTGCAAATAAGTACATATACATGTTGTAGCTGCCTCAGTTTCCCTAGGGCTAAATTTTGATTTATTTTGAGGTTATCTGCTGAGAGCCACACCCTCCAAGCATTCCAAGAGGAGAATGATAAATCACCATCGAGTAAATGATATGCAAACAAGGATTGTGAAGAGAAGAGGAACTTGCCTGAAGATTTATGTCAAGGCAAGCATAAAAGTGCACAATTAGTGCACTTCTAGAAAGTGCAGCATTAGCCTAATGCAAATTTTTGGTATATATCCCTATCACAATCAACAGTAAGCTTAATACCAGTAGCATTTTGTGAGAAAAAACTCAATTTAAGAGTCAAGTTACAGATTTTCCTAGTTCTCATTCTACTCCTTTACGCTAGTAAATGAGAAAATACTTTGTTCAACCAATATGTGGTAGGAATGGGACATATGTTCTCGAATCTACAGAAGCAATGTCAATCTTTGAAAATTTCTCGGGGAAGCTCAAGTTCAACAATATGGTCATCATCCACTACTGCTCTTGGCAAAAATGAACCTCAGGAGGGTGACCTAGGAAAGGCAATAACCTTGACATATTTCACAAAATGACCCATGCCAAGATATGAGCAGAACATTTACACAAGTTCAATGCATACACTATTTTTTGTGGGGAAAGAATGTGTTTCCCATAAAACAAGAAGCCCACCATTCATAGCCCAAGTGCAACAATTCCATTCTTGGAAGATTTCTTGGGGAAGCTCAATTTCAATAAAATGTCATCCACTACTGCTCTTGGCAAAAGTGGACCCAGAAAAGGCGACCTAGAAATGGCCATAACCTTGACATATTTCACAAAATGACCATGCCAAGATATGAAGCAGAACATTTACACAAGTTCAATACACACACTGTTTTGCAAGAGAGTTTTTTTTATATTTCCAATAAATCAAGAACACTACTATTTATAGTCCAGGTTCAACTTCACCAAGACCATACTTATCAAATATTTTGCAAATAAATTAGCAAATGAGGAGCCCCGGAAAACTTCAACCAATAGACTGACCAGACCTTGGTTTCCAGCTTCACAGCATGCTATATATTTAGGAAGAACACTCCCAATAGCCACACACAATGCATCTTATTTGCTCTTACCAAGCTAAAATGCAGGTCCAGAATGAATGATGTGTGTTGGTGTGCAAGGCTGACAAGGGCATCTAAAATATAAATTCACAGAACATCACACATCTGGTTCTAATAAGGAATGAAGATGTTACGGGCATTTGAGATTAAATTATAGCGATGGCAAAGGGTACTTGAAGGCCATTATACCTGAATTATCTATACTGCAAGAAACAAAAGTTTCCCAAGATTAATGGTGATTTATAGACATCACAAGTACCTCATATGTCACGGAACCACCAGACATTGCTGGTTGGCGAAGTGTAACATTGCAGATGGCACCATTTGCAGAGAGAATACAAACTGTCCGTGGCCCTTGCTGTGAAAAAGCCATAATCTTTGATGCTATGTCCTGTAAAATGAAGGGTATATTGTTAGAAGACTTCACATGCTTTCATAGTTCCTGTTTAAAGAGAGATAACAGAACTTCATAGCCACCTCTCCACCACCATATCCCCACCTTTAATTTCAGAAAATAGAAAGGTAGAGAAAATAGCTATTCATTGAGATCTATGAAGCATATCTACATTTGGGAAAAAAAGATAATGTGGTGCTAATTTAAACAATATTTCGTTAAGCATCAGGAAGTGTGAATGCAAATCATCAAATTGCATTAAGATGCACTTATTTTCAGAAAATGACTCAGAAGGACAGTGCTAATTTGAGGAATGGAAATAATGAAATTTGAGCGACTCCCATGTGGAATAAATCAATGTCAGTGCTTTATCTGGCTTGCAAGTAATTTGGAGTATGCTATCAGAAGCTCTCCCTTCAGCAGAAGCAATTAAGTGCAAATACTTTGAGTGTGATGTGATGCTTTTAGAGTAAGAGCAATAAAACAACCTTATCTTCTGATTAATAATTTCAAACAAACTTGAAATTAAGCATAAAAGTCTTGAACCCTGCCCCAACTAAAATGTTTTGTTCATGACCCATAAAATAAAATACTTTATCTTCCCCTTTTTTCAAAAAAAAAAAAACAGGAATCAAGTGTGTTTGGTAATGCAGTGCACAAGTTTTTAAAAAAGGCATTTGGGTTGAAAAAGCAATGCTTTTTTGGATGCTTTTCCATGGTTTAGGAATCTTCATATCAAAAACCATCCAAAGGCATCAATTTGATGTTTTTTCCATAAAAATGTGTTTTGAAAAGCACTTTCAAAGGCAGTTCAAATGTGTTACCAAACATAGCCTAATTATTTCCCCCAATATGTAATAATGAACATCATTGACAGGTTTGTAAGTGACAAAGGGGGACAAACACAAGCGCATGGCGGCTAAACATACACTGCAAGCACACTGACTATTTGGTTTCTTCATCTAAGTCTAATTCTCTATAGAATAAATCTCTATCATACAGGTCTCAAAAAATAATACCTTTTTTTGCAAATCTATGTTAAAAACTCAAGCTCTGCTTCCATTGCATGTGAAAAATAACATTCACAAACATGTTTAAATTGTTGCATTATCAAAGGTTCATCCTTTTCATCCAAATTATTGGTTCAATATTCCCACCGAAATCTTCTCAAGAAAAAAAAATTCTTTCTTTGATACAGCAAGAGAGAAGAAATCCTTGCAAAACATCATATCAGAGAATAAATGCTTTTGACTTTTGTAAATCCAGTAAAAACTCCAGATCTGAAGCATGGCATCACTGCTCCAATATTTTTTCCTTTTCTGCCTCCATCCCATTCTATATAAACCTTCACACATTAAAAGACAGAAACTTTATTTTGCATGGCATATATTTTAATGGTAAAGCAAATAATTCCCCTCCTCCAGTAAATTACAAGAGACTTAACCAGTAGAAGACTCTTTGGCACAATTACATCTGAGTTCCAAACTGCTTGGAGCAGGCTGCATGTTCTACCTCCTTGATCATTTGTTATGGGCTACGTGGTTTGCAAGCTATCACTCGACAGACTGTCACTTAAGCCAAATAAATGTTTGGTTTCTCTCTGCTCCCCATCTCTTCCAATACTTCAGTTTGAATTTGAACACTAAACATTAGATATAACAAAACAAGCTTAATGACATTAACTTTTCATCGATAATTGTCAGCTCCACATTACAATGGTTGTAGTCATTTCTTACTCGGTCCTTTCTGGTATATATACAATCTATGCTAAAAACTGCATCTAATTTGCGCTCATGTTACGAGCATGCTACTTCATCCTCATCCAACACATTGCCACAAAGCATGGCCACTTTAATAGCAATTGTACAAAACTTATGATCATCGTTATTTATCAAACATTAAGCTTTGCCAACAATCTCTCAAAATCATTACAAAAAAGCATTGAAAGTTACCACATAATTTGATCACACACACAGATATTCCAAATTGTTGAATTTGCAAACTTGCTGAAATGCAGCACAACCACGTATGTTACATGCAAGTACCAACCCAAGAGTCTAGGCTACCTCTAATTTGTTTTGGCAACATGAACTTGTTTCATTAAAAAAATGCAACCTTAGATTTATTATTGAAATGGACATACCTTGAAAAACAGGGTAAAGTTCAAAGGCTTAGGCATCCAAGTAATAAATAATTAAGAAAATGTATCACCTTCAAAATGAGCTAAAATCAAATATTGAAAAATAAGTCTCTCGTCACACTATAAACATATACGAATAACCAACAACCATCCAAAGGAAAGACCTCTCACTTTCCCAAGAACTTAACTATTTGGGTCTTTTGGGTATTGCCTTTGTGCATCTAAAAGATTGATGAAAGAAACACTGCTGAAATCAAAATGAAAACTTCATTTGCAAAAAATTAAATATTAATATTCTACTATCTCCGAGATATCATCTAACTAATCAACAAAAATACTCAAAAAGACTATATTATTCGCACTTCCAGCATTTTTAATCTAACAAACAAAATAAAAATGCATTACATACAAAGCACAAACTTCAAAAACTGCACAAATACATACCTCTCCAGCTTTCACCGTGATCACATGTGGTGTAAACCCTACGCCTCCAACCCCACCTGTCCAGAAAAAATACATTTATCAAAACACAAGAATACATTTCAAGAAAAAATTTAACAAATTTGCAAACAATTACCCAAGGCATCAAGCTGCTTCTTCCCAGAACCTGGCGGCCTTCCTCTGTTCTTTTTAGAAGGATGTTCAGATGCCGCATCATGCGTGACACCGCCGCCACCCGAATCCGCATGCCCAGCCGAAATTCCTGAAGGGACGGGGGTGGGTGACAAACCCAAGGCAATGTTACCGTCGGGTGTGTACTTCCTGGGCCTCCCCCGTTTCTTCTTGGCGGGCTCTATACTAAACCTCATCCCTGAAGAAGAAGTGGGCGACGATCCATCAAAAGCACCTTCAGGCTTGGATTGCAGCCGATTTCCTGACATCGTATTGAAGGGGAAACCACCGCCAAGAGCAGCATTTTGAGGAGAGATATTGGGGTTGTTGATCAGGTGAGAAGTGGTTGATGGGTAGGAGGAGGTGGGGACCAGAATCATGCTTGGCTGTGATTGTAATTGCGGTGGCGGTGCATGCGGTGACTGTAGCTGCTGTGGTTGTGGTGATGGCTGTGGCGGTTCTCTCGAGTCCATCTGTTTTCGTTTCCTTAAAAAAAAAGAAAAAAAAAAAAGGTATCTCTTTCTTTTAGGGGAGTGGGAAAATGTGAAGAGAAAATTGGGAAAAGGGAGAAAGAGAGGTGTGGTGTAGTTAGAGAATGGAACCCAACACTTCGTTCACATTTAGGAGAAGTTCGAAGTGTACAGATGGAAACGAAAAACTTAAGCGAGGCTGAAAAGTAGGGTTTTGGATTTTAGGGCTTTAAAAAGTGCTCTCTCTCTCTCTCTCTCTCTCTCTCCCCCCACTTTATGCCCCAATGTTTTCAATCCAATCCATCTCCTCCTTTTCGTTTTCAAATTTTTAATTGCAAATAAAATAAGTACATACCAAGGATAGTGAGGGCTTAAATTAATGCCCAAATACTTTTATAAGTGGCTTTTCAAAACGTTTTAAAGGTTTGATTTTTATTTTATTTTATTTTCTTGGTGTATTTGTATAGATTTGATATGACTATGCCAATTTAATTCTTAGAATATACTAATTTTGATTTGAATGACTTGTTTAAAATTTGATTGTGAAATTTAATCTTAATATATAAGAATTAACCTAAATGTGCACTTATATTATTAGATAGAAGTAAAAGACATTTAGGATCATTATTACTTGGATATAAATCTTGTAGGTGTATGATTATGAATATCCAACTTTTACCTCCAACTAGGTTACAAATTGCATAATTTCATCTTTTTATTTTTCTAAACATATAAGAAAAATGAATTATTTTATAATATTTATGCATGACATTCATGACACCCTATATAAACTAAAATTCCTAAAACAAACCCAAAAACAAATTGATCTAAAAAGTCATTTAAATATGGTTTTAAAAGACAGAATTTAACTAGAATAATATGAGAATTGATGGCGTATGATTTTTCATTGTATAAGAAAATCACATTTACTATATCCGGGCTCAGCCTAAATGACGTGCCAAATATTATATTTATTGGTGGGCATCAATGTTTTCACTAATCAATTTTCATGCAACTCTTGAGATGAACTAACGTAACCAAGGTCTATAAATATTTTTGGACACTAGGTAAACACAAAAGTCATAATTTTTTCATACTCAACAATTTCATTATTCGATAATTCCTGCTAACATTCTCTCTCAACTCTCTCATATACGTACTCATTTAAGGATCAAAAGTCTTTCATTCTATGAGAAACTTTGTTTTTTTAGGTAAACTTTCAGTTACCAGTCAAGTCATCTTTTGTCATCTTTCTCTCTTTTTTTCCCCTTCAAATAATCAAATTCTTTTTTTTTTCAAATTGATCTTTCATTGTTGTGTTTATTGGGATTTGAGGTAGATGATTTGTTTTAATCTAATTTTATAGAGTCATCTCAATCCAAATAAAAAAAATTGCATTATTAGTTTGGTACTCAGTATCATGAAAAAAAATAATATTATTTTATTATTTAAGAAAAAATAAAAATAGAAGGAACAAAATTGAAACGGAAAAAGAATGGGAAGTCTTTTAAAAGAATTGTGTTAATGCCTTTGTGCCTTGGGATTTTATCAAATTTTCTTTCTGGTCCTTTTAGTTTTGAAATTAAAAGATTTAGTTCAAAACTTTATTTTGATTTATAGAGTTCATGACTCAAATCACGGATTTGGTAGGTTAACTTTGCTTAATTAGGAATTAAGTTTCATAATTTATTTTGTTTTACTTTCTATGAGGTTATTGTGGTCTCAAACAAACATGTCGACATTGAATTAATACTTAATTTTACGAGCATTTATTTTTTATCATATGATTAAATAAAAATAATTTTTTTAAAAATTATTGAACTCATATAAGTCCATAACTTGAGTTGTCGGTTTAGTGCATTAACTTGAGTTAATTCAGAATTGAATTTCCTAATTTGTATTGATTTTTTTTACAAGTAATTATTTTTGTTATCATATAATTAAATAAAAAATAATTATATTTTTGAACTTCTTCCTAAAAATCCTCCTCGTGCCGCTCTACAAATTTGACGAACATTCAGTTTGGTATTGTCTCATTTCTTAATTCTATCTCCAGTAACGAACCATAGATTATTATACTTGTCTGCCAATAC
>Ga0307515_10024912_pt1 | contig 10385 bp, 14 predicted proteins | sample 17_EM_MG_FD_194513 | JGI IMG/M metagenome (GOLD analysis project Ga0307515, IMG submission 194513) | Populus trichocarpa ectomycorrhiza microbial communities from riparian zone in the Pacific Northwest, United States - 17_EM | ecosystem: Host-associated > Plants > Roots > Unclassified | place...
CTGCGCTCGGAGCGTCTCGGCGAGACTCGGCCAAACTCGCTAGTCACTGCATGTGACTTTGCATGGCAGATGTCAGGGGTTCGACTCCCCTAGGCTCCACAGCAGGTCAGATGCCCTCCGGGACCTAGTCTCGGAGGGCATTTTCATGATCAGAGTCCGCATAGGGTCCACATCCCCGAATGATCATGTGTTTGGTCATCACCCGTTTGGGGGACTTGATCACAGCACGAGGGCCTCTACAGTGCAGGTGACGAGGGTCGGCGCGTCTCCCCGCGCGCGCCAGACATGCGCTCGTTCTCTTCCTGCGGTGCCCGGGTGGGGAGACCCGGCCCGCGGGCGGCGGCCCCCGCCGACAGACTCGGCGGGGGTCGTCTGAGGGCAAAGGTAAACCGCCCCACCCCAGGAAGGGGGTGGGGCGGCGTGCTCTGACCGAGTCAGAGCGATGTGTGACGCACTCGCGGCGGACATGCGAACACCGCGGCGTCACACAGCCCCCGAACCAGACCGCAGGGCGGTCGGCGGGAGCGTCTATGAAATCCGGTCGCAGGCCGTACGGGCCCCTTGATCACAAATGTAGGTTTTAACCTACAGACTTCTCGTCAAGATCCATCGAGCGTGGTCGGGTGCCCACCGCCGACCGCGCCGACTGGCTCACCGCCCGCCGCCGGCACATCGGCGCACGCATCGGCGACGAGCGCCGCCGTGCACGGCTCACGCAGGAAGCGGTGGCCAACCGTGTGGGAATCGACCGTCCCTCGATCGTGCTCATTGAGCAGGGCGAGCGGAATATGACCATCGACACACTGCTGCTGATCGCCGACGCGATCGGCGTGGACCTCGTCGACCTGGTCGGGTGAGCGGCCGGCCCCGACGGGGGAGACGGGACCGACCGCAGCTCTAGAGGCGCGTACCAACCGCCAGCGTTTCGTTCCCCGACAGGCTGATCATCGCGCGCAGGACGATCGCGAGGCGTCGCTCGTCGAGGTCCATCACGCGCACCAGACTCGTCTGATGCGGCCACGCGATGGACAGGACGAGGTCGACGAACGCCCGCCCCGACTCGTCCAGCCCCAGGCTGTAGAGGGAGCAGGAGAGGTGCTGCCACGTGAACTCCAGGCCCGCGTCGGTATGGCAGACCAGATCCCTGCGTACGGTGTCGAGGGCGAGGATCTGCCCTTCCTCCACCAAGGCCCGTACGGCGGCCTGATCGCGGGGCGTGACGGCTGCCTTCAGCAGCACCTCCTCGAACGGCGGGGCGTCGACGTCCTCCTGATCGAGGAACGGTGTCGTGGTCATCTGGATGCCTCCGAGAGTGGGTTGCCGTCCGGGCCGAGCGCGTCGGCGAGGAGGGCAGGGTCGGTGAGCAGGCCAGAGCCGTCCGGCCGTTCTATCCACCAGCGGCCGGTCACCGAGTGCAGGACGGGCGGGCACTTGAGGACCCAGCCAGCCGGACGGACGGTGAGCTGAGGCAGGCCGTCCAACTCGTCGTCCAGCTCAGGCGGCAGGAGCCACCAGGCGACATCGCGGTGTATGTCGGCGAGGACGGGACCGATCCGGTCCCCGCCGAGCCTCGCGATGGCTTTCACGGAGCGCAGGATCGGCGCCTCGGCGACGCGCCAGTGCGAACCGGTCGGGAACTCGGCGAGTTCCTCGGCTTCCCAGGTGCGTTGCACGTCGGCGGGGTGCAACGCGCAGGTCAGCAGCCAGTCCTGGCCTGCCTGCGAGGGGAATCGGGCGAACGCTGTGGCCATGCCCCGGGACGTTAGAGACGACGTGAGGGCCGACGCCAGGAAGTTGCGGAAAGTTGCGCGCCATCACTCCAAGGAGTCAATTGCGCTCATAATCACCCGCCGGGCCCGCTGCCCGTGCACAGCGATCTCCAACAGTTCTCCGTGGGCCTTCCGGTACAGGGCAACCTCGCCCGGCGTCGTGACGGTGACCTTCGCCGCCAGCAGCTCCACGTGGACCCGCTCGTCGTCGAACATGGTGAACGCCTCCACCGTCCACATCCGGCGCGCACGCGCGGCGAACGGCACGATGCCCAGGGACACCGAGGGCAGCGCCATCGCCGAGAGCAGGTACCCCAGCTGACCCGCCATCACCTCGGGCGTACCGATCTGCTGGCGAAGCACGGACTCTTCGATGAGCATCACGAAGAGGTGGTGGCCCTCCCGGATGACGTGGTCGGACCGGGCCATGCGCGCCTCGACGGCGTCCGCGACATCGTTCGGTGTCTGGCGGAACTCGGCGATGGCGGACAGCAGCGCCGTCGCGTACTCCGGGGTCTGGAGGAGCCCCGGCATGACGTGCGAGGAGTACGTGCGGAACAGGCTGGTGCGCTCGTACAGCGGGACGTTGGCTTCCTGAAGCTGCCGGTGTCCCGTGTGCTGGAGGCGGCGCCACTGCACGTACATCGACTCGGCTGAGCGGGTGGCCGCGATCAGGTCAGCGATGCGGTCCCCGGCCCCGCAGGCCGTGCACCAGGCGCGAATGTCTGCGTCGGATGGCGCGGCCTTGGCTGACTCCAGGCGGGAGGTCTTCGACTTGTGCCAGCTACAGCGGGCGGACACCTCCACGGCTGTCAGCCCAGCGTCCAGGCGCACCCCGCGCAGCTGCTGAGCTACAGCGGCGCGGGCGGCCTGGGCGCTGGACGAAGGAGATGACATCGAGTGGGCTGGCTCAGACGGTGTACTCGTCGTGCGGGATCGCCCGCTCCCACACCGCCTCGAAGGCGTCGCCGCACAGCTTCGCCACGGCCGGACTCTCGACGACCTCGGGGCCGGCACTTCCCCCGTCCCCAGTGAAGTGGTTCCACCTGACGAGCTGCTCGTCGAACAGCCAGAAGTCGTTGCCGGGCAACGCGAGATCCGAGGCCTGGCGGCGCGGCAGCCACCGCACCTGCTCGCCAGACTCCACGTTCGCGCGGGTGACGTAGTGCTCCCAACGGATGTACTCGGTCACAGGCTCGGACACGATCCGCGCCCTCCGGACTGTGATGCCGCGGGCGACGGCATCCGTGATCCGCTGGTGGAAGGGGCGCCACCATGAAGAGCGGTCTTCCCAGTTGACGCGCTCTCCGCCCCGCCAGGCTTCGAGGCGCGGGTTGCTGTAGTAGGAGTCCCGCATCTCCAGGTGCACGGCAGATCGGCGGCAGGCGGCCAGCTGCTCACTGAAGCTCGGCGGCGCGCTTTTCTGCGTCATCGCAGGCCTTCCTGACGAGTTCGACCATGCGCGCGGGGATCCGGACGACGTCCTCGGTGTCGGGGATGGGGCCGATGGTCAGGCACTCCTCGCGGGTCTCCTGGTCGGCTTTCCAACCCTGGATCACCAGGTCGGCGTTCTTCTTGTCGACCCACACGGTGGGGCATTCGTCCTCGTCGGTGTTGGGGTCTTTACCGAAGAACCGTAGGGCCATCTCAGTCTCCTCGCTGGTGAGTTGCGACCTGTTGCAGACCCTCACGCGGACGAAGGCTGTCCGTCAAGGTCACATCACACCACGTGACTGGATTCAGACATGACGAAAGGCCCCCTCCCGCCCGAAGGCGAGAGGGGGCCACTTCGTTTCACACGTACAAGCGACGCGTGGGATCCAGACCCGCACTGAGCAGGCCTCCGCCACTCGGCTCCGGGTCGGGTGCTCCGTCCTGCCGGCACACCTTCGCGTAGGGGTCATCGGCCGGGGTCTGCCACGAATACCCGTCGGGGCAGGACTGCCCAGCCGGACCGGGCGGACCCTGCTCCCCGGTAGCACCCGGTTCCCCTTGCTCACCCTGCGGACCGACAGGGCCCGTCTCGCCCTGAGGTCCCGTAGGTCCGACCGCCCCGGGTACTCCGTCCACGCCCGATGTTCCGTCCGTTCCGGCCGCACCATCGGTTCCCGGAGAGCCAGATGGTCCGGTCTTCCCCGGCTCGCCCTCAGGGCCACGCGGACCTGGGATCGGCACGGGGACCTCGGTCCGATCCTCAAGGTCGTCGACGGCCTTCGTCGGATCCGGAGCTACTGGCGTCTCGCCCGCGGCCTCCACTTGCTGCCGCAGCGCCCGGACATCCCCCGACACCACCGACAGTGCCTCCCCCCGCAAGTCGGCCTCTGCTACTGCCGCCGCATAGTTCCGGTCCGAGGCGTCCACACGATGCCACGTCGCCCACGCGATCCCGAACAGGGCGACGATCGCGCACGCCGTGGCGATGCCGCGCCAATGCATGACGATCGCGCGCTCGGTTCGGGTCACTGGTCTGGGTCTCCTCCGAGTTGAATGACCTTGATACGCAGCTTCGTGATCTGTTCGAGGTCACGCTGCCGCTGCTCCTGCAAGGCAGCGATCTGCGGGTCGCGCTCGGCGAGACGGCGCAGCAGACCGTCGCGCTCCTCCTGGATCTGGTCGACCTGCGAGTTGAAGCGCAACGTGGCGTTCTCGCCGCGCTTCCCCACGTACACCACCACCGAGCCGATGAGCCCAGCTATGCACGCCAGGACCGCGCCGATGGTGGTGTCACTCAACAGGCCTCCAGTCGTCTACGAGAGGCAGTGTCAGGCGTCTGTGCGCTTGTTGGGCACGGCGTAGACGATGCCCCACGCGCCGAGGACGGCGAGCGTGATGGTGACGCCCTCCCCGGTGGTGAGGACGTTGTCCTGCACGGCAGTGACGGCCGCGGCGGATCCGGCGGCGATTCCGGCCAGGAGCGACTTGACGATACTGGCGATCTTCATGGGTGGTTCCCTTCTGGATCAGGCGGTGACGGTGAAGCCGCGGCGGACGCCGAGCTTGGTGAGTGAGGCTTTGCCGGGGAGGCCGTCGGCGTCGTTGCCGGTCCAGCCGCAGCGGCGTTGCCAGGCGGCGTACGCGGTGCGGGTGGCGGTGCCGAAGTGCCCGTCGGCGAGAGCCTTGGCGAGCAGGCCTTCCTTGACGAGGGCGGCCTCGACGGTCTTGGTGCCCTCGTACGAGATGGGGGTGCCCTTCTTCGGAGGGTCGGCCTTGGCTGCGGCGAGCAGCTTCGAGAGGTCGACGACCGGCCGGGTCGTACCCGTCGCGGGCTTCGTGCCGGTCTTGGGGCGGGGCGCGCCCTTCTGCACCCACGCGTACAAGTCGGGGCCGGGGCAGGCGGTCGCGTGGCCGTCCTTGTGGCCCTTGATCTCGCCCCCGGCACCGTGGCCCTGGAGGTGCTCGATCGCGTCCCGGATCGCGTTCAGCAGCTCGTCCGTGGGCTTGTTCAGGCCCTTCTCGCCGATCAGGGCCAGCACCGCGTAGTGCGCCTTGTTCAGTACCTGGTTGCCGTTGGCGCCGGTGCGGCGACCAACGCCCCGACCTTCGAGGACGTATCCGTGGACGCAGGCCGCGTAGTTGTAGGCCACGTCCGAGTAGCCCTCGGCGACGTTGGCGAGGTGGGCCTCGCGGATGGCCTGCCAGAGGGCGATGCAGCGGGCGTGGTCCTTGGCGAGGGCGGCGGATACCTCCTCGCCTGCCCAGTGGACCTTGACGCCCTTCGTGGTGGGCTGGAGCGGGGCGGCCGAGGTGGGCCAGCCGAGCTGTGCCCGGGTGACGAGCTGCATCACACACGCTCCGGCCAGTGCCAGGAGCCGCCCTGAGGCTGCGCGCCCTCCAGGTCGTTCGTTCCGTCCCACTCGTCGTACGGGCATCCCCCGTTGGCGAGCGGGTGGAAGAACTGGCCTGTCGGGTTGAGGACGACCACACCCACACGGTTCGGGTCGTCGGGGTCGACCTCACTCACGATCGCCGCGCGGCACGCGGGCCGGAATGCCTGGGTGCCGTCCTCGCGGACGGGAGTGCCGTGACTGACGTAGTGGACGATCCGTCCTACCGACGGGATCGGTTGCTGAGGCATGGGCCCCTCCAGGGCATGAAGAAAGCCCCGGCCAGACGGCACGAGGCGGTGGACTACGCGTAGGAGCTACGACAGTTCGGTGTACCGACTCGCGTACTCCTCCGCCGTAAAGATCATGGGGTCGTTGGCGCCGAACCAGGAGATGACCAGCCACTCCCCTACGTTCACGGTGTGGTCGCGACCGTCAGCGTGGTACGTGAGCACGGACCCCGTGTCGGACACGAAGGTGATCCCGGTACACCAAGTGCCCGCGATGAACTGACCATTCGTGCCGTCGTACTGCTCGCTGAGCAGGTGCTGAACGACCTTCGGCATACCGACTCCCCTTCTAGGCAGTGCGCTTGACGATGAGCTGCGACCCGGCCCGGACATTGGTTGCGGTCGCCGATAGGGCCCGCTGCGCCCACCGGAAGTTCAACGTGCCCGAAGTGCCGGCCGTCGTGAGCGTGCCGTGGACCCACGCGTACGTCCCGGTGGACGGGCCGCCGCCGAGATCCTGCACCTCACTGATGATCCGCGTCTGCATGGTGACGTCCGGGACCGTCCCCGAACTGGTCACGTTCACCTGAGCGCCGACCATGCCCCAGGCCATGGCCGCACCAGACGGACCGGTCCAGCCGATCGTGATGTCTGCCGCCGTCGCCGCGTCGTAGAGCAGGTGCAGATCGACGTCGTACGTCGCATTGGCCTCGACCGCCGAGAACAACTCGTCGTCGTTCTGCATGGTGATCGAGTTGGTGACGGATTCCAGGGCCGCCTTCGTCGCCACGTCCGGCAGCAGCGAAGCCAGGATGCCAGTCGTCAGGGTCGTCCCTGGCGGAATCAGCGGGTACTTGGCCATGGGCGCCTCCTACAGAGCGACGATCAGCGGGTTGGCGAGCCGTAGATCCGTACCGGCGGCATGGGCCTTCACGAGGCCGCGCGTGACCGTGAAGGTCTGCGGGTTGATGACCTCGTAGGTGTCGTACTGCACCGCCACGCTCGCGGCATTGGTGTTGCTGGCGGTCCGTACGGACCGGGTGCCGACCTGGTTGGCGGCGGTGATCGCACTGTCGGTCGTCTCGATGTGCCACACCGCGGGCTCGCGCCCGGACGCCAGCCACGCTCTCGCTCGCAGCGTGGTGCCCTGACCCTGGAACCTCAGCCGGATGAAAGTGCCCGCGACGTGCGTGACGGGCACGGTGAAGCTGCTGCCGAGCTGCGTCTGCACCCCCGCGACCATCTTGCGGACGGTCACAACGACCGTGTTCGACGTCGTGAACTCGATCCTCGTCATGTAGAGGTTGTTCGCGTCGAGCATCCGCGCGCACACGGCCCCGTACAGGCTGTCCCCGGTCGCCAGCGCAGACGTCGTGACGTCGCAGTACAGATCGAAATCCGCGTGCACGGCGGTGATCCCGGACCGCCTGGTGGTGTCCACCGTGGACAGCGTGTGCAGCGCCACGCTGCCGTTGGTCGCGTAGTCCGAGGCCGCGCCTCCGCCCACGTTGGTCCAGGCCGCCCCGGTGTCGGGGGTTCCCCAGCCGTTGGCGACGGTCCGGGTGAACGTGTCCCGCAGCCACGACGTGACCGCGGTCGCCGTCATCACCTCCCCGCCCGCCCTGAGGTCGAACGGCACCTCAGCCCCGTCCGTCGTCCACGGAATCCCCTCCGTGGTCAGGACGTGCACGACCGTGGCCGAGCTGGTGATCGCCGCAGCCATCTGCGAGCCGTCGGTGTCGATCTTGCCCAGCACGTCGTCATCGACGACGCCCACCGTCCACGGCCGCGCGGGGGTGCAGTTGAACGTGATGTCCCATCTGAACTCGTCGAACTCCTCGGTGTAGCCCTGGACGATCAGCTCGACATCGTCCGGGGGCAGCCACGGCGGCGGATTCTGGATGACGAGCTTGTCCCCAACGTCCACTGCGAGGATCTGATCCACCAGGCCAGGAGTCCCGTTCGCCTTGTGGACCATCACGCTCACCTGCGGATACCGGCGGCCCTCGTAGGTGCCCAAGTGCAGCCGCCAGTACGCGATCGGCTCCGCCTGATCATCTGAGGCGAGGTTCAGGGGGAACGACGTGTCGTAGCCCGTGCCCACACCGAGCGGCGGGGCCTGGATCGACAGCGCCCCCTCCTCCAGCACCACCCGCGCCGACGAACCGCCCACCCTGGACACCGTGACGTCGTTGATCGTCGCGTCGTCGTCCCCAGAGGCCTTCAGCGGCGTTGCCAGTCCCTTCCCGGCGTAGTCCAGCACCAGCGCCGGGACCTGGTTGTACATGCTGTCGCGGGGCCGGTAGCGCAGCCTCGGTTGCTCCCTGTCCTCGTACAGGATCCCGCCGTCCGCGTCCGCCGCATCTTGCAGCAGGCTGAGCACGCCCTCCGGAAGCTGCGGGCCGACGAGAGTCTGCTCGGCGACGGTGCCGCACACGATCAGCGGGACGTTCTCTTCGTCCGCGAGGCGCTGCATGCGCGCCCCGGCCGTCTCGCCCGTCCAGGCGTCGATTGCGCCGTCGTACGCAAGGGTGATGTTCGACGGCCACGCCGAGATGTGCCCGATCGCCATGCCGTCCAGGTCAGCCGAGTAGCCGTCGGGCGGCGACGCGACACCGATCGGACGGCCCACGGTGCCGGCGAAAGTCGAGGAGAAGAATCCGGCGTCGCCGCCGATATCCACCCACGTGATGGACCAGTCGACGTTGCCGCCGTCCTGGACCGCCTCGAACACGACGCGCATCCACTGACCGAACAGACCGCTGCCGGTACTGATGCCCTGGGTGAAGACCGTGGCACCGTCAGCGTCACGGCCAAAGATGGTTGAGGTGGTTGCGCTCTGAAGGATGTACCACTCGCTGACGGTGCCGGTGCTGAGGATCCGCATGAACGTGCGCTCGGTAGCTGGTCCGCTGTCGAGACGGTAGATGAAGTGCACGGACCAACTGGTGAGGGTGGCGGGCGGGGCGGGGATGCTGCCGTGGAGGCGCGATAGGTCGGTGCCGTTGGAGGCGAGTACAGGTAGCGGGTTGGACGAGGGCAGGCTGTCGGCGCTCGCCCATGTGGCCTGGGTGAGCTTCAGCGGCCGTACGCCCGCGATCGGCGACGAGGCCTGTGTGGCGTTCGTCCCTTCCTCCATTGGCCAGTACGCCAGCGGCGCGAAGCTGGGGAGCCGTCGGCGCAGTGTGCTGTCGAGGGCGTGCCCACCGCGCCGCAGGCGCCGCAGGACGCCCGCCGTCGTCGCGTCCACCCACACGTGCTTCCCGGAGGCGTCCCACTCCGTCGGGTACTCGGCCAGCTCGTGCGACAGACGCGTGCGCCGGTCGCTGATCGCGGCCGGGGCGGTCACGGTCCACGTCAGGCCCGCAGAGTCGACGAAGCTGCCCGCGCCGACCGCCGGAACACTGAAGTCCGGACTGGCCACGACGGAGCCGCCGATGCCCGACCGGACCTCCGCTCTGTGGAAACGGCCAATGGGCTGGGTGAAAGCGACATCGGTGGCCCGGCCTACCCGCAGGGCGGTCGCCGAGTTGAAGATGCTGGTCACCCCGGCCTGCACGACAGGATCGCCGAGCTGCGTCCACGGCCCGGACGTCCCCGACGGCGCCGTGTAGAAGGTGATGGTCCTGCCTGACGACCCGTTGTCGACATCCAGCGTCACCCGCAGCGCCATCCGGCCCGACGCTGTGATGGGCAGCGGGACGGTCGATGAAGCCGACAGGGTGGCCGTGCCGTCCGCCGACCACTCGAAGTACAGCGCCCCGCTCCGGGTCCCAAACACCCAGCTCTTGGTGCCGGCTGCGAAGCCGAACTTCCCCAGCAACTGCGTGGTCGACACGCTCCCGGCCGCGTAGTCGGTCCAGTTGGACAGTGTGGCGTCGACCCGTACGTCGAGGTCCCCAACGATGTCCAGCGCCGCTGTGTCCGGGGTGGACGCGACGGCGCTGGACAGGCCGGGTACGTCGAGCGCCGGGGATCCCGCGCGCACGGAGACTCTGAAGGGCGAGTTGCGGCCGAACTGCTCGTAGTACGGACTGAGCGGGTTGTCCGGGCTGAACTGCCCGTTCGTGTTGTTGATCAGCGGCCTACACGTGGACGGGTCCATCTGACTGCTCTGGTCCTGCCGGCCGCGCGAGTGGTTGAGCAGTTGCCGCTTGAGGATGTTGCCCGTGACGTCCACCCACGTGCTGCCGATCCGCAGCTCGCCGCGAAGATCAAGCTTCACGCTGCACCTCCTCTACCCCTTGCCTCGTCCGAAGGTCGCTTGGACCGAGCCGCCGCCGTCGGTCGCGACGATGCCTCTGATCAGGCGCTTGATCGGCTCAGGGCCTGACACTTCGATGTCCACGTGCAACCGCTGCTGCGGCACGGCTGCCGAGCCGACCGCGCCACCCCCGATGCCTGCGCCGGACATTGCGTAGTCGGGCAGCCCCATGTCCGGCAGCTCCCGCGTGATCTGCTGCAACTGCGCCCGCAGCGAGGGAATCTGGCCCGCGATGCCTTTCTGGAAGCCCGCGATGACCATGCGGCCCGCCGGGGTGAGGATCGTCTTGTCGACGTCC
>Ga0307515_10024913_pt1 | contig 10385 bp, 2 predicted proteins | sample 17_EM_MG_FD_194513 | JGI IMG/M metagenome (GOLD analysis project Ga0307515, IMG submission 194513) | Populus trichocarpa ectomycorrhiza microbial communities from riparian zone in the Pacific Northwest, United States - 17_EM | ecosystem: Host-associated > Plants > Roots > Unclassified | place...
TAATATTACGGCACTGGCAGAACTTGGCAGAACTTGGTTAGCAGAACTTGGCAGAACTTCGCGGTCACGTGACTAGAGGACCGTATAAAAGAACCCTACTTTGACCGGCGCTGCTCTTCTTCTCCTTTCCTTTCTTTAGCTTTAGATCCTTGTTTATAGACTACCAATCGTACAGGCTTGCGCGTCCCTCTTGCCGTGCTCGTGCCTTGATTGACTGAGTCGCTAACACTAAACCCGCTTTCTATACCTAGCCGGATAGGCCTAGATCCCCTAAGAAGACCTGCTGCTAGACCTCTTTAATAAGCTTACCCTAGACCTACAGCAGGCCGTATTACTAGCTTATACTATAGTATAGACGTTAAAGGAACTTACGGACTATTGCCTAGCTATTAACTAAGGCCTCTGTTAAATTAAGGCACGCGCTAACTGGCTAAAAACTAGAAACCTTATAAACCAGGCCGTAAGTACTGCGAGTACGGCCTATAGTGCCCTAGCATAATCGGCAACTCCTATAGCTAACCCGGCAGCTAGCTGCGCAGCTACCCCTACTACGGGCCCGGTGTATACCCAGCCTATATATAGCGACCCCCATATATAGGCCCTTAGCGATTAAGGAACTTGCTTTTTGTGTGGTTAAATAGGCCACCCTATAAGGAACTGCCTAATAAAGGCAAGGACAATCGAGGTCCTATTAATTTAGGAGGATAGTACGGAGCCGAAAAAAGAGAAACCCTAGAGGAAGACTCCTCTTTAGGGTTAAAAGGGATTGATATGTTATATATTAATCTAGGTCGGCTAGTCGGTAGAAGAAGCTACACTATCCCTTATACTTTATTTCGCAATAAATATTAAGTTTTAACCTCTACTTTAGCTAACTTAGGAGTAAATGCCTTTACCTTAATTAACATAAAGTGCGCTGTAAAACTGGCTAATTTTTTTAAATATACCCCTTAAAGAACTACCCAAACTAATCCCTATTCGCGGTTATAACGGATAGATAGGGCTACCTATTATAACTATCTTGCGGATCTACCTCCGCGTTAACGGATAAAGGCAGTATAACGTCCCCTTTCTTATTACAGACTTAGGAAGCCATGATATAATCTTAGGAAGAAAATGGCTAGCCTATTTAGGCTTATAGCTCGAAGTACGGAGTAGATGGCTTATCTGGCCCAAAACTCTACCCCTAACCCCTTCCTTTATAAAAGAAATCAGCATTATAATAGAAAACCTTATACGGCCCCAGATTAATACCATTTACTAGGCCAATACTATGCGCAGAGACTAGGCCTTTAAAAAGGACATATAGCTTAACCCGCAACGGATCTGTATACTATGCCGCCCTTAGACTACTTATATTACGCCACCCGCACTAAAGACCTAGGAAGTTAGTAGTAACCTAGCTAAGTTCCCTACGGAGAACCCTATAAAGCTATAAAGGAAAGCTAGGGATATCGGACGCTACACTAAACTAATAGATAGGAAGGACAACTTATGGAAAATAGAACGTGAGCTGAGGAAGACTATAAACCTTATACCGCAAACCACGGCCTAACGGACGCTAAAGAAACCTACAGACCTCCTACTAGTTAATATCTGCTATATTGGCGCTGTAGGATTCTACCAGAACCTAGTTTAGCCTAATACCGTTATCTTTACAACTAGCCTATATAAAATTAACTAAATAATTAAGGAAAAGAAAAGTAAGCTTAGCGGATAGGAAAGCGGGCTTATAGATAAAGAACTAGTGGAGCAAAAACTGCCTAATTAATACCAGAAATTTAAGGACGTATTCTCTAAGGCAGCGTCTAATATGCTTTCACCCTACTAACTATATAACTACAAGATTAAGATCGAGTAAGATAAGAGAAGTACCCTTAGCTTTAGCCCTCTCTACCTATAGTCTATTGCCGAATTATAGGCTATAAAGTAGTACCTTATTGATAACTTAAATAAGGGCTTTATCAAGCCTAGCCAAGCCTCTTTTAACTTACCTATTCTCTTTATTAAAAAGCTAAATAGAGGACTGCGCTTCTGCATCAACTACTATAAGCTAAATAATATAACCTATAAGGACCGCTACCCGCTGCCCTTACTTAATAAAACTCTTACCTAAATAAGTAGAGCTAAGGTTTTTATAAAGCTTAATATCCGCCAGGCCTTTTACCAAATTAGGATAGACCCCGGGTCTAAAAATCTTACTATATTCTAGACCTGTTACGGGACGTATAAATATAAGGTACTTCCTTTTAGACTAACTAACGGACTAGCTATATACCAGCGGTATATAAATAATGTACTCTTTAACTACCTTAATAACTTCTATACGGCCTATTTAGATAATATTATAATCTACTTAGAGAACGAACTGGAACACGAGGAGCATATCTATAAAGTCCTACAACGGCTCCGCAAAGCTGGCCTCCAGGCCAATATTAAGAAGTCGGAATTTAGTGTTAAGCGTATAAAGTACCTAGGTTTTATTATCAGCACGGATAGAATTAAGGCCAACCTAGAGAAAACAACTACAATTAACCAGTGGACGCCCCTATAGACCGTAAAGGGGGTGTAATCGTTTTTAGGTTTCTGTAACTTCTACTGACGCTTTATTAAGAACTACAGCAAAATCGCCTAGCCTCTTAACTGCCTTACTAAGAAAGACCAGCCCTTTTACTTTAACGCTATATATATGCAGGCCTTTAATAAGCTTAAAAAACGGCTAGTATTAGCCCCCCTACTTGCCCACTTTAACCTAGAACGGCCCTCAATGCTAGAAACTAATGCCTTAGATAGCGCAATAGCCGGTGTTTTTTCCCAGAAGTAACCAGACGGAGAATAGCACCCTATTGTATACTATTCAAAAACTATAATAGATGCTAAACTAAACTACTATATCCATAATAAAGAAATGCTGGCTATTATCTCTAGCTTTTAGCACTAGCGTATATAGCTAGAGGGGACCCCTAAACCTATTAAAGTAGTATTAGATTATAAGGCCCTAGAATACTTTATAACAACTAAGGCCCTTACGGCCCGGTAGGTACGCTAGGCGGATGTCCTATCTTAGTTTAACTTCTTAATTATATATAGACCAGGCGCTACGAACTATGTAGATACTCTTACTAGGCGCGAATAAAACCTAGGTAACTATATAGCTGTAAAGATCTTATTACGGACCTAGACGCTACTATAACTAGAGCACCTTAACCCCCGGATATAAGCAGAACTAAGTATAGACTCCTTAGGCGCCGAGATGTATCCTATTAACCCTTTAGGACTTAACTTAATTAACAAATTACTGCAGATAAACCGTACGGCCCCTTCTCTATAGGAGTACCGTAAAAAGGCAAAGAACGTTACCAGCCTATAGTCCCTCAAAAATGGATTACTTAAGCATTAGGAACGGCTAGTAGTGGTAAAGGAATAGAACTTATGGACTTAGCTTATTGCTAAAGCATATACCTAGGTCTCTACGGCCTACCTTAAAAAGAATAAGACCCGCAGGATTATTGGTAACCGCTACTACTGGCCCAGAATGGTTATAGATATCGACCGCTATATACGGAACTACAACGACTACTATAGGTCTACAATCCCACGAGATAAGACCCTAGGATTATTAAAACCCCTTTTAATACCCGACCGCCCCTGATAATATGTCTCTATAGACTTTTATAAGCTACCTTTAGACCGTAACGGATATGGTATAGTTATAATCCTAGTTAACTGCTTTAGCAAGCGCCCGTTTTTAATTCCCTATTATAAAAATATCGATGCTAAAGAGGCAGCCTAACTGTATATTTACTACGTCTACCGAATTTATGGACTACTAGACACTATTATATTTAACTACAGGCCGCAGTTTATATTAGCCTTTTAGAATGAGTTTACCCGGATCCTAGGTATTAAGCTAAAGCTTTCTATAGTATATTACCCCCAGACAGACGGTTAAACGGAGATTATAAATTAATACTTAGACTAAAGACTTCGGCCTTTTATTAACTACTTCTAGGATAACTAGGCCGAACTATTACCCTTAATGGACTACGCCCAAGCGACCCTACCCCATAACTCTACTGGATTTGCCCCTATTTAACTAAAAATGGGTTACCTACCCTGTATAAGCTTTAACTAGGAAAGACTAAAAGGGCCCCAAACTGTATATAAAAAACTATCTTATAAGGAAGCCTAGCAGTACGCTAAGCGCTTAGAAGAAGCCTAGAAAGTAGCCTATATAAACCTAAAAAAGGCCTAAAAGTTAATAGAATAGCAAGCAAATAAGCATAGGCGCGAGCCTAACTTTACTATAGGCGATATGGTCTGGGTTATAATAAAGAACTAGAAGATAGAACGGCCTAGCTATAAGCTAGACTATAAGATAGCAAAACCATATAAGATTCTTAATAAAGTAGGTAACTCGTATAAGGTTAAGCTCCCAGACTTAATTAAAGTCCACCCTATCTTCTTACCAGATAAGCTACGGAAAGCTATAAATAACCTACTGCCCGGACAAAAGAATAAACCTCCCCTACTAATTTAAGTTAACGATAACGATAAATAGGAAATTAAAGAAATACTGGCCTATAAACTTGTAAAGGGAACGCTAAAGTATTATATTAGTTAGAAAGGATATAACCCAGACCCCACTTAGTACCCTATATGGAACTTTATAGGTAGCCCCTATAAGCTTTAGGAGTTCTATAGCCGTTACCCTAACAAACCTAGACCGCTAAAGTACTTAGATAAGTAGATAGAATACTAGTATAATAAAGATAATAAGCTACTAGAAGAATATAAGGATAAGAACGCCCTAGAAATTTCTTAGTTATGTAAGGTGTTAAGATATCCAGGAACTTTGACCGGCGGTTGAAGTTGTCTAATTGGTCAGATTCTCTTGCCAAAACTTTTAGCGGCAAAGCCTAAGGGTAGGCTTTTTTGGAGGGGGGGGTAATATTACGGCACTGGCAGAACTTGGCAGAACTTGGCAGAACTACGCACCAGCAAGTTGCCACAGATTGCCGTATATTGCGGTCACGTGACGCGAAGATCGTATATAGCTTCGAGCGGCGCTCCCCTTCTTCTCCTTTCCTTTTTTTAGCTTTAGATTCTCGTTTATAGACAATCCAATCGTATAGGCTTGCGCGACCCTTTTGCCGTGCTTATATCTCGATTGATTAAGTCGCTAATATAAGAGCAAGTACTAATAAACTTACATTTAATAAGGGCAAATATATCAACATCTACCTTTATCTTAAGCTATTATATTAAATCAAATAGACAATTTCTATTAAGGTTAGCTATATGAAATTATAACCAGAAGTAAAACGTGCCTAGTTACTATAACTTAGAAAGGAGGCCTTCTTGGATAGTAAAAGATTATATTAAGCTGGCCTATTTATATTATCGGGGACTTCTTATAGTCCTTTAGCAATCCTTTCCTAATCCCATTCTAGTTACTTAATTGGAGCATGTCTAGTATTACGCCCTTTAATCTCCAGTACAGTTAGGACATGTTTAATACTACGCCCTTTAATATCTAGCGTAGTTAAGATACGCCCTCTTTACAGGCTAATTTAACTGCTAGGTAATTCTTTAGCTGAGTAAATAGAGCCATTCTATTAGAACACGTTTTCCTTTAACAATATATTATTAGAACACGTTTAATGCTACGCCCTTTAACAATCTATTAGTACTAATATAGTCACCCCTATAGAACGACCGGACCTTTTTTATTATGGTCTAAATAAATAGAGGGTAAAGGGTGCACGTATAGTAGGTGACTTGCCTATAAGTATTACATTTAGGATTGAATAAGAATTAATAGGCGGAATCTATATGGCTGTATATTTGTTGTCTAGAGGCGCTGCGCATAATAAAGACCGGTTAGTGGTTGCGTGCAGTGCGCTATTTAGAGGTCTGATTACAGCTATATACGAAGTCTAGGCCGCTAAATATCATAAAGGGCGGGAAGGGCACTGTAAATGCATTTATATAAATAAGATACCGGGCGTCTAATGTATATAGCGGCCTACATAGCGGCCAGGATAGCCATTTTAGTGTATGCTGCGCGTGATAAAGTGGGCGTAGAGGGATTTAGGTTAGATTGTTTAGAGGGTCTAAGAAGGCGCGTAAAGAAATTCCGCCTCGCATTTCGGCTAGTATAGGCTCTGGTTAAAGATCGTTGGCTAAACGTAGGAAGAAACTTAAGATTGGATGAGATTTGACTGTGCCTGTATGTAGATTAATTATAGGATAACAAGGGTCGCTAGAACGTTTAAGTACGGCGTTCTAAAGCATTTAGTTAAACTAGGCTATAAAAAATAGAAACAAAAAGACATAAATGGGGTAAATGCGTTAGCCTCCTATACGGAAGATATATCTATCTTAGGAGATACACTTAAGAACACCTGCGAGGTGCTAAAAAGGTAACCAATTCACCCTAAAGGCTTATATACAGTGCGAGAAACTATTTAATATAGGATTTAAAGCAAAATATAAACCTTACCTTTTAGGGTCTTCTTGGTGCAGTTAGGACCTGCTTAATTATAGATATCGCGATGGCGGCAACCCCACTATGGCAGCCTTAAACTATATTCCGTTATAATATATCTAGCGTTCGTACTAAGACAAAGTTAGGCTAAAAGTCCTTAATCGTGGCCTTTAATCTTATAGATGCGATTTGTTGACTAAGGCGTAGAATACGCTCCGTTCTTAAACTAATTGTTAAGGGGAGTTTAAGTTCAAGAGAGCGCTCCTCTTTATCGTGTTTATAACTAAACCACTATTCTAGGAAATAGCACTGACTCCAAACTTGCCCACGTATAAGATAATCTTCCGGTAACAGACGGCTGTCGTTTTAATCTTAATTAGGGAACGGGTCGCTTATAACAAGCGGCTTATATCTTTTAGACTTTAACGTATTAAGGAAAGCAACGATTTCCGACCAGGGGGCGATATCGCATAACGATGCTCTAACGTATGAGATTAAAACAGCGGTAAAAAGGAATGCAAACAAAACATAAACATAAGGGAGAACATTTTTATCCCTAATACGCCGAAGAATAAGAGCCAGAGTTAAAAATGTTAGACAATAAGTACGGGAGAATACGAAATTAGAGGACAATTTAAGGAGCTAAGCCGATAGCTCTTTGTTAGAAAAGTGTTTTAGTTTTAGGGAAACTGGAGATAGTAAACGACTTAAATCATCATCTAAGGGAGTCAATGGTCGTTTAGCGTAAGAGCTGCGGAGTAATTTTTTAGCGTATAACTGGAAGATATGTCTAAGGATTAAGTCCTATGAGCCGTAATTAAAAAGTCTAGTAATATTAGTAACGGTAATATAGACACCTTAATCTTTCTATTTAGCGGCTACGCGCCTAATACGATTATCTAGTTAACTTAAGAACGATATAAGAGCTTATTTAAAGCCTTCCGAAGATAGCTTTCTAAAGAGAATACTATAAGCTTTAATGAAATTTATGTCTACGGGTAGAGAGTATAAGTATAACGCTTTAGAACGGTTAAGGATTGGATTTAGTAGGGTTAAGATAGTTTCTTAGGCGCTTATAAATGGCTAGACGCAGGTTAAGGACTATAAATAGTAGTAAAGTTGCTAAAGCGTATTAGGCCGCGCTAGTATAGCTAGATAATAGTATAAACGGCCTACGGAGGGGCTCTTATTAGCAACTTTATTGTACTAGAAACGTGTAACACCTACCTAGTGTTTACAATCGCGTAGGTCCTTATCTTTAATAGCTATACAATATCGACTAAGATTACCAAGACATTTAACCCAAATATCCTTAAATATAGGCACTATCTTATAGAGAAGAGCTATTATCTAATAAGCGAGGTATATAAAAGCGAGCATATAATCTAAACTTTTGGGCAGCTGACGACATAATAGCTTAAGGAAAGAGTGGATACTATGTTTTTATATCTTAATAGGCATAAAGTACCTAGATACTAGATGACGTAATACAGGGGAAGTAGAAGGATATTAAGAAGCTAAGAAGAAGTCGTAATGTTTATACAGCAAGGTTTAGTGTAGAGCAATTAATGCTTACTAGTAGTCTTTTGCCAATTTAGAATTAGGATCTCCTTTAGTTTTAGGAGCAGTAGAAGACTGCGCTCTATCTATATAAATATATTTTATCTCTACTATTATAAGGCTAGTATATATAGACTTTACCTATAAGGTAAGCTGCTCTTAAGAAATAGGGCGTAAGTTGGGTTAAAGTAGAAGATTCGGCTATTTAGGATTCTAGTTTCGAATTTCCGAAACGCTAATAGTCGGTAGCTTCTGGCCAGTATTATTAATCCAACTAAAGGTGTGTTCCGACCACCACCGTTTTTTTTTCCCCCTTAATGGTTATTTAGAGAAACTCTAGTTCCGACAAATCCCCCTTATATGTCGTTCTGTCCGTTAGAGTGAATGGTTATTTCTCTAAATAAACTAGTTATAAAAGCGTATTCTTTATCTACTAAGTCCTTAGCTGGCGTGTCCTTATTATTCTGTCCGCTCTTGCTTAGAGTATAGATTTCCTCGCTAGGAATTAATTTAGAGAGTGAGTTGCCTCTAGCAGTTGTCTAGCGTAATGGATTGTCTTCTGCTGGTTATTGGCACGTATTAACTGCAGCCGTCCTAGGTTAGGTTCTTAGATAGCTTATATATAAGGGTCGCCGCATATTAGCTATTAGTGTAGTGGGAAGTTTATTAAATTTATCAGTACTATAAGCCCCTAATTAAGACTGGGTATAAAGTCAGCGATCCCCTCCTATATTTTAAAATAATTGAAAAATAATAATTAACTAATTAGAGTACTAAAAACATTAAAGTTAAAGGAATATTTAGCTGTATATAGCTATGCGAGCAAAGTCTTAATAAAGTGGGCAACGCCGGGATTGGCGGCCTTATAGTAATAGGTATAGTTCGCAGTTTTGCGAACCCGTATTTGCCTTTTTTAATAATACCTTAACTGCCTTTTGCTGCCCTATCGACTTAAATATATAACTAGTGGCGCTATAGATCGATAGGACGTATTGTAATAAGACAAGAACCTATAAAACGCCGTAATTAAGAAGTATTTAAAACTAATGCCGCTATTTAAGAGTATAAGTAAGAAAATGGATAGGTTTATAGTAAGGCGGAGACTAGTGGAATTGACTTAATAAAGAAAGGGTATTGTTACGGACGCTTTAAGTACGATGTTACGACTACTTGGGGAAGAGTTGGAGGAAGCTAGTTGGTTAATATAAGCACGGTCCAGGATGGATCCGGTAGAACCATGTGACGAGGAATGGTAACCGAGTCACGTAATGTGATCTATGTGATCTGTGTAATTTATATAATCTATATAATAAAGCAGATAGAGTACACGTACTTTATGTACAAGGAGGATTTTATAGGAGTACGGTTGTGTATTTAAGGACCCTCAGTCCCTACCTAGATAGTTCCTTCCTTGTAGTAATTCTCAGAATATAATTGGAGTTAATCTGTTAGGCAACCACTCTACTAGTTATTATTACGTTGTTAACTTTACGCATTACTTATATACCTAGCCCAATAACGAACCCACCGTAGTACTTGCTATAAGGTTCCGTTATATAATTACTACCTGGTTATAGTATTAAAAGTTAAACAACATGCCACTAAAAGCAGCCACTATGACGCCATTAACGGCGGCAACTACTTTAAGGTTAGGAGGTGACACTAGTATGGCAGATACTGACTTATAACAACCTGTGACGGTTAGACAACTACAGGAAATAGTTAACCAGTTAATAGAAAATAATACGGCACTTAAATAAAGGGTTAATAGAATAGGAGTAGTAAAGGTTAAGTTACCATTAATTGAAAGATTCTTAGGAGAGAGATTAAAGCTTAAAGGATTCCTTACGCAAATGCATTTTAAGGTTACGCAAGAGGGAGCAAAGCTAGCAACACCTATAGATTAAATAGCGTATACAGGATTGTTCTTATTAGGAAGAGCACTTAAATAGTTTAAGCCTTACCTTATAGAGATATAAGTAAATGGAATAATAATGACGAACCAAGAAGTACGGTTTATGTTCTTAAGCTAGAATAGATTTATAGAGCGACTTATACAGATGTTTGGAGACCTAGAGGCAATAACCACAGCAGAAAGAAAGCTTTAAGACATTACGTAATAAACCTTAGCCATTAAGTATACAACGCAGTTCTAAATGCTAGTAATATAAGTTAAGTGGAATAATAAGGCGCTTATAGTATAGTATAAACAGGGACTTAAGGCTAAGGTCTAGGACGTAATTATTCTAATGGAAGATGCGGACACCCTAAGGGAATTAATAGATTAAGCGATAAAGATTAACAATAGGATCTACTAAAGGGAATAGACTAAGAG
>Ga0307515_10024914_pt1 | contig 10385 bp, 5 predicted proteins | sample 17_EM_MG_FD_194513 | JGI IMG/M metagenome (GOLD analysis project Ga0307515, IMG submission 194513) | Populus trichocarpa ectomycorrhiza microbial communities from riparian zone in the Pacific Northwest, United States - 17_EM | ecosystem: Host-associated > Plants > Roots > Unclassified | place...
GCTAAATAATAGATCTAATAAAGGCCGGGGGTCACGGTTAAATAACCGTATTATTACAGCTATAGGGCATAGACAATCTCCCGGTATAGCGGCGATCTAGATATTAACGCCACTATAAGTTTTATCTATCTTGCTCCGTTTAAAGTAGAAGATTATTAAATAGCTATTAGGGGCGATCCTAACATCGCTATAGAGGGCCCTTATAGTGCTAAAGTCCTTAGCTTTCCTATTTAGGTATATAATCTCTCCTATATATAGGAAACCTGCAAACGCCATCGTAAATACCATATCTATATTTATATCAGCCTTGCAGGGCCTAAAGGTAACAATCTTATCTAGAATATCCTTTATAATTAGTAGTTTAGTTTTCTTAGTAGATAGGAATAGTAACATAGCCCCTACTAGGGCCCTCTTAATAGTATAGTCTTTAAAGGCGGCAATTAAGTGACCTAGATTTATATAACAAGATTAGATTGCAAAGATATAGTTAAAGAGGGTTTCTGGCTTAACCCTACCTATTAAAGGGGCGGCTGTACCGAACGCTTATTAAGTAATCTATTCCCCTAAGTTTATCCTCTTAGCCAGATACGGTAATAAACTATTTAGGGCTAAAAAGGCCTCCTAGCTCTTAGTAGCAGAGGAGTAGCCCTTCCTTATATTAGCTGCTAAGCTATGCTATATAAGTAATAAAAAGTAATAAGACCCATTAGTCTCGCTCTAGAAGGTTAGAGGAGGTTAATTAAATAACTTTAGGTCAACTATAAGAGTTAGTAGCCACTTAGAGGAGAGATATTATTTTTCTAGTAAGAAGCCTTTGTTCATCCAGCAAGGAGCCATTATTTATTTAGTAAGAAGCCGTTATTTATTTGCTACTTAGGGCACAGTAATAATAATTTCTTGCGGTTAAATCGCGAGAGAGTATTAGTAAGCCCATTGTTGGCGCTAGAGACCTATATAGTCGTTATAGTAATATCATTTATTATTAAGGATATAAGTATCTCTTAAAGTAATCGGTTTCTAAGACCTTTTATAATATTATTCTAGATGCCGCTATAGGAAACTATATTATCTATATAGATATAAAAAAACCCATACCGCCAGACTGATAACTACCTTCTAAATGCCTCTGCGATAGCATATATCTCTTTTAGATTAATATAGTTATCCGCCTAGTCTAGTAAGGGGTAATAGCTAAAGGCCTAGGCCTAGGGTAGGGAAGTTATATAATTAGGCTAGTAGCCGTTCTCTCCACTAAAGTAGAAGCCTTTATAGCCTTTAAGTAATAAGGCGTCGGTAAATAAGTAAAACTACAGCCTCTCCTTATTATTAAAGAATAGTATACCATTACTTAATATAAGAACCTTAAGCTAGAGGTTAAGGTCTTCTTTAAGCTCTAGGGGGAAGCGCTAGGGCGTATATCTTAATAACCTAGTAGGCCATTTTATTATAAAGTTTTATAAGGAGTAAGAGTACGAGCTCCTAAGGCGGATAACTCTTGCATACTATGCTAGGCGGCCCACTAGTTATTAGGCTTACTATAATAATAGCCAGCCCTTTTAGAGGGCTTTAGTTACCTAATTAATAGCTTTCTATTACTTAACTAGTAAGAGTCTTAACTTTATTGCTATGGTGTTAATAGTATAACCCAGAACTTCAGCCTCCGTACCTTTAATATTCTTAGTATTATTTTGGGGTACCCCTAACTAGTTAATAACCAAGAGGTATACCTCTCTTAGTAATGGTAGTATAGTAGGACACTTAACTATAAATATAAAGTCGTTAAGGTAGTGCTTAATAGTAGAGTTAATTTGTTATACTAGGATTTAGTAGAGACCTTTAGCAAATAGGTTAAAGAGGAATGGGGCTATTTATAAGCTAAATGGCAGATAGTATTTAACGTAAGTAACTCCCTTCTAGATAAAGCTAAGTAGGTAACGCAACTGTACTAAGACGGGCATAATCTAGAAGGCATCTTTAATATCTCGTTTAACTAGGTAGTAGCCCCTACTGGCTATAATTATATATGCTAGTATAGTCTCTACCTAGGTATAGTGTAGTATTACCTAGGCTAGGTTAATTAAGTTATTAACTAAGGAGCCCTTAGGTAAAGAGAGGTCGTAAATATAGCGGAAGCTGCTATCTACCTTAGGCACTAGGCCTAGGGGTAAGGTAACTATAGAGTTAGTAGTCTGTATACGGCCTAGGGCCAGATTAGTAACGATCTTTTTAAAGATAAGGTCTTCGTTATCGCGTAAAAAGAGGTAGTTTTTGTAGACACTAGATAGCATAGGTGCCGAGGGACCTATCTCCGTCCCGTAGGTAAGGATACCTTATAAAATTGCTAGGAGATTTCTAGGGTACTTAAAAAGGAGCGTACTCCAAACGAGAGGCCTTAAGGGTAATAGTAAGTCAGCTAGAAAAGTCGTTTATAAGTAAGTTTCAAAAAGAGGTACTAAATTAGGCCTACCTTAGAGCCTCAGTGCCTGTGGCAGGTCTAACTAAATAGTTAAACCTAGGAAGATGTCTTTATCCACCATTAAGTCTTAGGTCTAACTACTTCCGGCGGTAAGCTACCTAGGGCACAACTTTAATGGGTGGTTTTTATCGCATTTAGAGCATGCGTAGTGGTAATAATACAGATCTTCTCTATAAGCCTACTGGTTATTCCAGCTATAACAGGGCTTATTAGAGGTAGGGGAAGAGGAGGTATTCTTTCGCGATCTCTTTAATACCATACTACGGACTTTAAGCCCTTAGCTCCATGCCTTCATATTAGCCGCCCGGCAGTATAGGGCCTTAAACTAGGTAGGCATATCCCAGTTACTAGGCTTAAGCTAATTACAATCCATAATATACCTATAGTAGTTAAGTGCGAGGTCCAGAATAAAGGTCCAGTTATAGGTCGCGGAGTAGTCGCGGATCTTATTTATCTAGAGCAACATCCTTATATAGAGGTTAGTTAGACATATATAGAGAGTGCTTATAATTATTATATAGTTTATAAACCCAGTAAACCAGACCTCCTTATTCTCGTAGACCTTACGGTTAGTAGTAGGTCTCTTTAAAATAAGCTTTTCATTTTTAATAGTAGCCATATTAGAGAGGTCTAGGCGGCCAAAGTATACTTATAGACGTGCTAGATTCTCTAGGCAGAAGGATCCTTTTTATATATTATAGAGGTCTCTTCTAGCTAGGCTAGGAAGGTTAAGCTTAAGCGTGCCTAAGCCTTCTAGTAGGTTATAGAACTTACCTAGTTTATCCGCCTTAGCGGTAAAAGGGTGCTCTAGTAGATCAGGCTGCTTTAGAGCGGCTAGCCTTGCCTAGTAAAACTCCTCTTTATATTCCGTCTTTCGGATCTATACCTGTTCCTCCTATTCCGTCTTTCAAATCTATACCTATTCCTCCTACTCTCTCTTTTAGATCTCTAGGTTATAGAGTTATTAGGCCCTCTTATCTTATTTCCTAGCTCTTTCTTCTTCTAAAGATAAAACTATGGTGTATTTGGTAGATGGGATGGTAGTGGATAAGAAGGTAGATAATAGGGCGGTTAAGCGAGGAGTTTTTAAGCGGGTACTATTAGCTAGAAAATCGGTTATGGGCTTTAATAATTATGTAGGCCACTAAGAACACTAATCGCAAGCAATCTATGATGAAAAGAACGACCTATTGAGTGCAGTTGCAAGTGATAATGTTGTTGACCATGTTGAACATCTGGTTGAATACCTAAGTTGCAGGGTTTTCGGCTAAGCAATGTATAGACACGTGATATATATATACCCGTAGCTTAGCTAGTTATATAAGGGAGTTTAAAGGTTTTATAGGGAGAAGAATTCCGCTTAATAATTGTATAAGATAAAATAGCTAGTATTTTATGCTTAGTGTAGCAATTTAGAAAGAGTCTGCCCTTAATACGTATACTAAGCGTAACCTTAATACGCTTAAAAAGGACTATCTTAGTCTAAAGGACTAGAAGGCGCTTTGTATAATAAAAAGTTTTCTTTAGATATTCTACTAGGTAACCCTAAAATATTAGAGATATAAAGCAACGCTTAAGAATATACTCTTTATAATAAATATTATAATTAAGCATCTTAAGAACAGTAACGAAAGCGCTAGCTACAGCTCTCGCTTATAGCAATTAAAATTCTCTTAATTCCAGCAATAAGCGATAAGCCAAAAAGAGTCTTTTTAGGAGGACGTTGTACGGTATTATGGGAAAGAATATAGATAGATTTTAAAACTCTTAAGAAAACAAAGTATTTAAAGAATTGGCATTAGAGAAGAACTATAAGAGAAATAAGTAATTTTTCTTTAAGTATTTAGCTATTATATAGTTAGGGGGGAAAAGGTCTATAATATCCGCGATATCCACAATATTCATAATATCCGCAATATCTATAATATCTACAATATCTGCAATATCCGTAATATCTGCAATATCCGCAATATCCGCAATATCTGCAATATCTGCAATATCTATAATATCCGCAATATCTACCAAATTCTGCCTGGTTGGGGTAGAAAAGCTCCGCACAGGGCACTTTTATCCTTATCGATTGCGATATTTATGCATATTCTATTGGATAAAGGATATTTTATGCTCGCTTATTCGCATTATCCAAAACCACCCTGTTTTTGAATGTAGTGTGAGCTAAATTCGACTTTGACTAATTGGCAGAGTAATAGCACTAGCGTTAGGAAGGCCCACCACTTAGAAAAATGGCCTTAAATCTAGTTAGTAGAAGGCGTAAGTAAAACTCGACTATGAATTTAGTTAACAAATGTAGACAATTAAGCGCCCCTCTAGCTTAGCAAATAGACATGCTTACCGCTAAGATGAACTAAGAGATTTGATAGGTGGAAGGGTTATTATTAGATAAAAGATTTAGCACACAAGAAGTTTAGTAGAGCTGTGGATAAATTTGGAAGGTAGAACGTAAAGGTAAAGTGAGGCTGCGGGGCGTAGATAAAGGTGAATCTGTGGCATAAGGTCCTGCAAACAACTTTGCCCGTATCGAGTTAAGTCACCTCTTCTACGCCTCTACTCTCACACCTTTCTATCTACCCGGATCACCGAGGGTGTAGCTTAATAAACGACATTTTGGATTTCGGGTAAGTCAATTCCCTTGCATTAATATTGTCGTGGGTTTAGTTTATTTCCAGTTACCTTGTCGATCGGAAACTAAAAGATATAAAAAATGATGACTCTGTCTCATTGCAAGAGGCTCTAGAGCCTCACTATATACATTAGATTAGTGGCAAAGACTGACGTCGACACTGATGCCGCTTTGAAACTGTTACCTCATTGCCACTTGATCGTCATTGCCACTTAGTAATGGAAAGGTAATAGAAATAGTATGCGGCAAAATCTGACCTGGATCGACATATCTTGTTTACACGCGCCTATGTCTTATCACTTGAATTCTCTACGAAGCTATTTGTAGACACCCTATTAACTTGAGTGATTTAGGCTCACCCGCTTCAGGATGTCAAACGATCAGAATGAAACCGACTACTACTTTCGCAAGTATTTGGAAAGTTATGGCTTTAATAATCTTCCTCCCATTCAAGTTATGAGGGAGATGGACGCTGAGGTCATTACTTTCAGTAAGTCTAACACAAGGGATTATAGAGTAATAATAATAGCTAACATGGACCAGTTACCGAAAAATGGAGATCTGCCGGCATAAAGACCGTTAAACCATTGGCGGAAGTCCAAGATCCTCAACCGCCGCTTATCCAAAGTGCCACTCTAGTCGTCAACCTCAAACCAGCATCCCGGCCAGCGCCTCAGCTAACGCCTCAGCCAGCTGCTCCGCCTCACTGGAACGCTGGTCCCTCGCGACTGTCTCGGTGTCGATCGGTAGTCCGTGCACCGATGGTAAGAAAAGAAGAACTCGAGTATTGATTGATCTATGAAGAAAAGAGACTATATATACATGATGAAGGTGTCGGAAATTAAGGGGAAAACAAGGGTAGGTACGTAATAAGCTAATAGGGTAATAGGCTAAATCCAACCTGAATCGACACTCGGCCTGCTCTACCACCGCAACCTGGTTCGAGTGGTGTCAAACGCATCAACAATGCGGTTCTGAGGAAGAAGCTATGCGAGCGGCAGGTAAAACTGGGCCAGGCCTCGAGTCAATCGCTGGGAGACTCATTGGCTTCAACGGAGCCTCTTACCAAGCCTCGTCCTGCACCCCCTACCGAGTCCTCATCGGCATCTTTAGTTTCAGCCTCGCGCCAGACTTCAATTCAGTCGGAGGATTCTGGGATGGAGGAGAATCAGGATGAGATATTGCATGCAATTGTTCCTAGCATCGAAATTCCAACTCTGAACCTGCCAAAATTCCCAGTCGTGTCAGCTTGCCAATTTGTCGATCGGATGTCCGTGCACTGATTGTAAGAAAAGAATGAGGACTCTGTCTATTGAATGTGGCTCTAAGAGCCTCTATATATACATAAGAAAGGTGTAGGAAATGAGAACGAGAAGGGGGGAGGGGGGTGGCAATGGAAACAAGGAGTAGGTGACCGGGTCAAGACGGGGTAGGTGACCGAGTCAATGACTGAGTCAGTGGCTGAGTCAATGGGAGGTAGCTGAGTCGATGACAAGTTAACCTGATTCAGGTCGACACAATTATACAAAGCCTTAAGGGGTTACGACATCCGCAAAAGCGACTTTATACCATTGTCGATCTGGAAAACTCGTGTGTAGATTAGCCTACGAAGAAAAATGAGGCTATATATACATAAGGTGGGTGGGTCACCAGTACCCCTCAATCTATCCTTAATATAACCGACATCAGGCTGAAGCTAACATTTAACGTAGCTGACCAGGAAGCGAGCCACCCCACGTAGCGAGCCACATACAGGTGATATTTGATCAATTTATAATAAAATCAACAACGAGCTTATATATATTTCAAATAGGCCAAATTGAAGCCTTTATATTACTCTTTCGATCTTAATATCGCTTGAATTAATTTAACTACGTTATAGTAGTGATATAGACCCACACGCCGACTAATTGCACGGACGACTACTATATTCCTACGACGTCCCTTTCTAGATCAACGACCCTTTAATATACTTATTTATAGGCTATAGATTATACCTAAATATATAATAGAGCCTTTTCAAAGCCAAGATATAAAGGGATTAAATATACCTACTGCTTTACGCACTCTAAAGACACTAATGACTCTACTAGAGCTTAACGTGTAACGAAGCCTTGTAGTAATAACTACGGTGGACTTGTTAATAGGCTAGGTGTGTAAATAATAACGAAAGTCAACAACGTAATAATAACTGGTGGAGTGGTTGCCTAATATATTAACTCTAATTATATTCTAAGATTTACTACAAAGAAGAGAACTATTTAAGTAGGGACTGTGGTCCTTTAAATATATAATACTACGCCTAAGAAATACTTAGGTACGTTAGTATATTAAATAATTTAAATACGTAACGTTTTAATAGATCTTATAGATTCTATATTCTAAACTTATAACATAACTGGCTATATAACTTAGCTACCCCTTATTCTATAGCTCGACTAGTTCTAGCGCCTCCTATACTATTTTAACTAACCCATTTATATCTCTTCTTAGTAGTTATACTACTGCCGATATAAGGTCCGTAATACTATCCCCCTCCTCTTTATCTTTATCCTTAAATATATTTCCTATCTCTAAGTCGTTTATTAGAGGTATAGCATTTCCGTCTTTAATTTAATAACCTTTATTATTCCTAATACCTCCTATTAGATCTTTAGTATCTAAGCGTTATACTTATATAGTTTCCATAATTTTTTTATTAGGTAAAATTATGTCTCCTTATTCTCGCTATATAGAGAAGAAGTTAGTATATATCGCGATCGCAGCTCCGTTTAGTCGCTAACCTTCTTCCTATACTAAGTGTACGCGAGCGAACATACAATCGTCTTATAATGTTTAATCTATCTTTAACGCTAAGTATGCGCGTCTTATTAATCTTTAAAGTCTCCAGCTTCCTTATCTAATTTATTATAGGGTTCTATATTTAATCTGCTGCTATAAAGCTTAATAAGGAGCTCTTACTGGCTTTAAATAAACTTTATTACTCTTATAAAGTAAAGTAAAAGGTTATAAAAGCTTAGTAATGGGCTACTAAGGCTCGCCTAGCTATATCCATTCGGCTACTTTATCTTAAGAAGGTTTGTAAAAAAAGTGCGTTTAAAGGAGTTCCGTTTAGTTAAGTAAGGTTTAGCTAAACCTAAGGCTAAGGAGGCTAAAAAGGATTCTATTTAAGAAGAGGCGGAAATAACTAATACACTAGTAGTAGATCCCTTAGATAATCCGGCTTATCTATTACCTTTAACTAATCCCTTTATTTTTAGCTCCTTCTTAATATTACCTAACCTATTCTCTTTTAATACTCCTATACCTTTCCTATAGCGTTCTTTAAATTATATAGTAGTGTTTAGGTAGTCTTATTATAGCCTATCTACTTTACTTTATACTATATTCTATTCACTTGCTCGTAGAGGTAGAGATATATTCTGAATAATGTATTGATTGGGGGTGTAGGCCCGAGGAGAGGGTAATCATCTTAGCCTGCTGTATTGCATAGTAGGTTCCCTACTATCTCAAGCAGTGGTAGATGATTACACACTCATTGCCCCAAACAACGCGTACCGTTAGAAACTAGCGGTACGAGGCCTACGCCCCACAACCAATATAGAAGTAGGAATATATCTCGTCTTTTTTGCGACCGTAGGGTATCATTAAAAGACCGTTTGGGTAACCCAGAACCTAGGTAATATCAAAGGCTGTTAACAACGAACCTAGCGGTATAAGGCCTGCGCCTAATAACCAATATAGGAGTAGGAATATATGTCGTCTCTTTGCGCCCATAGAGTATCATCAAAAACCGTTCGGGTAGGTAATATCGAAGGCTATTAACGACGACGACGTAGTAAGCTAGAAAGCGTCAATTCAAAACCTGTTAAAAAACCCTGTGGGAAAAATTGTTAGGAAAGACTACTTATTAACAGCTGTTGTGGAAAGACGCGACGCGAAACTTCGCGATCCTCTAAGGGGTAAGACGTTTTATCGCAACAACAACACAACGCCGTACGGCATAGCATTATTAAGGCTATAAGACGAATGAATAATAAAATCTCTATTAAATAAGCCTTATTTCAAAGCGAAAAGCCGAAAGGCTAATTGTGATAGATATTAATGTTGCTGTTCAGAGGGAAGGCGTGACTTCGCTTTAAATAGACATTTTTATTTATTATTAATATTTTTATAATTAACAATCTTTAAAAAAACCTGCTATTTGTTTTTCTCTTATCCTTTATATATATCTGCTTTATAAACTAGTAGCTCTATATTTCTATGCGCTAGCTCTAGTATTAAAACCTTTACCGCACATACAACCTTACCAAAAGGTAGCGCCGCACTTCAAAACTTACGCATACCTATATTCCTATCAAAAACAATTAATTTTCTAACTTTCAAGACCTAATTCCTACTGCCTAGCAAGCTAGAGGTGGATTATTTGCGGCTTTCCCCCCTTTTACCCAAGAGAAAATTCTCTTAAGGGGTGGTCCTAGCTTATAAGCGAGGCAGGGGCAGTCTTGCGGTCGATACCCGATACCCCCAATACGTATCGCCGATACTTATACGAAGTCTTGGCATTTACACAAACATCCAAAATTTTACTCGTACGAAGCTGTAATAGCTAATTAGAATTTTATTCTTTTATCTAATAACTCTAAAACTCTTAATTCTCTTAATAGAAATACCAATACTGTTCTCTTTAGTAGTGATACTAATACTGCATTAGCCTTAGTATCTTATATAACACCTAAACTTACTTCCTTAATCTATAAACATGCTTGTCTTGCAGATGACGATAAACGTCGTATAAAGAAGGGTTACTATTTCTGTAAATACTACGAGCCTTTAGATCCTAAAGGGTATTATCCTTTAACGCGTGGCCTTAAACTATACCTTAAAAGGGAGCATAATATTAACTGGATAATGGCTAAGAATAAGTCTTATATAATATTACAAGATTATATAAAGGATTTAGTGCAATAATTATATAAAAGCCTTTTAGAAAAGGGGGGAATTAAGGGGCTTAAGAGTGAAGTTCTTTATTATATAGTAGAGAAAGACTTAATTAAACAAACGCTGGTTAATCTAATTGTTATATAACAGCTCCCTTTTTTTATACGTTAAATGGCCAGAATTTTATACTTTTATTAAAGCACTTAATTGAGAAGCTAATTAACCTACTAGCCCGCGAAGCCCTACTGCACGCGTCCACGTCGCCGCGGGTGGAAACATCATCAGGAAATCGTTCCTTTTGATGGCCAAGTGCAGAGGCGATGGTAG
>Ga0307515_10024916_pt1 | contig 10384 bp, 8 predicted proteins | sample 17_EM_MG_FD_194513 | JGI IMG/M metagenome (GOLD analysis project Ga0307515, IMG submission 194513) | Populus trichocarpa ectomycorrhiza microbial communities from riparian zone in the Pacific Northwest, United States - 17_EM | ecosystem: Host-associated > Plants > Roots > Unclassified | place...
TTCCTTCCAACTAGTGCGTTCCCGCCAGTGCGACAAGTCCCACTGAGTCCCAAATGAGTCCCATTTGGTTCTTGGTTTCCTTCCTCTTCGCACGAACCCACGCTGCCTAATGACGGGAGAGACAGCCGTGGACAGAGCTCCGGTAGAAGTATGGGAGCAGGTAATCTTCTGGGCGTTGTATGACGACCTAATCTTCAACTATTCCAACCCGCTTCACGTCGTTCACTCTGTCCGCTATCATCATGACTTTCGCATTACCCGATACCAACGACTCGAATCAAACCGAATCACTTTGCGCTTGGTGTGCACGAGTTGGAGTGAGATTGCCCTATCCACTCTGCGGATCTATGTTCACCGCAGGCGCAAACTCGGAGGTATACCTCCAACGACGTATAAGCTACATTACATAGACTACTCAGCCCAAAGTACCGACCTCGTCACTCTCATAAATCTACTCTCCTCCCCAGCTGCAAGCCGAATCAGGACTCTTTCCATAACCATTTGCGACGGACGCTTCATCTCCTCCCAGATTCCACAGATGGTCCACTCTGCCTCCATTTTGAATAATACCCTTCGCTCCCTCTCCCTTCATTTTTTATACCGTCCTGCTGAACTCCGATTCTCCCTCGCCGAAATTGCTCGACTGTTCCCCCAGCTCGTCTCCTTGTCTATATATGACAGTGCTGCGAGTGAAGGTTCCACGACTGAGTGGAGCATGCCGCATCTTGAGGTGCTCGACTACACCTCGTACTCTCCCTTTCCTTATAGCCCACTTACCTCCAAGTGGCACCTCCCATCTCTTAAACACCTAGCTATAGTCTTTCTCACTTTGAGTGCGGAACCTGGCATTGGAGCGGCGATGTCTTTCGTCCAATTGGTCGGCCCTTTACTTGAGACCCTGGCGTTGGGCTCAGTGGGACTCAAGCTTCACGTCCCCGAGACGTGTTGGCCACGACTGGAGAATCTTAGGATGCTGGTCGTGGATAAAAATATTGAAGGACTGGAGCATCTAGCCGTTCCACCAAGATTGGGGGTGATTTTCTGCGCTACTGAAACTGTCTACCTCCTCCCTAAACCCTTGATCGACTGGGTGTTGAAAACTGCAAGGGGTCAACAGAACGCAATCACCATCCAAATGGCGTACACATTTGCCGAGGTACTCCGGCATATTCCCATCAAGGGGTTACTTCAAGCAAGTGCATATGACGACTGGCCCTCGGTTCTAGAACAGAAAGCCGTCGATAGAATCGTACAGACGGCAAAGACCTGGGGCGCGGCCGGGGTTCGGGTAGAAGGAATAGATGGTCTGACACATGAGGAGACGAGTGAATATATCCGATGCAGGGAGAACGCCGTTAATCGGCAAGAGGAGTGGTACCAGTACTCGTTACAGTAGGACGATATATCAGAATGTAGGTCGAGATCAAGCTATAGACGGAATATCATTTGGATTATTATAAAATACTTCATTGCTTGTTGACTTTGTTTAAAAGCCGGGATACATTGAGGGTTTCGACATGAAATGGATCATAGCAGAACCCAGCCCTAATTCCCCATTTGATAGGGTAGTGCGTCTCGCAGTTGATCCATATCTAGCCGAATTCCTGAGCCGAGCGGTGGACGTACCACCAATGGACAATAGATTGCGATCTCCGGACTACTCCGACCAAGCACGTGTGAATTGGGCTAATGTATTCTGTGCCCTCAATCAGGATTTTCGTGTACTGCGCGTATCCATGTTTTATAGCATATGAGTTGGAACCAACTACGCCTGACTCTTGTCTAGCGATGCTTTGGCCTCCATTTCACATAGGGTTCCCCCATGGGACGTCGGACTTTCCTTGATCAGAGGAGAAATCGATGGGAATGTCATCCGGGCACACCATTTCTAGCTAGTAATCACGTTTATACACAATAATTTCAGTTGCTATGTACGAAGATGAGTAGATTTAAGCAGTACAATTACATGGAGATTATGCCACCCAGCCTCCCATCAAATCAGGGTGGGAGACGCATTTGGCCTGGTCAATCTTTCCTCTTCCTACACAAATGTGTCGCATTTAGACAATGCTATCACCCTGCCCCTTCCCATCATGCTCTCCCTGGTCGGTATCCTCACTTTCTTCCATGTCTATAACAGAACGCGCCGAGCTGCAGGCAGTTGTAAGCTGACAGAGAAGCTGGGATTACGTGTCCTGAAGTTGCACAGCTCGTCGTGAGTACACTCTCCATCCCCTCACCCGTGGTGCCTAGAGGGGGTTCCTCTTCCTGTTTTCCCTCTTACTCTTACCGACCACTTTGCATGCACTACCAAAATAACTTAAGGTCGAAATCGGGCAAACATAAGTTACAGTATTGAGACGAACCCCTAGGCGACCGCCGTTCGAGGCAATTTCCGTTAGCCTTTTAGCCTATGTATGATAATTGTTGCACGAATCCTTGTACGCCCGTCTTTGCATACGAATAAACACCATTATCAGTCTGTGATATCAAGCGAGGAAAAGGAGAGGAGAAATCGTTATCGCGCATTGCGAATCGTGATGGGAACTACATCAAGGATACTATATCACGCATTGGTCATGAGGAAAAGAATCAAGGTCAATAACTAAGATCCAGTCAAGAATGCGTCCACGAGATCAGAGCTAGCCGACGTAAACGAAGCATTAAGAGATGTCCGTTAAAAATTGAACTTGAGAGGTCCTATAGAGCACGCAGCATAAGCAAAAGGTCAACTGCACGCGATTGCAGGACCCACGGGTCATGTTCCCCCAGTCGGCCTCGTTCATAGGCATAAGCGGTTCGCAACAGTACTGGTACGTCCCATTTCCATATTCACCCGTATTGTGGAACGCTGGTGGCGCAGTGGCGGCCTCTTGACTGGACACCCAGTAATGCGGCCTGAATACGGGGTTTGGGTGGATTGAGGGTATGCTAACGGGAACGAATGGAGGCTCCGTTTCCATTGTGGGAGGGATGGTGCAGAGCGTGCCGAAATTTATTGGCTCGGGTTTCCACAAGAAAGGTTCGTTGTCAGTGAAGATCAAACTGCGATCGAGGGAGGTTTATCAGTACGATCGCAGAATAGAGAGTGTGGGGTATGTTATATCAACCAACATGTTAGACTTGGCAAGCCTCTTGGTTGCTTTGGGGGAAAAGGTCGTGAACAATTTTTCACGGGCGTGCTGGAAGGCGTTATTTGAATGCATACGCATTAGACTGTGATAAAGGGTTTGATTACTTACTGCAGCGACAATGGTGACCCTTGGGACGACGATCTCCAACCCGTCCTCTGTTGTGCGTGAGAAGGCTTCTTCTAGTGTCCAATCTGTCTCCTCCAACTGTACGCCACAAAATGCATTTAAGAGGTGAATTATTCTTTGCGCTTCTTGTCTGGGTTCGTCCATAATATCACGCCGGTTCGAAGCGCAGAAAGCTAGAACAGGCCAATGTGTGGCTGGGTCGATGGGCCGTTCCTTGGGATAGCGGAATAATCTCGACTTTCCAGTGGGAAGGGTATTAGTAGCAAGATGGCGAACGGTAACATTATGGGCGGGTGTCGTGGGGGGTTCCAGTGACGTAGTCGTGCCATCGGCCAGTTCAATAACAAGGCGCCTGCGCTAGGTGAGTGAACGTCAAAAGTGACACGGCCCACCACGTACAGTCCCTTTCGCCAAAGCGTTACCGGGATCTTCTCGTCTAATTTTGTGACCAGGTCCTCGGCATACTGGTGGCACAAATTAGTAGTACCCCAAATGAGAGCAAGATCCCCACCTGTCCTGCGAAGACGATCCCCTCCGTCCCGACTTCTGCTTTGTTTGCGTCCAACACCAAGTCCGTCAGCCACGATATGGCATCTAGCAGCCGAGCCTTTTCCGCTTCACCATCGTCTCGACGTCGTCCTGGTTGAGAGTCGAAAAAACGAAGGGCAAGGCATTTCTTCGCTGCCCCTGTTGGCGTTGTCCCTTGAGGAAGCTGACTCGTTTGAAGGATCTGGTCGCTTTGGAGCGCTGGGGTAGCATTAATGACGACAGGCCCGTCAACAGCCATAGGAAGAGATATTTCAGTCCGTTCAGGCGACAACGTTGATACCTGCTTGTTGCCAACTATGTTCGCACACGAGAGGTCAGGGCGTGATGGACTATGTGGACTAGTGTTGGTATCGGCTGGCGTCGAGAGAATAACAATAGGCGTTTCCGGAACAGTGTTTATGGTTGTGACCTTGTTCAAGTGGTGGTTGTGTCGGAAGCGTGGAATCAAGCGGGGGTCCGCCTCGCTGTTCAAGAAGTGATTTCCCTGGAGCTTCGGTTGTGCATTACTCAGAGTCGACCCCGCGCCATGGTGAGTCGCAACCTCGGCATCCATGGCATCCACCTTCCTCTTCTTCCTCACCGTGGTGATACCTTCGATGTCCTGACTCAAGTTCTCTTTTCGCCTCCGCTTAGCAGTTGGCCTAGAATGATTGTTACCGTCCACGCCATCCTTTGCTGGACTCTCGTTCGGCCGGTTGTTCCCCACCTCGGCGTCACAAAGATCAACCACAGTACCAGTTCGCTGTGGTTGAGTAGCCGGTCGTTCTGTCCAAGGCTGAGTTGAGGGCTGGCCAATTGAGTCCATCGACTTTGCCTTAGAAGGGGACTGAGGTGTCGAGGATCCAAGTCTAGCACCCAATCCCTCTTCTTTGCAACCGACAGTTGGGCCTTTAGACGTAGGGGTAGATTTATCAGTAATTTTCATCCGACGCCGCGAAGGGTTCGTTGAAGCTCGAGCGGCCATCTTTGCCATTGAAGCGCTAGCTTTCTTCCGGACGGGCGCAGGCACGGGTATAGGGGAATTACAGGAAAGTACTGCCGTTGTTGTCGAGGGTTTCTCTGTCGTTTGGGGAGCATCGCCCGACTGGACGTCCTGGTCGACGGAGACCGAGAGGTAAGGTGGATTTGAGCCAGCACTCGGCGGTACTGTGAGTGATTGTGAGAGTTATATTCAAGTGGTGAGAGCGGTCCTTACAGTTAATCGCTATCCCCGTTTCCCAAGGCAGGTTATACCCAAGCTGTTTTGCAGGTATTTGGTCCCCATTCACTCTCAACTTTGCAACTTCTGCCTGCCACCTTTTTTCCTGCGGCGATTCCACGTTAAAGGGTCGATCATCGTAATGGCCTTCCCGGTTGTCAGCGAGTACGAGACTCAGAAGTGAGGAACAATACCAATGGTGTCGCATCGGAATAGCTCGCGTTCCTTCCACATTTCTAATTCCAATTCCCAACTTGGGATCTTTCGCAACTGAATCTCCCAATCCGGCAATTTCTTCATTGGCCTGGAAGTAGAAATGGAGGCGGCTACTGTAGCAAATGGTCTATCGGTATTGGCGACAGATATAGAGGCCTTTGTCCCAGTGGTGCCAGGGTGTGCCTTTCCGCTCGCATCATTCCGCTTCTGTTTTGCAACTTGACCTCCTGCGCCCTTTGATCCAGAGCCGGGATTTGAACGACTGACCCTCGCCTGTTCATCCTCGCTAGACTCTGCATAACTTTTCTTCTCCAGGAGACGCATGGAGGACCTCGTCGGCCTCCTGATGTGAGACTCTACATGAGAGGAATCGAACCCGCCTATTTCTTGGATGACAATGGCCGGGCTTTGTTGGGTGGTTGCCTCTGGCTTCTTGTCATCAGTTACACTTGGGGTTTTGTTCGATGAGGGGGCGGTCTGCATTACTAGGGCAGCAGCGCCGTGGATTTTCCCTGCGTCGACTACTTCGGCACTCTTGTTCCCCTCACTAACATTCTGTCGATCTCCGCTGCCAGTGCCGGTCTCACCCGAATCGAGTGCTACGGCGATTTGGTCTATCATCGAACCGGGTTGCTGCTCCGGTACCGTGCTGCTTTGCTCTCTGTGACCTGGGAGAGGTTCATCACGGGAGAGGCGCACGACCTCACCAGCTTTAGGAGATTTCAAGCAAGATATCGAATCCGACTTCGCAGGCAACAAATGCCAGTCTTTCTCTTCGCTTGGACCCTCACGGTCGTTTGCTAGGCCATCTGCATGATTCCGAGGAAGGACCTGAGCAGGTGTCCTGTCCGTCGATTTGACTCCTGCTGGTGCTCCATTGAGGATGGGAGGGGTAATATCCACTCTTGACCCAAGCCGTCCAGCGGGGCCTTGCTCCACCCGAGTCTCACCGCGGCTCCCAGCGCCGGCGGGGTCGGCCATAGACACGACCTTCAAGGCCGCTCCTTCGTTACCGTTCTTGTCGAGGGGGGGGTCCTGGTCACCCACGATCTTGCTCTCGGGCTGGTTGGGTGAATCCTCAGCGACCGCTAGAATAGTGCCCAGATGCGAGTGCAAGTCGTCCACCTCCATATCGGCCTCGCTACTCTCTGGACTCTTGGCTGTCATTTCCACGACATTTACATTGAGTGGGGTCCTAGCGGGTGAACACACGTTCCCACCACCACCCATCCGTGTCTCTACACGCCTTGCCTGTCCACCATCACAATCTGCGGGTTTTGTGTTGAGTGGGGTGGCAGAGGACGAGGAGGAACTGGTGGAATGTGTCGAGGTGTGAGCCAGACGCAGGGGGATAGGGGTGAGATCTCGTTTGTTGGCTGTACTTTGATTGCCATCAAATTGGGCGATATTTTCGCTGCCTCTTGATCGAATAGACGGGGGTCCGTTAGAATGAGATACCAGCTGAGGAGAATGTATATGCATTATATACTGATTCAGAGGTGGGAATGAGGGCTGCGCATGCTCCCGAGCACTTGTAGAATAGGACTCAGGCCGACCCATTGCCTCTGTAAGAGGGTAGTTAGGACGCCTGCCTACGTATACACCCGAACGACCATAGTATCTTTGCGGTGGGCGCTCCAAGGTAGGCGGTCGAGGAGGAAGCTGATGCTGTGTTGTAGGCACCATTGAGGGGGAAGAATTCTGTACAGTTGGATCGCTAGAGGGCACCGATGTCCTATTGCTTGAGGGTATGATCATATCCTGGCCGTACTGAGGGGTTGGTGAGCGCCTAGGTCGTGACGGTGGACGGAACATTAACGCCCGAGGAGCATTGGGCGGTTGTTTAGAGAGCAACGAAGGTGTAAACGCAGGCCTAGCATTAATAGGGGGGATAAGAGTTGTTGTGCTACTGGTGGCCGAGGGTTCTCGGCCAGAGACCCTGCCAGAACGAAGGGCCTTTGGTGCATTAGGGATCTGTTGGGGGTGAACTGAAGCACCATGTGTACCGTGATCGACTGTAGGTGGTGAAATTGGGTAGCCACAGGCTTCTAGCTTGCTTATTAGCCCTCCCAGTTCCGAGCGTGGACGGGCGCTGGGGTCGGCGACATTAAAGAGGCTGACGTTGGCATCCCGCAAAGCTTCGATCGGTAATGAGTAGAGCTTGAACAGAGTCGCGCAACAAGACGCATGACTCAGACCCTCTCGATGGAGACAAAGCTGATGGATTATTAGATCAACCAAAAGGGCTTGTTACGACGTACACAAACCCCCTGCTCCTTTTTCATGTAGAGATACAGAGATAGTGAATACTCCGGTCTATTCCAATCAAGCCGTTCGTTGGCCAAGAGATGATCGTTGGCAAGTATTAATGCGGCTTTGGTATACCACATAATGTGATCAAAACGTTGAGTTCTTCTGTCACCTATTCCAACAAGCTCATGTTGATGGTCCGCCAATGTAAGTAAGGCTGGTGCAGCGGCTGCCCAGTCGGCAATCCTGCATTTAATCGCCTGGACAGCATCAATGGCACGCCCAAGTAGCCACAGTCGATCAACTTGTATGTCTCCTAGGATGTGGCGTATACTGGTGGAGAGGTCTCTAGTAGACAAAAGAAACTGTGAAAATTGGTGCCGAGGAAGGGAATAGACCTACTCATGAAAGAGGATGCACGAAATCACTCTGATAGTCTCTGTATCCAAGAAGAACCTAAAGCCTTTGAATTGAGGGAAATAACTTGGCACGGTGGTGCTGAGCCGCCACACATTTTTGCAGCGGGGGTCAGCGCTGATATAGCGAATCTTGTCGCGGAAAGCAGGGCTTCGAGTAAAGCGAATCAAGTCGGTCGAAGCTGGGTCAGACATTTCATTAATGGGTTGGAGCTAGTGGAACCTTCCAAACGCGAAATCAAAGCGGGGATAAATGGGCTTGCACAACCGCCAAGGTACCAGAAATACGACTACGCTAAGTTGAATGGAACTCAGGCGAGCGCGAGCATAGGACCCCCAGGAAGGGGACGTTGGGTGCAAGTTGGATCTGTCTTTGACCACCTGTGCAAACAGTGTCAAACAGGTGGAAAGGGCTGACCTCGAAAACTATAGTAGGTTGAAAGAAAACGTGATTGGAGGCTTGTACTATACTCGGGCGGCGGCGCGATTATTATGCGCCAGCACACCTTTATGGGCACAGAGAATATGAAATAAAATATTCTCATAAGGACGGCGCCACGAATTAACGTGTCCAACATCCCTTATTAGTCCTTTACATAACGCGCAAGTGCCCTGATTCCAGGCCGCACGCTCGTGGTGTTTTATCAGTCATCAATTAGCATCCAGCTGAACGTCACAGATGAATCGGCTGGTATGGCACAAGGGTATCTATCTCTTGCACCTCTCCTGCACTGATACAGAAAAAATCGTATACGACTTTTCATGGGCCGGGGGTAGCAAGTGTATAGTAATCACGATGCCTAGTATATAGCAGCAGTGAGTCCCATGTCAAATAGTTCGATTTCGTTTGCTATGACCGACCATAACCTCTGCCTGGCTTAGGCTGGTGGGCCGTTACCATTGATCAAAATCTCAATTCATTGGTAAGATTAGATCAGATATTGAGAGGCCGCCTCTCTTCCATGTCGTGTTTAGAGCATGTGTACTACTGAATATTTGTAATCCTGCATGTACCGGTTATGAACCAGGCTCAGGATCTGGTCCTCACTGCATGTGCGTTACTGCGGTTCCAGCGTGTAACACGATGCCCTGACAGAGAGTACTCATTATATATGTATATTATTACCATACCATTAGGAGGTGTGGTCGATGGCGCAATATGAATATTGCCACACTCGATCGCTGTTCGCTGGTCTTATCTTATACCTCCAGGTGGGTCCCTGCGAAGTGGGATGACCACTACAGGTGCTCATTCCTTCTCCTCTTCGATAGAACGACCTTCGGTCACGACTGCGAGATGGGAATTCTATTTAATTTTAATTTTAATTTGTAATCCAGGGTTGGATTGTACTGCTGAGGCGTACGCCTATGTTACTATTTCAAATCGCGTGTACAAGGTGGTTTCATGCGCAAATTACCCATCACTTCCCTGTCATTCCTCCCTTCTCCGGGCGAGCGGATAAGGCTAGTATCCCGTGAGTGTGCGGTGCTCCTGACGGGGTAGAACTACTTGCCTAGTTTCCCAATTGGGTGGCGTGTGTGGCGGGTCTTCTCCGGGCGACGGCTGGGTACGGCTGAGGCAGGTAGTCAGCGTGCGCGGGAGTTGGATTTCGATTGCCCTCCCGCTCCTGACGGGGGGGATCTACTTGTCAGGAGCCCCAGTAGCGTTGTCGATAGACGTGTTCAGGGGGTTGGGTTGGGTTGGAGGGGGTACGGCCTGGGCACGCTGCTTTATTAATTGTCAACCGCTGGTACTAGTCTTCCTCTGCTTTGGGGTGAGTCACTTCGGTAGGCGTCGGAGGCAGGACGCCTCTTTAGGCAACACGGGTCCTCCTCACAGCCCGGCGTCGTTGCGACCATCGAGGCCCCTATATATATACTTCTCCGTCACGCTAGTGAGGTTCCTAACATGGTGGCTACGCGGGGGGGCTAGACCGAGGATAAGTACGGATATGGTGGGCCGGGTCTAAGAGGCCCTTGCAGAGGGCTGCATAGGAAACACGGTGTTTATAGGCAGGATGTAAGGAGGTACACAAAAGTCTAAAACATGTGGCGGACAATCTTATCTAGTCATCTCCATAAAGAAATTTGACTGGAATGTCGACCCCGCCCTCAAAGACCGGCAGCTCATTTGAAATGCTGTTGGGCGTCTGTTGGGCCAACCCTTGAGGATGATGCCGCTCGAACACGGCCCTGTGGCCCTCGCATCTTCCTTGGAATACGACCTTGATATAATGAGCATACCCTCCCATAGAATCAGCCCCTCTCTTCTGGACTTCCACAAATTCAGCCAGGGCGGTTGCGTCAAAGGAAACATCGCAGAGGACCAACCGCTTCAAGTTGCGGAAGCGTGTCTTGGATGGGTTTGTGGGAGTCTCCATATGGATTTCACTCAAGAAGCGCTGGATGTGGCTATTGACACCTCCGACACCCCTCAATTCGAGGGTCTCGATGCTGTCCATATCTCCAATGGCACTAGTTACCCATTCGAACCC
>Ga0307515_10024917_pt1 | contig 10384 bp, 2 predicted proteins | sample 17_EM_MG_FD_194513 | JGI IMG/M metagenome (GOLD analysis project Ga0307515, IMG submission 194513) | Populus trichocarpa ectomycorrhiza microbial communities from riparian zone in the Pacific Northwest, United States - 17_EM | ecosystem: Host-associated > Plants > Roots > Unclassified | place...
TAGCTATTTATATAAAAACCAATATAGCTTACTAATTAATAAGTTAAACTCTTTATAAAATATTTTATAGTATTTTATTTTAATTATATTAAAAGTTTAATATATTAATTAGTAAGCCATATTTAAAATTTTATATAAATAGCTATTATAGTTATTAAGCTATGAGTATTTTAAAACTATATATAAAATAGCTTTAAATTTTTTTAAATTTATTTTATAAAAAGCTTAAATTACTATTTAATAAGCTATATTTAAAAATTTATATAAATAACTATAGTAGTTCTTAAGTTATAAGTATTTTGGTGGGGTAATATTAGTACTATATATAAGGTGGCCTATAATTCTATATGGTAGTTAATATTAAGATAATGTATTACAAAATATTAAATAGTTGTATATTGTCTATATATGTATGCATTATGCTAAGATATACTCTTATTGTAGGGGATCGCTGCTCCGACTGTACTAGCTACGCTATTTCTATTACATTATTATCAGCATACTAAGTAGGTTGGGTTTTAAATACCTTATAAAACTTATTAATTATTATTCTTTTAGTTATTATACGCCTCGCTAATATAACTATATTAATCGGGTTCTACCTATCTATACTATATGTTGTTAATATAGTAACTACTGGCGCTAACTATCTAGATCTAGTAGCCTGGCCAAATATTTATACCTCTATATCTACCGTTGTTGCCGGTTTAAGCAGATGGACTCTATATATAAAGACTAAATTTAGACCCTCTTCTCTAACCCTTTAGTTAATAATAAGAAACTAGACTATATTATTTTAGTAAGGACCGCCTATTGGAATATAAAACGCTTTGTAAATATCCTCCTAGTTTTTTAGGGATATCCTAGACTCTATTTAGTAAATAGTTAAATATTTAGACTAGCTAAGCCTTTTATAGAAATACTATATTATATTATTAGTAATAGTTTACCACTAGTCTAATAGCTAACTTATAAGGCGTAATAGTGTATATACTGCTGGTTTATAACTACTAAACAGTAATCTCTTATTAGGATTCCTTTTAAGTACTTTATTAACGTATTTTATAATTAGCTTTAGTTTTCTAGAGTTAGTAATTGTGCTCTAATTCCTGTAAAGCGGATTCTCGTCTAAAGGTTTATCCTATTTTTTGCTATAAAACTTATTAACTATCTACCTTAGCTTTATTCTAACTTTTGCCTTATCCTTCTACTACGCATCCTACTACTTATCTCCTACCTTAGCTAGGCCTAGAAAGATAGCAAATTTTTTTAATAAGCGACCGGCTTTCTCTAGAAATTAATTTATATTAAAGACGGGTTTTTCTCCTTTTCTTTCTTTAGCTTTCTAGTGTTTAAAAGCTTTATTTAGCTGTTTAAAAGTATTTAGGGATGCTTTATGCCAGAGCTTATTAATATATAGTTTGAATATTAAATTGTTCGTTATATAGCAGTCTTAGTAGACGACTAGTGGTAGCTTATTAATCACCCTCCCATTAAACTATCGGTTTTCCCCTATCCTGCGTATAATTAAGATCTTTGTAATTAAAGAGGAGTATTCTTTAAAGCCTATAATAACCTTATTTAGAAGAAAAGAGCGATTAGCTGCTCCTAGCTTTTTATATTTAATTAATACTTTAATATTATAATTATTAATTAATTTTGTATTTATGGAATCCGCCTAATTAGGGGCCCTAAAAATTTCTAAGGCGGGAATTAGACTTGTAAAACCTTCGCTAGTTAGCGTACTAGAAGTAAACACTACTAAAGGTCGAGAGGTATAGTAGGCTATTTTACTATTACCGTCCTTGTAAGATAGGCCTGGGCATTAGAAGCGAGGAAATACTACTTAATTATTATATACTTATTTGGCCATTTTTATTAAATAACCTATCTCTAACCTGTCTATATAGAACTCGTCAGTAAGAATCCCACTAACGATATAATAAGGACCACCGTCTCCATAGAGATTGAAAATAGTCTTATACTATTCCTAAGCGGTCTAGGTTATTACCTAAGTTTATAACGTTATAATTATAAGATACAAAGCCGATCTTAGGTCCATTTTCTACTAGACCTTCTTACCTTCTTTTTTACATTTTATAGGTTTAAGAATGTCTTTATCTTTATCTATAAAATTATACTTTTTTATACTAGACCTAATAAAAGCCAAATGGCGCATACAAACTTATAGTTTGCCTTTAGGAATATAATCATTTAGTTCTAAGGTTTTAAACCATAATTCAATATCTCTAACCGCTTAGGGTAGTAGATTCTATCTAGTAATATATATAGTTAGTCCTACTAGCCAGTAAAGAAAATTTCTGGTAATACTTCCCTCAACACAATAGCACTATAGCATGCCATCTATTTAACTCGGGCATTAGGCGTTAGGCGGCTGTAGGTATTTATCTATACTAGGGGCAAGGTAAAGACTTTTATTTCTACCTTTTTGATTTTTCCAATTAAGCCAGTTAAGGTTAATCTTGGTTATTAACACACTAGTGTACTAGATTAAGAGTATTTAAAATATCTTACCTAAACCCATCGTATCCGTAAGAAAGGTCCCACCTAGGGCTATATAATTGCGAAGAGTATAGGTAACACTAAGCAGCTAATATATCTATATAGCTTTACCCTTTTTTATGCCGTATAAGTAGAAGGTTATGTCTTAAAAAATATTACGAATAGTTAATAGAAATAAGAGAAACCGCAGCGCCTTTACTTATAATATTGGGTTAATATATGCTTTTTATACATCCTTTAGGTGATTAACTTCCTAATTAACCTCCTTAATTCTATCCTCGTGCTTATCTTCTAGTTCCTTGTTAGTTAAAATAGGGTTAATTAAGGCGTTAAAGTAGCGGCGCTCCTATATACAGTTAAGATTAATTTCCCTAATATAAATTAGGTTAGGGTTATTATTTATATCCTTAAATAATGTATTAATAAACATTTTACGATTAGACTTTGGCCATTTATCACACCATCCTTTTATCTCATCCTATAGCATTGTCTTAAATGTTTATACTTTATCTAGATCTACGCCTTTTAAGAGCTCTAATTCATCTAGTAGGGGCTAGTCTTTACTATTGTAGGTCTAGCTATGAGCAGTTTTAATTATAGCCGGCTATACGGCTGATAATACACCAGTAGGTATAGGTGGCGTAAACTTTAGGGTTGATGTGGGCTTTAGATTTAACTACTTAGATATAGGTGGCGTAGACTCTAAAATTAACTGCTTAGATATAGGTAGCGTGGACTTTAGAATTAACTATTTATAACTACTTTAACCTAGGGTAGGTATGCCTATTCTTCTCCTAGTTGGCACTAGTTATGTAATATTAGAGTTAAAGTCGGACTTAGAAGTACTCTTATTAAATCTTATACCTATAAACGTACATTAAACAATTTTATATAATATTATACAATCTTATATAAGTTATAAAGTCTCTTACGCTTTATAATCTAATTAGGATTTTTAACTCTAATTATAATTATATTAAGTCTAGCCTTCTTTATAGAAAGCACCGTAAATACTAAGTTTATATAGTTAAGAATTAGTGTACCGATAGTTAGATCTACTATAGCCCAGCTATCCCTGTATTTATCTACTAAGAAGTTTATACTTATCGCGGCCTACAGCTTGTTATATTTATAATAATATACATTAACTTTCTCTAGAGAATCGGACAATAGATGCTTATACTTAGTTTTTAATATAAATCCGTATAGAATGGGGGCCCTATTCAATGGCGTTTTGTCTAGGTAACTATACATAGCAAAGCTTATTTCATAAAATAGTGTAGGTATAGTATTTGGCTATTATAGGACTTTAATAGACAGACTACTAAGCACCTAGGCAGCCTTAGAGGCTGCCCTTAATCTAGATAAGTTAACAGACTGCTCTTTAGAAGACAAGCCGCCATACTTTAAAACAACATTAGCCATTATAACCTCTACGCCTCTACATCTATTAGTCGTTACGTGTCGCTATATAGATTTTTTAGCGGCAACAGCAAAAGCTTTAAACTTTAATAGTAGATCGGATCTCTTAAACACGTGCCCATACTTAGTGTTGAGAAGGTTAAAGACTATACGCTTAACTCCATTTTGTACAGGCCCAGACACTAGCAACCTACCGCTAAACGCTTTGTTAATTTCGCTAGCACAGTATTAGAGGATTTCTTTATATATTTTTTCATTAATCGTAAGTCCTTACTGCAGCTTTAGACCACTTATTTACGATAAGTTCTTATTAGTTACAGTAGTTAAGTACCAACTAAAGTCTAGGTGTAGCGCCGCTATTATAGTTAAGGACCCTATATATTTATAAGCGGGTAAAAGTTTTATATAGAATAGTATAGAGTAACTTACGAAGACAGTAGAGCGGATAATGTATTAGATAATTAGTAATAATCTAATAAGACAATCCTAACAGTTATAATAAGAAGGTGTACTAATGGTGTTAACTTAAAACAATAGCGGATTCTAATAAGAGCAATATAAGAGTAATATAAGAAATAGAATAGAATATAAGTCTTAATACGAGAAGTAGGATGAGATGTAAGCTTTAATATAGGCAGTAGAACGAAATATAAGACTTAGAGTAAGAAACGGAACAAAAGGTATATAGCGAGACAAGATACAAGATTTGCGCTGCTAACTAAGTAAATAAAATTGCAAGATATAAATAGCAAGGCATATAAAAACAAGTATAATCCGCAGTAGAAGCCTTAGAACGTTAGTTGTTGTATATATTATATAGGAAGCCAAAGAGTTATAAACAGGATAATAGATGTCCTAATAGGTATACTTAAATAATTAGACTAGATATATAATAATAAGAGAGCTAATAATTCTATTCTTCGTGTTATAACTAGTTAGTAAAGTAGCTCTAAAAAGGTAGGGGAATAAGTTTAGGACAATCTAAGATATTAAAAAATGTCTAAGATTGTACAAAAAAGTAAAATATAATATAGCATTTTATTCTATAAGCGTAAGGTAAGGTGAAATACATAGCAGAGAGAGGTAGGGGGATGATTTAAGATATTATAAAAGGTCCAAGATTGTATAAAAAAAAGTGAAATATAATATAGTATTTTATCCCATAAGTATAAGATAAGGTAAAGTGTATGGTAGAGAGAGGTAGGGGGATAATCTAAGATATTATAAAAAGTCTAAGATTATACAAAACAAAGTAAAATATAATATAGTATTTTATCCTATAAGCGCAAGATAAGGCTTTAGGATACCCTTTTACCTAAAGTATAACCCATTTTTAAACTATATTATTAACAAAGCAACTTTTTTTTAGATAAGCTGTTACATCTACTATATAGGCAACCCAAAACTGGTATCCTAGATCCCACTTATGGCTACTACGCTTCATATTAAAGATATTCGCTGGACTTATTTATATATAGGTCCCGTAGTCCGAATTGTATGTTAAGCCATCTATAATACAGCTATTGTTACTCTAGCCCTGTAATACCGTACTCTTATTTACGCGCCTTTTTCTTCTATTTCCTATTATTATTTGCTTAATCTTTTAAACTTTCATAGCCGCCTAAACCGACACTATAGCCTCTTTATCTTTAAAAACATAGCTATATTAAGCTTGCCTTAGCCTCAATTTCTCCAAACGCATACTGCCTAGAAATGTATCCCGCCTTACACGACTACTATAAGCTCTACCTACAATATAGCGTCTAGTGCCCCAACGCAAAGCAGGCTCTCTTAAAAGCCGTATTATAATACCTTCCAGAGACTAGACACCTAAAGCCTCTTTAGCCGCTGCGAATAAGGGAGATGCTAATACGTAGATCGACGGTAGTATACCGGGTAGAGATAGCCCTAATCTTCGCGAGCTAGGGTAGGATATTAAGGTTAAGCTGGCCGATTTATAGACTGACCTAAATAACCCGTTCTTTTCTAGCAAATCATTTAAAGAGCTCTAACTATATTTTAGCTCTCCGCACCCTAGTAGTATATAGGCTCGTACTAATATGTTTGTTTAATAGGAAACCGGAGATATTAAAAGGAATTTTAGAAATAAACTTTTAAAAGCCATTAAAGATAAGTAGTTAGCCTACGAGATACGGGCTTTCTATTTAGTTACTTCGCGGGCTTTAAATTATCTATATTATTGCTAATACCTATTGTCTGGCCTAGCCCTCTAGCATTACCCTAACGACAAATATAAGACTTCCGGGCGGCAGCTTAAGTTAAACATTAGTTAGAACTCTGTATACCTAAGACTGGATATTATAGTTCCAAATACTAACTTATTTAGTTATCTTAACTTAACTAGCACTACCCTAAATCTTCCCTTTTTTTCTTACCACGGCTTATATAGAAACAACGGAATTCGTAGGTCCGGATAGCTAATATTATTAGGCTCTATAACATTAGTGGTAAATAATATCTTCGCCATAGCTATGGTCCTATAGCCATTGCCTAAGAATACTATATATTATTATTTAGACGGATAAAGGTTTTTTAGGTACTATTGAGTCTTTAGTTTACAGTGTCCAGTTCTACTACTTTAGACTCTTTAAGTCTTTAAACTTAGTATTAAGCTTAGTATTAAGCTAGTTACACTTACGCTTTAGCATATAGTTTGGCTGCCTTAGACTCTTTTAAGTCCTTAAACTCAGTATTAAGCTAGTTATACTTGCGCTTTAGCATCCATTTTAGCTACCTTAGACTCTTTTAAGTCCTTAAACTCGGTATTAGGCTAGTCATACTTATACTTTAACGTAACTAGTTCTAGCAAGAAAATAAGAGGTATACTCTTAGCAGCCATAAAGCCAAGCCACTTACATAGATTAAATACCGGTAATTAACCGTTAGTACTATAATACGCACTCTTTACGCCTAGAAATAATACCACATTATTTAATATATAATTAGCGACAATATAGCGGAGCTGTCTATGGTGTTCTTATACCCCTAAGAGTTATAGCGGCCTTCACTAATACCTATAGTGCTATAAAAGGCGGCTGCCTAGCCACTAATATGTCTACAAAAAAGCACGTAAAGAGAGATACAACACTTATATATTTATTGCGGCCCAACTACTTATAATTCGCGATTAATTCCACCACTCTTACTAGTTAGATAACGCGTAATTATAACTAGACGGTATAAACATGGATACTAACAAGTACGCTCTAGTGGCGGTAGAATATAAGCAGAATGCCTATCTGGTGCCTCTATGCGGTATATTATATTAGAAAAGCGTTATATTATCATTATTATTACTTAGAGTAAAGACATTTAAAGCAACTAAGAATATAAAGGCGGGTGAACTAATTTTATGCGAGACCGATAATAATGTGTAGTAAGTTAGCCAGATAATTTTAGATATTACTATATTATAACATAATAATAGCCAAAGTATACTATATAATCCTTTTTATTTAGAGTTTAATTACGCCTTTTTAATATGGCTGTACCGCATTCGCTATATAAAGGGAGACGTTAACGCACTGCTTAAAGACACCCGCCTTAGCCTACTTTATAGCCTACTTAGCTTCTAATCTGCAAATTAATAGGAGGAACTGATTACCGCTATTCTATTTAGTATATAAGATAAATAATGGCTCTGATTAGAGTGTAAGGTGGAATTGAATGTTAAAGGCTCTAAGTAGAGGGAATACTATATTCTTTACCAGGATATTACAAATATAATTGCCTTTTTAATTGGCTATTAACCCTTTAAAGATGCACTGGTATATACACTAAAGAGACTCTATAATGCCAAAAACCACTAAGTCTATAATAAGCTATACAGCGGTGACTGGTAGTGGGAGATATAAGGCAAGCTTCCTAGCGGTGCTATAGTGGTTCCTATACTTATAGTAGTTAATAAGACCTAGCTAATAATATACCATAGTGATAAATCGGCCTGGCTGGTATATCTTACTATTAGTAATCTTAACCGACAAGTTCGGCGCCAATAGACATCCCCCGTAAATATCCTTGTTAACTTTATACTAGTTATTAAAGAAAAAGATAACAATATAAAAAGTAAAGCATATTATAAGGTAATAAGAACTATACTTAAACGTAAGTCCTGCTTTAGTATTTTAATGCTATATTCCATTAACTAAAATATAATAGCAATTAAGTATCTTGCAGAAAGTGGCGTAGACCTTTAATGTGTGGATAATTTTGTGCGACGATGTTATCTAATTATGTGTAGAATAATGGCAGACTATAAAGAATAAGTGCTGCTTACAGGTATTAAAAGCCGATAGCACTGCACTATGTGCTAGGTCCCCCCTCTAAAGCGTAAGAACTTAACTGAAAAATAATACCCGCTACGCACCTATAAGGAGATAAGAAGATAGATTAAACGCCAGAAACTAGAGAATATTCTTCTATCCTCGGACAACTAGGTATACCTAGTAGAATGTTTTATATGGCACTATTGCCTATTTAATATCTATAAGGGTATAATAGTAGATGTTCTATATTAGCTTCTAAAGGGTATTGTTATGTGACTTATCGAATGGGTATAGAAACTAGTAGGTAATATTATTTAGCTAAAAAGAAAGAGAAGAGGGATAAAGATAACTATAACAAATATATCTGCGGAGGCTTAGCTTAATTAGCGTTTTAGATAAGTCCTAGCTTTTACGGGGCTAAAACGGTTTAATAACCTTTTATTTAGTAAAGTTACTTAATGGATAGGTAATAAATAAAAAGCTATAGTTTGTCAACTTATTACTATACTAGCCCTACTGCTGTCGTCTAGGGAACTATATGCTATGCATTTTACAAGAGCCGTATATAACTTCGTTATTATAGCTTAGTATTATACCCATAACGAGGAGACACTACGATATATGCACTACGCCCTATATCAAATTGATATGCTTAAAGGCGTGTTTTAAAGTTTCCGTCTAAAGGCAAAGGATTCTAGTATGGGCCATTTTAATATACCAAAATTCTATGCCCTTGTATATTTTAAGGAAAATATCCGCCTGTATAGATGTGCAGATAGGTACTGCACTGGCGCAAATGGCGAAGCTGGACACTATTATATTATTAAGGCATTTTATAACTTAATAAATAAACGGGATTCGCTATCTTAAATCTACTCTTATAATTTAAGATGGGTAGCAGTACTAGCAATAGAAGATAAAATAGCTTTTATGAATAGTAATTCTATACCACAGTCTTCCTAGTGTCTAGAGGTATAGGTTACTTAACTAATATAGTATTTAGCAGTTATAAAGCTTTGGTGGCCTTTAGAAGATATAGATAGGGCAATAGATCTTGTTTAGAGGCGTCTTAAGTTAAAGACGTGGCTTTATATATTTTATGTGGCAAACTATTATAAAATCCTAGGGTTTCTAGACGGTATTGTAGTATTTATCTAGGAGTGTAGGCAAAAACTACATTGCGAATATACCTAGAACTCTAATATGGACCGGAAAGAGAAGGACCCCTTATAGGTTAAGCGCCTGCTTGTTAAAATATATCTATCTATTTGCTGTTAGAAACGAGATGGAAAAAATGCAACCGACCTTAAGGGCCAAATTAGTGAGGTAGTACATTATATACTAAATTGGCAATGTTTTAATTAGTGGAGGTGTAATTATATATAGGTCTAGGAGTATATGGATAACGGCGACCGTATTAGAAAGGGCCGTACGCCGTTAGGTAGAAGACTTATAGGCTAGTTTTAGCTAATTGTTACTATTCTAGATATTAAAAGGTTAGATAAGTATGGTGTATATATATAGTATACTAGAGCTATAGTAGAGCTGCTTTAGCTATTAAATTATAGACTGCCGCATCTAATATATAGTATAGTTAAGGTAAAAAGGTGGCCGCGCTTAAGCGTAAATACTAGGCAAGTACTTAGAGGTGGTTGCTTTTATTTAATTCTATCTATTCTATAAAGCGCGCATATTATTCTAGCCGCTACTTCTTATCCAGATTTGTACTACGTTAATAATTATATTAATTGGGACTAATACAATACTCTATACTTAGACAACTTTCTTAAAGAAGGAACTCGCATCGCGTTATTATATAGAAGCTAGGACAAATAGTAAAAATAGCTAAGCTAGTATAGAACCTATAATATATAATATAATAATAAACCTATATAAGACTATATAGAACTATATAAGATTGTATAAGATTGTATAAGATTATATATAATATATATTATAAGCTAGCATACTATAGGCTAAGAAAATAGTAAAAATTCATTTGCGCAATTGGCATATAACTTTAAAATAATATATTACATTACCTTAATTACATATTAAGGAATGTGTAGTTAGCTTTTAAAGTTGTTAAGTAGGTTAACTGCGTGTTATTTAACTTTTAAATATATTAAGTTGGTTAATTATATATTAAGTTA
>Ga0307515_10024918_pt1 | contig 10384 bp, 7 predicted proteins | sample 17_EM_MG_FD_194513 | JGI IMG/M metagenome (GOLD analysis project Ga0307515, IMG submission 194513) | Populus trichocarpa ectomycorrhiza microbial communities from riparian zone in the Pacific Northwest, United States - 17_EM | ecosystem: Host-associated > Plants > Roots > Unclassified | place...
CTCTACTACAGAGCTATATACACAGGATTTGACATAAATTAGCTAGAATGGCAACTATAGGAAGACTTTAAAAATGCAAAGGATCTAATTAGCGACTTTTACCACGCGAACCTATAGAAACTAGGCTTAAGCAAAGACTTTATACCTAATCCTCTATAGGAGCCCTTATAGAGTTAAACCGTTATATATTACCATATAAGGGCAAATTACCGTTAAATTGCCGTTAAATTGCGGTAAAGTACGATTACGTAACCGGAATATCGTTAAGATGTCCAGGAACTTTAACCGGCGATTAAAGTTATCTAATTAGTTAGATTCTTAGATGCTAAGCCCTATTATATAACATTGTTTTAAGCCTTTAATAATACCCCCCTTTTCTTCTTTTCTATACCTTAAGTGTCCCTTCTATATATATATAGTAACCATAGCGTCGCCGGAGCTCCGCCTTTATAAGAGGGGGGGTAATGTTATAGAACCCCACCGCAGGGGCCTCTATAGGAGAGCCCTGTGCTCTTGCGTATACCTCGCGTATAGCTTATGTCAGCTACGCGTAGGTATATCACCTCCTTACGCCCTCGACCCTTACGATCGATCGCGTAACGTCTTGTAGACTCCTCGAATACATACGCTTTGTAGCCACTGCCCCCGTCCCGTAACAAGCAGCTTTAAATAACTTTTTAAGACGTCGTTAAATGGGGGATTTAAGCATACCATCTAGTCGCTTGGTAGTTGATTCGGCAATCTAATCTCGTAGAGACTAAAGGTCCTCTACCGTTTTGGGTGTCCTTAGCGTTTAAGGACCTATACCTATAATTAATTATAAGCTTGCGGAGGGCTCTACATTTAGTAGAGTCTTTAAAACAGCTATAGGATTATATAGCAGAAGACCTGTAGCTTTCTAGGCGTTGCAAATCGTCTTATAGATGAACGCCTTTATATATACCGTTGGGTAGAGCTTTATAAAATACTCTTTATTCACCCCTATATAGCCATATTAACAGAAGTTATCTACTTCTTTGCCGTAGTAGTGTTGAAGAGGTCCAAAATAGCCTATATCTAGTAGCTAAAGCTTATGCGTTAAATAAGGCGGGAGAGCTACTAAGACGATTTTACGCAATAGTGCATACTAGATAAACTGCTAGGTAAGATAGCTTAAATAATTATCCATTAGAAGTATACGGTAGCCTTAAATATTACCCTTAGCGTCCTCCATAAGTTGTCTCGTATATTTATTATAGTGTTTAATATAGTATAGGCCCAACGAGTCGTCTGTCTAGCCATTAGTGAGGTTATATAGGCATATCCGCGAAGGCGCTTATTATACTTAATAATTTGATACTAAGTCTCCTAATATTACTACCCCTTCCAAATTAAGAACGGAGGTAGGTAAGAGCTATTAACGGTAATTGTCTCTATAATAGAGACTAACTCTTAAGATCCCGGTTATTAAACGGTCCGATTCTTTAACCTTTCCCTACTATTCTTACCAGAGATGATTATTTAAGCCGTTACTACTTAGCCTAGCATAACCCCTTTCTCGTTAAAGTTAGCTATAAATTTTAAGTGCTTAATTAAATATTTATTTTATACGCTTTAAAAGAACTTAAACCAATTATAAATAATAACTAGATTATTATTCTAGGCCCTCTGGCAATCTAATTAATGACTTATAATAGTATAGAGCCTATAGCGTTGTATAAATTTCACCCCCTAGTATTTACCTATTACCCTACCTTCTACTAAGAACGAGCTCGCCATTATAGGAAGCATATTAACCTTTATCATAAGGCCCTAGGACTAACATTTATATATCCATTTAATAATTTAATCCTCCTAATAAGAATACAGTAGCGTTTTATAAGCTAGGTGTTAAGGGAGACGCCTAGCAAGGCAATACGCAATAGTAGAATGGGGTAATACGCGAACGCTGGAGGCTTTGCGAATTGATGGCTCAACGCCCAATTCAACGTCTTGTATAGCTTTTTATATGGAGACTTCAGCTTCACAAGAACTTAATTAGGGGAGGGACATATTAATTTGTACAAGGAATTTCGGGTTTAGGTGTAATTTGGTAGGGAAGAAGAAGAGCGCGTACAAACGCGTATGTCTCGCTTGGGGGGGTGTCTCGCTTGGGGGTGAGCCACGTTATGGTCACGGAGCCTTTCCTACTGATTCTATTGACTAGCTCTTATCGATAACCGTAGGACGAATTCCACCGTTGGAAGGGATATGCATCCCTGGTTAGCTTGCATAGAAATATAACCACTTAAAGCGTGTGAATAGTAGGTGATAAATCCCAGCGATTGAGACCAATCTGTTGGTCACAGAAGTTTTTATCTCGCTTAGACTCAAGTCCACGCCGATATTGCCCCCTTTTAATATCTTGCCCACGAAACGTCATATGAGTTGATCCCGACGCTTTCTACATATTCCGACTTATTTTTCGAATCTCATTTTCTCGCATATCAGGGGAAGACATTCAACTTCGTTATGATTGGGAGGCTAGATACTCGCCTATTGCCTTGACAGCTCCCTCAAAGCTTCCGCCTTCTATCAGAATCATATGCCCCTGAGGCCGCACCCCCAACTCCTGGAAGGCCCGTTTGGAGTCTGAAGCTCCATTATCACCCTGTTTAGTGTAGTCAAAAGTTGTATTCCCCAACGCACGCTTATGTAACACTTCATCCTCAGGGTGGAAAAAGAATGTCTCCGTTTGTGCATCTTTCTTCTTCTTTTTCTGAGGTCGGCTTTCCTCCTGATCTAACTTTGACTCAACCTCAGTATACGTTTTGGAAAGAATGAGGTAATGAGAAAACTGATAGGGTTCCTTTTCCTCAAGCGCCCAGGAAATTTCTTCGAGCAGCATTTTGTACATAGGCGGCACAATTTCGGGTGGCATGTTTATGAAGCGTTCTGTGAGAATGAGACCAACTTGTGCGTCTGATGAGGGAGAAAGGAAAGTCGAAAGCTGGGAGAGAGACGAATTGGTGGAGGATTTCTCGAGAAGGTATTGTGTGAGATCTTTGATAACTTGTTTCTCCTAGATTTTGTAATTCAACTAGTGTTCTCCTATCCAGCATTGGCCATCCTTACACGATGTGTATGCAAGTTTAGGACTGTCAGAAAGGCATATGGGTCTGATTCGTTCCCATCAACCTTTACAGTTGAGCCGAGCAGCGGTTGTGACAGTATCAAGTCGGCGAGAGCAGAGAGGTCAAACAACTGCGCATCGATATCAAGGAGCTGCCGTAGTAGAGTCTTCAAGCCGTGAAAGTCGACATTCGGCTGCGGATCAAACCATTCGAATTCAACATCGAGCATGTCCATATCCTACAAGATGCTTCGAATTAGCAAAAGTCGATCCGTCATCTGTGGGAGAGAATACCAACCTCATCACTGCTATCATCCTCCCCATTTTTGTCCTTACGCGGAGGCGCATCTTCTAGCGTCTCCGAATCTCTGTTCTGCTTCCGTTTCACCATGTTGGAAGATGTAAGTTAGAACGGATCAGTCCTGGGCTCCTGCAATGGCTTCGGCATGAAAATCTGGTGGATAAGCGCACGGTCTACTACTCTAATCTTCAGCCCTATGCATACCCCTCGCTCCACCAAAAAAAAAATCGAAGAGTCAAAGCCTCGCATCGTGAGCATCCCCTCCTCGCATCATATTCCCTTTTTATACTGCCCCCAGTCCAGCCTAGACATCCTCGACATGGCTGCTAACGGGGAACTAACGATCGAGCCTCACAAGACATTCGACACCATTCTCGTCCTTGATTTCGGCTCCCAATATTCGCATCTCATCACTCGACGTCTGCGTGAGCTCAATGTCTACTCTGAGATGCTTCCCTGTACCCAAAAGCTTTCCGAGCTCACCTGGAAGCCAAAAGGGATTATTCTATCCGGGGGACCGTACTCCGTTTACTGGGACGATGCACCCCATGTCGACCCCGCCGTTTTCGATCTTGATGTTCCAATCCTAGGGATTTGCTACGGCTTGCAAGAAATTGCATGGCATTTCGGAAAGAACGTGCTGGCAGGAGAGAAACGGGAATATGGACATGCGTTTCTAAAGGTCGAGAGAAATTCAGGCAAGGATATGCATGTAGACGCTCTTTTCAACGGACTTGAGGACGATATGGAAGTATGGATGTCACACGGAGATAAACTGTCGAATCTGCCTCCATCTTTTGTCACGATCGCAACAACTTCAAATGCTCCATTTGCGGGCATGGCACATGAAGACAAGCCGTATTACGGCATTCAATTCCATCCGGAAGTCACTCATACTCCTCGTGGGACACAGTTGCTCAGGAACTTTGCCGTGGATATTTGCAAGGCAAGACAGGACTGGACTATGGGCAAGTTCGTCGATCAAGAGATTGCTAGGATCCGAGCTCTGGTCGGAGAAAAGGGTCAGGTCATTGGCGCTGTCAGTGGAGGTGTCGATTCTACAGTCGCCGCGAAATTGATGCAAGAAGCTATTGGCGATCGCTTCCATGCCGTCTTGGTCGATAATGGAGTTTTACGTCTTAACGAAGCGCAGCAAGTCAAAGAAACCCTGACTAAGCACTTGGGCATCAACCTCACAGTCGTGGATGCTAGCGAACGATTCTTGGGCCTGCTCAAAGGAGTCAAGGACGACCCGGAGAAAAAGCGTAAGGTTATCGGGAACACCTTCATTGAAGTCTTTCAAGAGGAGGCAAAGAAGATCGCCGCAGAAGCAGCTGGATCATCGAAGGCTGGCGAGATTGAATGGTTATTACAAGGCACTCTCTACCCGGATGTGATTGAGAGTATATCTTTCAAAGGCCCGAGCGCTACGATCAAAACCCACCACAATGTTGGAGGCCTTCTCGCCGGTATGCACCTCAAACTCATCGAGCCCCTCCGTGAGCTCTTCAAAGACGAAGTCCGCGAGCTCGGCACGAATTTGGGGATTCCAGAGGAGCTGGTCTGGCGTCACCCATTCCCTGGTTTGTCTTTCTCTAAAACCTTCTTACTCCAAGTCAGCTCATAGCGTAATTAGGACCTGGAATCGCCATCCGAATCTTAGGCGAAGTTACCCCTGAACAAGTCCGCATCGCACGTGAAGCAGATCACATCTTTATTGAAGAGATCAAGGCTGCTGGGCTCTACCGTAAAATTAGTCAGGCATTCGCAGCTCTTCTTCCGGTCAAAGCTGTTGGCGTCATGGGAGATAAGAGGGTGCACGATCAAGTCATTGCGCTGAGAGCAGTGGAAACCTGCGATTTCATGACGGCAGACTGGTATCCATTTGACGGGCAGTTCTTGAAGAAAGTGAGCCGGAGGATCGTCAATGAGGTTGAGGGAGTTTGCCGCGTTGTATACGACGGTGAGTCTTTGTCCAAATTCCCAAACCCTGGCCGTATACTAAAAACCATACAGTCACTAGCAAGCCTCCTGGCACTATTGAGATGGAGTGAGGACTCAACTCCCTCCATCAAAATTACTCTCTGTGCATTTCTTTACTCTATAATTTGGGTCATGCCTGCTGCTGTTGTTAGGTGACTGGTTGCTGTGGTGGTTATGTTAGAAGGCGTTTTGGTTTTGGAAAGTTATAGAAGGATAGACATTTCCCGTCACACTTTGCTCTAGATACCCTCCTAGATTTTATGTTAAAAAAGAAATGAAGCAATGTGTAGACCGAGGTGCTGCTAAAAAGTCTCGGGGGAGTTCGCGCTCGATGTCTGCTGGGTGAGCAAATTTAGGTGCGCACTCATCACGACGTCATAGGTTCTGTGGAGCTCCAGCACCGATTTCTCGACACCACGCAATACCTCTCAATTACCCAACTTTTGAGCTCTAAATCTAACTCGTTTTATCTCCTATTCGAACTTAAACAGTCATCCCAAATTTCCACCATGAGCGGAATCAAGCGTCGGTCAACGGTCCATTTATGAGGATTGCGACCAGGTGAGACCCAAGCACCTTTAATTCTATGCATTATGTTTCTGATATTTTTATCACTTCTAGGGGAAATACAGGAATGAGGAGATCAACACAGCAGAGCGATACAAGGACGCCAGGCCTAACAGCCATCCTGCTAACGATTCAAGTACGTTGTGTAATCACGCGATACCGGCAGCAGTACTGTTTACTAACAGTATCATTTCAGAGGATCAACGACCTATCTCCAACAAGCTTGTGCGTCAGGAAAGGGTAATTTTCCCCGTGCTGCCCTGAGCATAGTCGTATAGGACTAACGGGTTCTACAGTTTGAACATGAACCAGATCCGAAGAGTCTTGAGACAACGATTTCATGAGGGTGCTACATTACCGGTATATCGGCTTAGGCCACTGGTCCCTCAGCGCAGCTATACTTGGGGGGGCGCTGGTTGGTTCGTACGGGTACGGTTGCACGGTAACGAGCCACGCAAAGGTGCCAAGGTTGGCCAGCGATTAAGAGGAGGGGGAGAAGGGAAGCTGGGGGAATGCAGAAAATAGATAGCACATAGATATACCTGTACATGGTGCTGTAAAATAGGTTTTAAATTGCCTACGAAGGCTAAACTATCCATCTATGTATCGTCTATGTGATGCCTCGACAGATTCCTCTCAAATAACTCATTGTCATCCCAGATCAAATTTCTATACAACGCTCGTCATGATGACTTTTTATACATCGCACCACCTACGCTAGCCTACTCTTCACCAGCATAATTGCCTTTACACCGACTTCTTATGCATGACAGTCGCCGCAGCCTTTCCATATATTAGTCCGGGTCCAGGGGCCCTAAGAAAGTAGATGATGACTTACTTGGTGGTTTGGGAATATTAATGTATCAGCAATGACTACATTTTCCCTCCTACCAGCGATATCGTCTGGTGTAAGAGGTTCACAGCCCCTACGAAAATTAGCTGGCGACCTCGATGATGCAACCTCAGGCATCTCTTACGCATATATAGCGTCTGCCTTTTTCTTATCCCCGTAAAATCGCACCACCGAGAACTCAGTTTCCACTTGTCCCGGATCGACCTCAATAATCCTAATCCGCGTTGCGATGAGCTCCCTCCTCAGCGCGTCGGTGAAGCTCCGTACAGCAGCCTTTGTCGCGCAGTAGATGCTTCCCCCTTGATACGGTTCTCGCCCTGCTATACTACCAATGTTGATAATGTCACCTTTGCCGCCATCTGGGCGAGCTTTGAAAATAGGTAAGATAGCTTGTGTCATATTTATGAGGCCGGTTACGTTGGTCGCGAACATAACGTTTATGTCTTCTTCGGCGATAGAGGGAGCTTGTGCTACGCCTTTCACAAGGCCACTGTATGCAAATATATTATTAGCAATGTTATCCAAGATCTCCAAAGTTAGAAGTTATGTAAATGAGAAGTCGGGCAGAAGGGAGCCATACGCATTATTAACCAACACGTCGATCTCCTTAAACTCCTCTGGCAGCCTCCCCACGAATGCCTTTACCTTCTCCGGCTTGCTCACATCGAGTTTTATGGGTAACACCTTCACACCCTCGCCCACCTCTTTGTTAATCTCCGCCGCTATTTCTTTCAGAGTGTCGATACGTCGCGCTGTGAGGATAAGCTTGAGATTCTTGGGTGCTGTCCGCGCAAATTCCATAGCCGTGCTCCGTCCAATACCGGATGAAGCCCCTGTCACGACAATTGTTTTGCCTTCGAGGCGCTTAGCCATTGCGGTTGCCATCGTGCGCTGGAGTATCCTCTGATTTACAAGCGAGGGACGGATGCGGAGTGGAATTGGCGATTTCGCAGTATCTAAAAGAGTGCGGGGGCTGTGTATGGATTGGCGATATCTGGCGAAGAGAGTCATAAGATAAGATAGAATCTGGGAGCTTTTGGGGTCCGATTGGTGTTTATCCAATACCTGACTCATGGCTGCTGGTTCGGCTTGCGTGTTTGAGTAAGGATTACTTGGCACTGGATGACATCTTTATAAATTAAGAAAATTCCACATATATCGAGTTTCAATTATAACATGCTTCTCTCTAAGGATGGATCTGGAAGAGTCCTCCACACGCGTTTCCTACTTATATAAGCAGATTCCCTTTATTCGTTTTTTGGTTTGTTTCCATAGAAATTACTTATCAATTACTATAAACTATTATAGCTCTATTGCCGTTATAACTCTATTACCTACGTTATAAATATATTAAAAAGATAATAAAAACTATTATAAAAATCTGGTTATATTATTAGAGGTGTAGTCTCCTCGCCCTCCATAGACCCACTTAATCTGGCTCGCCTTGAGATCCACCATAGCACCGACTGGACAATGGCAAACACAAGGTTGTCCACGGCTGCCCAACCGATGAGCTGATACCACGTGATGAAACCGACACCCAATGGTAGTGTCATACGCAGCGGCCAGCAGAAGGCCACTACAGCGAAAACGACAGCCTGCGCGGCCAAGGCACGGACGCTCAGCGCGCCGGGGTCTGAGCGAGACCACGTCTCGCGCGCCTGGGGGAACAGCGCGGCGACGGCGATGGCGGTGACGATGGGGTTCACAAGGATGCTGTGCGTGTAGGAGAAGATGGCAGAGACCCAGCGGCGGTCGTGGTTAGGGTCGGTGCCGGGGGGCGGTAGGGTAGATTCGAAGATGACTGGCGCGAGTGAGATAAGGAGAAAAGCGATGTAGATGGCGATTATGGTTCTTTTGGCGGAGGGGCGTGATGGTGGGTGGTAGAGATACAGTCCGAAGCTTGAATAAAGGGTTAATTAACTGCACAGCCGTCCATACGCGCCCCAACAGCGCAAGGGTGCTAAGGAGTTAGCAAGGGGTTGCACTCACAGAACTAAATGGCATAGCCAGACGACGGTAAACTGGGCCAGGTTGAGCCAGTCACCTAGTGTTGGCGGGGACCGTACGATACTATCCTCCACCTCGGTATTGTCAATGATAAAGTATAGTCCAAGTGCAAACTGCTCCGTGGCTGCGATGAGGTTAAAGAGGACATAGTTGGGAACAATTCCGGCGCAGTTTCCGCGGGACAGAATGTGACGATATTGGGGGATGAAAGAAGCGAGGCTTAGTATAAGTAGGATACTTGGCTGCTGTTAGCATGTGCTGTCGTTCTGGGCTACCTAGAAGAGACAGACATTCGGATTACGTTCGTCAACGCACCCATGATGGTACCTTGTGCGATATAATGAAATGAAGTGCTTCTCGTTCTGTGCCTGTGCCGATTTTGTAGTTGCGGCCGAGAAGTTCAGAGAATAAAGGCTGGCTTAAGAAATGGGGTTGGGATATAATAGCTGTAGAAGAGGGATACAGGTGGTTAGTGAGGTGGCTTTTCTAGCTTCAGAACCTGGAGAGTGTCGCCGTTGTTTAACGTAGTCCACGGGCTAGTGACCCACACGGGCCAGTGACTCACCCCACCAAGAACGCGTCTCTATAGCTTCGAAAACGGCTTTGCTTGTAGGCTTGAATAGCTAGTTCAAGCCTACCTTCTTTGCGTAAGGCTGCTTGTTGTTGTGGTGTAGTTATAGCAGTAGTAAAAAAGATCGCGACGCGTTCTTGGTGGGGTGAGTCACTGGCCCGTGTGGGTCACTAGCCCGTGGACTACGTCACTTCAGCAAGCTCTTACCTCAGCAAGCTCAGCTGCGATTCTATTGGTGCGGAGTCAATCGGCCCGCAAGCGAATGACTAACTACGTTCGTGGTATTACCTCAGCAAGCTCAGACGTGATTCCGTTGGTGCGGAGTCAATCGGCCCGCAAGCGGGTGACTAACCACGTTCGTGGTGCACCATCAAAATCACGTCTGAGGGGGTTTCGCAACATTTGTTAAGCGCGTAAACGATATCTACCAAATATCAATCAACCTTTCTACCATACTTTTGACTCCCCTCCGTCGTTTATTTCAACAATTACTCTGGCTAGAATCTTGGGGGATTGTCGTGACTGAAGCATAGCTTCGTGGTACTCTAGTCGTTTCCTCAAATGCGGGCGCTAAGCCCAGCATCCTACACATCATTCCCGTAAATGCTCTGACAGACAAGAGAATTGGGTTTGATAATTATATCATTCTAGATCAAGATATTGACCTTTGGGTAACAATTTCGGAGACGCTAATGACTAACGGAGGGGAATACGAAAGACTTCCAAATCCGGTAAGAAATAAAACCGTTGAGTGGCTTCGAGGACTAGATCACACAACTCACGAGAAATGGCTAATGACGCTAAAGCGAACGGATACTTAATGGAGCTTCCTGGCGTATTATATGGAAATTTCTTTTTAATGCAATCTCTTTTCTTTCACAGATCGGTCAACACGTGAGTTCTACCGTTCGACAGGTGTATATCTTAGCACTATCAGGGACAAGCAAGGACGGTATATACCATATATACATGATGTAGGTGCAGGCAACAGGAACAGGTGGTAAGACG
>Ga0307515_10024921_pt1 | contig 10383 bp, 11 predicted proteins | sample 17_EM_MG_FD_194513 | JGI IMG/M metagenome (GOLD analysis project Ga0307515, IMG submission 194513) | Populus trichocarpa ectomycorrhiza microbial communities from riparian zone in the Pacific Northwest, United States - 17_EM | ecosystem: Host-associated > Plants > Roots > Unclassified | place...
ATCAGAGTGGGTATTCGGGGGTGAGTGGTGATAAAAAGTGAGGATGAGTCATGTTTTCGGTAGTACTTGGCTAAAAAGTAATGACACAATTATATGCGTGAATGGATCGGTCCAGACCAAGCCCGTCCAGTCCAAGACTGCCAGTCTGGGGCTCAGTCCAGTCCGACCTTCCGGTGGGACCGGACCGGACTGAGCCCTACCCCAGACCGGGTCCGTCCGGACTGGTGGAATCATTGAACACGGGTCTTTGGCTTTCCCCAAGTCACTAGCCCACTCGGATGGATCTGTATTGTCCGTCTGTCACTGAGTCTAGCCTGGGTGATTGCGCCAGGTATCGAATAGGGATATTGCGCATTTGATGTGATCTGGACCGCCTCTCGGAAATATCAGCTTGTGAAAAGCGAAGTTCGATCAAAGTGTCTCGAGAAACCTATCTAGAACTTTTGCTCCTGTTGACACGAGAAGATGATGGAGAAGAAGATGAATTGTCTGTCGATCCAAAGAGAAGGAAAACTATGGACTTATATATGAAACAGAGAGAAGGAAAACCCAATGCCGACTGCCAAAGCCGGAGCCCAATGCCGAGTACCAGTGCCGAACCCTCCTCCTCGCCATGGGGGCAGGTGAGGCTGGTGGGGGCAGGCGAAGCTAATGGGGGCCGTAAGCCACCGGCCTCATGCCCGAGCCCGCTAGCACCAAACACTAGGGAAGCCACCGGGCCAAATCCCTAGTCAACAGCTCCACTGCAGTACCGTAGGGGGTCAACGATTTTGAAGATCTTCGATTGAGTAGTCGGTTGGGTGTACTCGTTTCGTTGGTAGATCCACTGCGGTTGAATTCGGCCTGCATGCTAGCGTGTTCCTCCACCCATTCGACTTGCTGTTCAAAGAGAAGGTGATGTAGCATCCGATTCTGGGTCATCATCTACAACTGATCATCGTCGGTCATCATTGACAAGACATCATCGGTTCATGTTTCAACTTCAGGACGACCTGGATCCTCATCAATGTCGCCACCCGGCACGATCTCGCCTTTGCACTCATTATGGTGAGCTTCGCCGGGGTCATTGTCGTCAGTGATCTCGTGTTCTAGTCCATTCACGGAGGCGGCTCCTCCGCGGAGTACCTAGTCAGTTCACGGAGGCCCACCTTCCGTGAACGAACCGTCTATTCACGGAGTCCGTACCCCACCTCCGTGAACTGACTAGTTCGTTCGCGGAGTCAGTCAAAAATTACAAATACTCTGCTCTGCACACATGTATGTGCATGCACTTGCATATACTCAATTGCGCTGCGCTGAACGTACGCTGTTGCATTGATCGAATTCAGCTGGATAGAGCCAGCTTGTTGAAATAGTGATGCTAGAGAAGCTTGATTGTATATTATCTAAGAGAGCCACAAGGCCATATATAAATATGAGAGTACAAGTGTGAATGCGTGCGTACGCATCTATGTATAGACCCTTCAGGCAGACAGCAATCTCCGGTCATACGAGACTCACCTCCGGCCATACAAGAGTCATCTCCGGCCATAAGATGGCGGAAACCTATCATGCAATACAGCTGAGTGTACGTACATTCTTCACAGCGCAACTGAGTACGTTCCACGGATTCTATCGTACTAACAATATGGACCGCCTTACATCTAGCATCCCACATCAAGTTCCGCCATTCAAAAAAGGTAGCCATCGAGAACTTACTCTTCGAGAAGCTGCTCATCTTCAGTCCCCTGCTGAGCTCATCCAAGTACATTGTAGGTGTAAAGGCAACTGCACGACAGTTTGTTGCAAATGTTTCAAAGCAAAAGCCGAGTGCATACTTCATTGCCATGGCCGAGATGGTGGTGCGCAGTGCATAAATACTGGACCTTCTGCTGCACCATCAGGTACTTTCTGTTGAGAGCAAAAGAGAGAGAACGAAGATGCTCAATTGTCTATCGACACAAGAGAAGGAAAACACTAGACTTATATACAGAGAAAGACCATACTCGGTGAAGCCGAGTATCACAACCGGAGCCCGAAGCCGAGTACCAGTGCCGGAGCTAGGCCTCCTCTCAGCATGCTGGCAGGCGAGGGGCATGGGGGCTACAAGCCACCGGGCCAAATCTGATGCCTACACTTTCAATTTTGAACGAAACTGAAGATCAGCTCCACCGGAGCCAAGTTACAATCTAAAAAGCCGTCGAGCCAATACTCAAGGAGATGCTGGCATGGATACTGGTCCCACATCAGCAGCGGATACTGCCAATGAGAGCAGTGATTTGCCAGACCTGGATACTGAGGATAATGAGGATCTCGAGGAGGAAGGGGTCACTGGGGAGGAAGAGGAAGAGGAAGAGGAGGAGAGAAACGAGGAGGAGGGCAATGAAGAGGGAAATGAGGAAGATGAGCCGGTTTCAAGCGATGACATGGAGCACAGTGCAATTGTAGTTGCATCAGGACGTCCCAGAGGCATTCGATTGTAGGGATCACAAAGATGTATAGATTATTTATAATTTTTCATTGACTCCGTGAATGAATTAGTCAGTTCACGGAGGTGGGGTACGGACTCGGTGAATGGACGGTTCGTTCACGGAGGGTGAGCCTCCGTGAACTGACTAGGTACTCCGCGGAGGAACCGCCTCCGTGAATGGACTAGAACATCTCGTCCTCCGGAAGTACCAACGCATGCCCGATAGGGATAGGGGTAATTCGACCGGTCACTGCTTGGAGAGGTTGCACACTCGCACGTGCGTTAGCCATACGCCATTGACCTCTCGATGCTTACTTTAGAGGCATGAGCGTGAAATTTTTTTATCCCCTCCAGGCTCGTTTTCTTCTGATAGGAAGAAAACGAGCCTGTAGGGGATAGTATTGTTTGTGTGGTCATTTATGTACATGTCATGACATGTCGAAAAGTGGTCAACTCGCATAATCCCGTGAGCGAAACATCGATATCTAAAGATCGAATGTAATATAAGGCCGCGTATGCCTGCGTTCGGCTACGTAGGGATACACGTGGTAATAAAGGTATACTGTTGCACATGTGGAGGCGAGTGATCTTAGGTGCACCATACAGTGTAAGACATTTGGTACGTATCTAAGTCCTCGCGATCCGTTGATATAAGGTTGCACTTACCCCGCCGCATCATGTGCACGCCATGCAACCCTAACCTTTAGTGCAAGGCCTCCGAAGCCGAGTATCCGAGCCCGAGATTAGCAAGGGGCTCCTCAAGTTGAATCCCGGGAGCGTTCGGTCTTATCCCCGACGGCCATCAGGCCAGATCCCTGGTCAACATTGGCTCGTGCACTGCCACTTTCCAGCAGTATTTGCCGTGTTAGGGCTAGGTTTTGTCTCAGCTATTGCACTCTAGAACAATTGTCTCATCTCCATATTTACTTGGGGCTGTCAGCCCATCACGATCTTATGGCAGACACCAAATCCTTGACGTGCTATGGCTAGTAAACTCGAGTATCGGCACCACCACGAAAATCATTCACTGCATCCATGTAACCGCAATGGCCTTAAGATTCGTTATTTATTCCTATCACGATAAAAAAAACTATCCCGCGCGCTGCTCTTCAATTCCCAAATCAAACAAACCTACATACAAATGGACCCCACCGTACAACTTACTCCTCCTCTTCCTCTTCCTCCTGTGCTGCCGCATGCCAGTACTTCTTCTTGTGCTTTAGCCCCCCCTTCATACCCTTTGTGACGCCTGGATAGATCATGCTCTTCTTGTGGTGCCACTCTGGGATGCCGTCGTCCTTGGTGACCGTGGTGGGCGTACTCGTCACCGCAACCATCAAGCTCGGTAGTGATTCCAATGGCACCTCTTCGCCATTCGCCTTCTGTACGCGCCATTGCAGCCGGTCCTTCAACTCGGCCTGCACCGCCTCAACATCATTTACATTGACGCCGTCGCCGAGTAGCGCGCGCGTCAGCGACGTGGCGCCCGTGACCAGATGGTTGACGTCGCTCTGGCGCTCGCACTGCGGGCAATCGGCCACTTTCGATGCGAAGGTAGCGTTGCTACCAACATAGGTGCTAGTGGTGCCGGGGCTGGGGATCACGAAGTTCAGAGGGTCGCGCGGGACATCGCCGAGGTAGAAGTGGATCATAAACGAGCCGTCAATGGCGTGGCGCTCGATACGACTTACGGCCTGCCATTCGCGGCGCTCGACATGGCCGTCGGCCTCATTGGACCGCAAATTGCTGAGCTCGCTGAGCGGGGGCCCATAGAGGCGCTGGATGGTGGCGGTGATGGCGTCGGCGAGAGCGGCTGGGTCCTCCGGGGGTTGCGCTGGTAGCTCCGGATAGTGATAACCGAGCTCGTAGATCCCGTCGAGGCGCTGGATGGTCTCTGAGGTCCAGTAGGAATCAGTCGACGGGTTTTGGAACGGGATCAAGCTTGTAGCGGCGGTTTCGATCGTGCCAGAAGCGGTCACGGCGCTACCAGCAGAGGGGAAGCCGGTGTCGAAGGATGCATCAGGGTTCTTCGCTTGCCAGAGCGCAAAAAGGCGGTCGCAGTTGGTGTGGCTGCACCTGAGTTAGTGGTGTGGAAGGAGGGGAGAGTAAGCGGGGGGGTATTTGTACTGTAGCCAGAAGATCGGGTCGAAGGCCGCGTATTCGTTTAGTGCCATGTGGCCTTCTCTGCCCTCTGGGATGTCGGGCACGTTTTTGGTGTAACCACCAACGAACACTAGAGGACCGTCAGCAGTACTCTAGCCGAGCTGCGGCGGAGAGGCAGGGGAGCTCACGGTGGACCATGTTGTGCACATCTTCGAGAGAGGCGTAGTTGATAGCCGGTGGGGGTTGGGGATCTTGGCTGCAGTGGAGTTTAGTATACTTATACTATTACCCTAGAGGAATGTACCAGCACTCACTTGTCGTAAAAACCTGTGGTCGAAAACGGAATATATTCCGTGATAGACATCAACAGAATAAACACATACTCCTGTAAGTTTCTACCTCCACCCATTGTCAGTATGTACTGCAATCTGACATAGTTACAGTTAGATTAAAAAGAGATTCAACGCACATCCCGTCGACGCCAATCCTGCGTGCTTTATATGTCGATCCTAATTGCTTATTTGCAACATCCGGACGACTATTTCCATTTGCATCCGGACACCTCGCAGTCTTCGGCCATTCGCTTGCATACTAGTTACCCCGCCTCTTCGTCAGCCTTTATGTCTTCGTTGAATTACAGAAAACTCTCGCTACTAACCGGTTCCTTGAACCAGCCAACCTCCGCCTGTCCGGGCGTCGGCCCGGAGTCGTTATTTTGGAACCGGTATCCAATCAGCGGATTCTCGAACGGCTCGGTGGTATGCGATATAGTAGGGGCCGCGATGTTGACGCTGGCCTCATTTAGGCATGTCGGCATCTGGCCGTTATTGGAGGCCCAGTCCCAGTATCTATATATAGATTTGTTAATGACGCTCACCTTCCACCTCCTCCCACACGGCTCTAGAGAAAAGAACCTACGGAAACCGAAGCTTGCCGGCCTCACAGAGCCAGACGGCCTTGACGGCCTCGTTGCTGATCTCTTCGTTGATGTACTTCTGAGCCTCGAGAATAATGACTTTCTGCAAGCAATAGTTTAGCCAAAATTAAACCTCCCTTTCTTCTGGAAGAGGTATATATCATCTCACCTCCAGCTGCCAAAGGTAGATTCGGTGCCAGAGCGGGAATAGAGCACTATCATCTTATCAGCAACCACCACCACCATCATCATCATCATCATCATCATCGGCAACAGCAACAGTAGAGCATCGAGACATACCCGCCGTGAGTGCAGTATCCAAAAAATGACTGGTCAGGATTGATCGGAGTCGGATCATCCGCCCACTGTATATTAGGCAGCCCGTGGATTCCTAATTCGTTGCCATATCAGCAGTGGTTATGTTTTCAAGAAGAAGAAGAAGAACTGCTGAAGACTTGCCAGCATACTGGAACCACCCGTATGGCGTGTTATGGCTCTCGCTGTGGCTCTGGACTTTCTTGAGGCTACGCACGAAGAGTGAGAACTGTACCGGGTGCTCGTCTTGGAGCGTGTCGATTGCGTAGCGCGTGTGGACTGTTGTTGGGATGATACTCATAGTTGCGGAACTTACGGTGTGCTGCGTAGTATTGTGCAATTTTTGTGATTCTGGGAGATGGTGGATCAGGTGGGGCGGTTTTATAGACAGATTTTTCGTAGAGGGTCAATATATACTCGCACTACAGAACAGAGTCAATCTATGCTTACCCCACGATGATATCAATAATGGCATTTGTTTTTGTTACTCACACACACACACTTCTGCACGTCGCTCAAGATATCCAAGCCATTAGCGTGCGGCTTGCATGTATTACCAGATCCGTCAGTGCTGTGTGGTTGCACTTCAGCTCAAATATGGCCAGATTTCCACCGTTACACATAAAATGGAACTTGTCAGCAGACTGCATGTAATATGGCGGCTTAGACCTTGCGATCCCACCTAGCTTAATTGACACCTTTCCGAAGACGGACATATGAAAGAAATGTTAATACGAGCTAGAGGAGGCAAACGAAAAAACAAATGTTACTACCCCTCTTGTGATATGAAAGATGCATTCCACACGGTGAATTGAAACGGCGGAGTTAGAAGTCAGAGAGCCCATTGTCAACACTCCGCCGCACCTCTTGCCACATCCAAAGGGAATCCATTAAAAAAGAGCGGTTCAGGCTCGAGGAGCATAGGAAGAGGGTGAGAGGATATGATGGGATTGCGCACATAAGGAACCACACAAATTGTGTGGATCTACAAAACTTGATGCGAGTGGGTGAAAGCAAGAGCTAGGAGAAACAGAGCGTGTATTCCGTTGTATGCTAAGACGATACCTATCTACCCCAGGGTCTCCCAAATATAGATTCAACCCGTTGCTCAGTATACCTCTGTTATCTTTGCATCTCCGTGTGGAACCCCCCCTGCCAGCTTCCCATGCCAATGTGAGCAGTGGTAGTGAGAAAAAGATCGTCCCACCACAGCTCCTCCCTGGCCTTTTGTGTGATGCACACCTCTCCTGGATCATATCCCATATAACCTCATACCCAAACCTGAAATAAGTTAAGAATTACATAAACCGAAAGGAAAGACATAAACCCAAAGGAAAAACATTAACCGGAAGGAAAAATATCTAGAGGCTCTTGCTCCTTGCGCACCTACTCTTTCCTGCCACCCGCTGTATATGCCTTCCAATTCCTATGGCCTCTTACGAAGTATGAGATATCGAGAAGCCAAGTATCGGATCGAACTATGACCCCTAGGATCACATATACAGCCACTGCGATTTGCACCCACACCAGGATAAGCAACAGTGAATCTTCATTAAGTACTTGTTGAAAGATGGGTACCGCTTTGTTCCCTGTTCTAGTCCAGTCACGGAGGATGTCCCTCTGCGGAGAGACCGGTCCATTCACGGAGTCCCACCCTCCGTGACTGGACTGGTTCTTTCGCGGAGTGTACCCCTGCACCCCACCTCCGTGTACACTCGGTGAATGCTCTACACGCATATATGCCCACGCATGTATGCGTACTCAGCTGGCCATATCCAGCTGAATTAATCAACACAACTAATGGCATTCAGCCCAGCGTAACTACGTGCATTCAGCCCAGAGCAACTATGCACCTTCAGCCCTGCGAAATGATGGAGTTCAATACACAAACAATGGTGTTTCTGCAGCGCTATCTGGTACTTTCAATCTTAAATGGAAGACAACACCACCTGGACCCAGTCACAATCAACAGCGACTTTGAGCAAATACACAGGGAGAGACAACAGCGCAGACATACTCCACTTCTGTTGATGATGTCAACAAGAGCGTAGAGGAAAACGACGAAAGTGATTTGACAGAACTGGATATTGAGCAAGGAGAGGGTCTCGAGGAGTACAAGGATGTGGACAAGGAGGAGGAGGAGGAGGAGGAAGAGGAAGAGGACGATGTAGAGGAAGAGGCCAACGAGGAAACAGAGCTGGTTTCAAGTCAGGATATGGAGCACAGTGTAATTGTAGTTGCACCGCGACGTTGAGTGTAATTAGCACTTGCATGTATGCTCCGCGAATGAACCAGTCCAGTCACGGAGGTGGGGTGCAGGGGTACACTCCGTGAATAGACCGGTCTCTCCGCGGAGGGACATCCTCCGTGACTGGACTAGAACAGCGTCTATCTCTCAGAGTTGTGGTTTGATCATAGTAGAAGTTGTTTTACCACTTATATTTTCTGCCATACCTTGTCAATTCAACGACAGTGTCCAAAATCTCCAACCAATGAACAGTTTGTCATATTTTACAGAGTACATCTCTTTGTCTATCCTCCATATCTTGAAACCTAAATACTTAACTAATCGTTGGAAGATTGGTGGCCTGTGATACCTCGATTGACACTAGCCATTCTGAGGGATTATGTTTTGATGGATTAGAGTTTCGGGCGTGATTACACTCTGGTGAGTATTAAGACAGTACTGATGTACTGATGTTCTGGGCCTATTTCCCATGGTACAAATACAAACCCTAATGTCCAGTCATCACCACCACAGATACCAGCCTTGGCTGCAGAGGATCTCAATGGATAGGAAGCTGACGAATTGGAAGCTTTCGTGTGCCCGCTCATTGTTCTAAATAGGATCCTCCAACATGTGTACATACTTCGATAGCATGAACCTACAAAATTAGCTATATCATATCTCATAGGCTGCTCGACTGTGCACACTGTCCCACTATATGCATCAAATTTTTTCTTCTTTACGGCTGAAAAGGACATCAATATGCGGACATGTGCAATATCTTGAGCTCACAGCTTGAAAGTAAGTGGCAACGGTTGCCGTCGAAGCACAAAATGTTGTTCATTCTACCACCGTCAGGAATTTGTTTTTGCGGGAGGTGCACCTCAATTTACTGTTGGGATGCCAAACATGTCAGGCAGCACAAACGATTGAACCCCTAATTTGGACACTCGTTTCATACTTAAATAGCAGACATTCTGCGCTGCAGATTGACAATGTATCACAACGACGATGGGTGAACCACAAATCATACAGGCTAATGCCCCAAGTCCTCAACAACAGCCCGTTCGCAACCCAGTCGACCAGGTCAGAGCGCACCAGCAACACGTTCTCTCATTTGGTTAGTATTGCTGTTCTGCTTCAGTGAAAATTGCTGATATTGACGAAGATGGTGGTGGGATACAAGGATACTCGAGCCTGCTGATTTTGAAGGCACTTATGACAAAGATCAGAGACCTAGAGGAAGCCGAAGCCAGGCGTGTCAGCGGCCAGTCCAACGGTAGGAACATTCCGGCGAGGATTAATACAAGGCCTTTACCATCACCATGCCATTACTTTGATTATATTTTCGGAACGAGTACTGGAGGGTATTGACTAATTCTTTCTGCAGAATGTTCCGGTGCTAATATGTCTGCTCTATTATGTCATTAGACTATCGGCGATAATGCTCGGACGTCTACGCATGGATATTGCAGAATCTCTTCTCCTTTACGAACGCTTGGGAGGTCAAATTTTTGGACACCCTCGACGAGTCCATATTAGTGGACATCCTTTCAAAGGTAGATGGTGGTGGCCCAGGTCAAAATATAATTGCACAAACTTGGAGACAGTGTTGCAAGATACCATTAATGGCTTCGTTGGGCAACCTCATGCAGATGGTCAGATGGACAACTTCCTTCCACTGAGGCGGGACCAATGCAAGACGTGAGAATCCGACGCGGCCTGGACGAATATATTCTGACTGTCTAGATCCAGCGTTATCGTCGCCGTCAAGGAAACCCCAATAGACAAGCAGCCATTTTTGTTTCACAGCTTTGATCATTTCAAAACTAGCGATCGGCTTGTACGAAACCCGGGGCCCGCTTACAATCAAGCGATCTGGAAAGTAGCGAGGGCTACAACTGCGGCTCTAGGCTTCTTTTCACCAATGAAACTGAACAGTAAGATGATATAGCTATTGAATGAGAATGCGTGGCTGACTATGAGTTACATTCCTATGCAGAAATGACATTTTTGGATGGAGGTATGGGGTTTAATAATCTAAGTAAGCTTGCATACGACCAATGATTCCACCAGTCCAGCAATGGATCAGTCCAGACCGGAACCGTCCAGTCCAGTCCAGGTCCAGTCCAAGAGATTTTTTGGACTGGGATCGGACCGATCCCAGATGCTGACAGACTGGACTGGGCTTGGACCGGACCGATCCCTCACGGTGCCCAGGGTTAGGGTATACTTTCCCGGTTATAAGTCTTTTAATGGGGAAAATATATCTCGATGGAGCCGAATATACAGACAGAAGTGGTCTAATTTCGACCAGAGTGGGTATTCGGGGGTGAGTGGTGATAAAAAGTGAGGATGAGTCATGTTTTCGGT
>Ga0307515_10024922_pt1 | contig 10383 bp, 2 predicted proteins | sample 17_EM_MG_FD_194513 | JGI IMG/M metagenome (GOLD analysis project Ga0307515, IMG submission 194513) | Populus trichocarpa ectomycorrhiza microbial communities from riparian zone in the Pacific Northwest, United States - 17_EM | ecosystem: Host-associated > Plants > Roots > Unclassified | place...
CGCCATAGCCAAAAGGCTGCATGCGTAGTATTGTACGTAGTATAATACAACGGATAAAAAAATAAAAAAAATAAAAATTGCCATTAGCTTAGTTAAGGGCGGTAAGCGGAACTAATATCTTTATAGTAAAAAATAGGCAACCCTATATACTGCCTATTTTTAAGTTATCTATTTAGTTTAGGGACTAAATTATTTAGGGGAGAGGAGTACTGTTATGGCACTAACCTAACGTATACTGTTTCACACTATCTTATACTATTTCCTACTATTAGCTAGCCCACTACTAGCGACTTAGCGGCTGGCCCTACTATTTATATACAATACCCCCTTTTTACCTTCTTTCCCTCTTTATACTATAACGTAGTTATTTAGTCTACTTTACTATAGTACTGTAACAATTACCTTATATATAAGAGAGCAACTAAAGGCAAAATTGCTAGTAAACTAAACTACTAGATATATAAGGTAATTATATTTTTAGTTAATCTTTTAACCTAGTAAGGTAAGGTAGAGCTAAGATATCTTTATTAGATACTTTAGAAACTAATAAAGAAATATAGTCTAAGTAAAAAAAAGTAAGAAAAGACTGTTATAGACGTAGAGAATCTTGCCCTAGTTCTAATAAGGAAGTAATATATAGTTAGACGATATTAGATATAAATGTAAGGGATATTATTGCGGTCACTTCGGGTTGCCCTTAGGACAACCCCTAGACGCCCCTTAGATGGTCGCCGGTCACGTACTAGAGGCACGTGCCCGTAGTATATAGTCTCCACCAGTGTAGCCAAAAATTACAATAAGCGAATTGAAATAAATCGATATCCGATAATCCGATATCCGATATCAATTTATTTTAATTCGCTTATCGTAATATATATTAGATCGCACACTTTAAAATCTCTACTATATACTAGATTCTTCTAGTAACTATAGCTTTAGAGACTAATCTTAAGTCTTCTCTTCTAACCCTCTACCCTCTAGTAGGATATTAAAGCAGGAAGTAGATATTATATAGCTGCTATTAGCTTAGTTAGTCTATCGTACGCGCAACCTTATATTTTAATTAGTTATAAAATATACGTATATTATACGTGCGTATATCTATAGAACACTAAAAATTAATACCTTGCGAGACTCTCCTATAAAGTTTCGCGTAGAGCTTTGCGTAGAGCTTTATGCAGAGCTTCGTGTAGAGCTTCGTGTAGAGCTTTGTGTAGAGCCTCGTACAGAGCTTCGCGCAGAGCCTCCGTACGCAGAGCTTTATGCAGAGCTTTGTGCAGAGCTTCGTGCAGAGCTTCGTGCAGAGCTTCGTGCAGAGCTTCGTGCAGAGCTTTGTGCAGAGCTTTGTGCAGAGCTTTGTGTAGAGCTTCGTGTAGAGCTTCGCGTAGAGCTTTGTGTAGAGCTTCGTGCAGAGCTTCGCGTAGAGCTTCGTGCAGAGTTTCGCATAGGGCTTTGTGTAAAGCTTTATATAGAGCTTCCGTAGAGCTTTATATAAAGTTTCGCGCAGAGCTTTATGTAAAGCTTCGTGCAGAACTTCGTGTAGAGCCTCGTGTAGAGCTTTGCGTAGAGCTTCGCGAGAGCTTCGCGCAGAGCTTCGCGTAGAGCTTCGTATAGAGCTTCGTGCAGAGCTTCGTATAGAGCTTCGTGTAGAGGATTAGATTAGGAGTAATATTCTTAGAAGTTCTTTCTAAAAGGGGCTAGGAATAGTTAAATACCTATATTCTAAAAAAAAACCGATATCGGATATTATTCGGATATTTTATCGGATTTTACGATATCGTAATCGTTTTAAAACGCATAATTTTTGGCCACACTGGTCTCTACAATCCCAGAGGCCTTACCTCCTCAAGGATTCGTCTCTCTCTTACTAATCTATCCTGTTCCAATCGTGTCCTTATAGCTCCCTATCTACAAAGTCCCCTTACATTTAAATCCTTCCTACTCTTTTTAGAAAGGTAGTTGGCTTTAAGGACCAGATTATTTGTTTACATTTTTTTATTTATAACTACTATCCTCCTTTAAAAATCTCGCGATACCCTAAACGGAAACTCTATGGGCACCTTATAGAAAGCCGTTGCGGTAAGGTAAAAAGGTCCCTCTAATAGTAAGAGATTATAATAATATAACCCTTTAGGTAAGATGGCTAAATAAGCCCTAATACCTAGATGCTCTAGGAGCTTAAAAACTCTTACATATTTATGGTTACCGGTAACGCTAAGAAAAACATAGATACCCTTTATAATGGTTATAATACTACTAAAAAGTAGCTAGAACCCCTCTAGCCCTACCTAGGCTAATTAAAAGATTAAGCGTTAAAGGCAACTTTAAGATCTTCCCCTAAGTTAGAAATGCTAGAGGAATATACTAATATATTTAACTAGGGAACTAACCAAAACCCTCCTAGAAGACTACCGGCCTATAATTAGTATAGTAGTAGTATATAGACTACTTATAAGCTAAGCGGGCCTACCCCTTTAAGTAATTTAAACTAACTACTAACTTAAAACTTAAGCCTTATAGGGAAATCTATACTAGCTACTAGTACTAATACTACCTCTATAGCTAGAGCTTCCCTAAGGCCGAGGTTAGAAAGTTAAGAGCCCTAAACTAATATTCTTTAAAATAGATATTAGGAAGCTACTATAAGGCTTTTACAAGCCATATAAGAAGGAGCTACTAATAAATATATTAGAAACTGTAAGCTTTATAGTGTGTGGGAATTAAACGAGCGACTTAATTATAAATCTATGGAAATCAAGTGGTATATATACACGAAAGTAGACCCCTAACTCCGAGACCTATAACTTATATTAAACGTATCCGAGATATACGAGGGTAGTGCTGACGTAGGTGAAATAGGGTAATATGTAAGGTCCGGTAGTTAGTTATACACCCCCCTAGATTTAACGGTGTAGTTAAAGCTGTAGAAAGAAAAATAAAGGTAGAAACTATATTAAATAGGAGTAATAAAAGGGTTGTTTTAGAATATATCTCCCTAACTTTATATCTCTGGATATAGAGCTATATTTAAAGAGATGTCCTCCTTAGCCTCTTAGGAGACTGTGTTTAAAAAGGCGTCCTCTCCAGCCTCTTAGGAGACTGTATTTAAAGAGGTGTAGTAATTTAATCTGCATTTAAGGTAGTTAATTAATCTATGCTCGCGGTAGATCCTTTTAATCTATAGTTGAGGTAGATATTCGATCTGTGTTTAAGGCAGACTTGCTAATAAATAAACAGCCGTTTGCCTGTTTCTATTATTTGTTTATTTATACTAAATAAATAAATAATTTAGAGGGCTAGGAATAGGCAATCAATTAATCCAAAGGGAGGCTTGTTTGTTTAGGTAGATTGGGTCGTTTATATATATATTTAGTAGAGTTTTAGGTTTTAGAGGGAGTAGGTAATTTGGTGGTAAGGTTTAGGCAATTATATAATATATATAGGCGTGATATAATATACCTAATCGTGGAAAAGTCAACACCTACTACTACTACGTCGCCTATTATTAATATACCGCCTCTAATATATCCTACTATCTTACTAAAGCTAACCTTACCGATCTTATGGAAGAAATATACTTAGTTACGGACACTAAGGCTGCCGAAGCCTCTGATATTAATACTACTGAAAGTAGCTTAGTATAGGACGACGACGATTATATAGGGCTTAATTAGGATAAGGTACTAAAGTACTAACGGCCTTATTCTAGCCTAAAATATACTCTAAGCTATATTTGGGACTATAGCTAGCGACTTTAGCAGCGGTATAATGCTAAATTGACCGTTTGGCTATGTAAGTACTGCTATAAGTATAATATTAAAGTAATACTTTATAAGACTGGTAAGGCTACGTCCTTAGTAAAGATATATCTTGCTAAGGATATAGAGGGCCACTAAATTGGCTAGGACGGTGAAACTATTGATTATCCCAGTTAAAAGCGCGTAGGAACTGTTTTGAAGTAAATTTAATAAAAATACTATATTTTATAAGTTGTTGCTAATAAGCTAATTGCGGCTTATAATACCAAGACCTTTAAGAACGCGTTAATTAATTGGCTGGTGGCTAGTAACTAGCCTTTATAAGAGGTTAAGCAACCCAAATTTTATGCCTTAATTGGCGCCGCTAATAAGGACGCCGAGCGCGATTTATATAAGAACTACTAGTTAATTCGCACTGAAATCCTTACTAAATGTGAAGGTAATAAAGGTATAATAATGGAAGAACTGGGTATATTATTGTCGCTTATTTATATATTATTTAACGGCTGAATAATAAAGGATAAGAAGAAGGCGCTTACTAGTATTTATGTTTACTATATTAACGCTAAAGGCTAAATTTGTAACTTTTTGCTCGCTCTACTAGAGCAACTTAGTGAGTATAATGGCTTTAACTATGCCGACACTGTTGGCAGCGTTATATTTAAATTTGGCCTTACTAATTAAATTGGCTGGTTTATTATAGATAACGCTTATAATAATAATACGGCTGTTAATAACCTTATAATTAAACTCGGATTTAATAGTAAGGAGCGTTATATTTGGTATATCGCCTATATCTTTAACCTAGTGGCTTAATTCTGCCTTTTTAGTAAGGATAAAAACTCTTTTAATAATGAGCAGAATATTAATGTAGGTAGGCGTCGCTACTACCTTTTTTCTATTAATTGCTGATAAACCTTATAGGCTGAAGAAGCCTTCCTTAATAAGTGGCGAAAGTAAGGCCCGCTTAGAACCCTTATTAATTTTATCTACTTAATTTATTTACCTTAAAAATACAAAGAGCTCTATTGATTTTAGTAAGAGGATAATAATATGCTACCGCGCGATAACTTTATAGTCCGTAAGGTGGTTATACCTATTAAGACTTAGTAGAATAGCTACCTACTAACGTTTATACGGGCCGTTAATCTATAAGGACCTATATTGGTAATAATGGCGTATAATATTAATAAATGGAATAAAAAGATTGCGGCTATTAAAGTAGCTTAAGCATAATGGAAGAAGCTATTAAAAGTGAAGATTTCGGAGCCTCCTTTTTACGTTAAAGTCGGCGGCCTTACTGCGTATAATTGGGATGTTATTAAGTAGTATATCGCGATCCTCCAGCCGCTTTATAAGGTAACTCTTAAGCTTAAAGTAAGAGGCAGAGCTAGGCGCAATGGCATAATTTAGGAGGTGCTTCCTTGTATGGAGTAGCTTATAAAGATATTTAAAGAAGCTAAGGCTTAAATAGCTAAGGTAATAACGGAGGATTATCCTAATTAAGAGGCGATTAAGGATTACTATAATATTAATATTAACGCGGCGTAGAGTAAGCTTAAAAAGTACTATAATAAGCTTAATAATACGCCCGTCTACTATGCAGCTGTTCTTTTATACTTAAATCTAAAGCGATTCTGCTAAAACGCCTAGGAAGATAGGCCTAAATGGATTATTAAAGGCGACGCCTCTTTTTAGACGCTCTAGCTTTAATATAAAGGTAAAAAGCCGCGAACTAGGAAGTAGGTAGTTGAAAAGAGCTAAAGCTAGTAATCTAATATTAATGACTTTACTAGAAGCTTTATAGGTCTTAATACTACGCCCTCTTCTTTCTCTTTAGCTAATAACGATAATAACGAGTATAAGGAGTGGAAGAAGCTTAACCTACTACTAGAGGAGTACCTACTGGCTTAGAACGTGTTTCTTTACTGGATTATAATAATAAAGCAATATCTAAACGTTAGCTAGATGGCGCTTAATATCCTTTTAATTCTAGTAATAAGCTGCGACTGTAAACGTATTTTTAGTGAGTTAGGTAATATACTAGCGCCTTAATAATTAAGAATAAAGCCAGATGTAATAGCGGCCTTATAATGCAATCGTAGCTTTAATTGTAACGGCTTTATTAGAAAATAACTTTTCCTAATAAGGAAATTAGATACTAGTTCGGATTTAAGCGGAGATTACGCCATTTAACTTAGATTGCTAACTTTTAGGCAGGTCCTTCGCAAAATTAGATTTTTTATTAATCCTCTATAGAATAAGATTCTTTTTCTCTCCTGTATTCTATAAACCTACCGTTATATAAGCTAATTAATATACCTATAATAATGAGTTCTGAGGTTTGGTATAATAGCTAGATCGATATTGCTGTCATTCTAAGTAGCAATTGATTTTTGGGCAGAATCTTAATGGACGAAGTTCTTTGTTAAAACTAAAGTCACGTGACCATCTCTGTAATACTAAAAGTCTATCACGAACTCTCTTAACCCTAAAATATCACCACTATACTGCGTAAGGGCCTGTGGGCAACTGTTTCCTACCTTTATTATACTTATAGAGCATTCTACTGTTAACTATTTTATATATAAAGCTTCTAAACGAGACAAACGAGTTTGATTGTTTGTTTGAGTTGTTTCTAATTAATTAATTAATTAAACGAACGCTCTAATATAGGCAAATAATTAAACCTGAAGGCCTTCGTTTGATTTGTTTGTTTAATAGCAAGTCTGGTTCGAGGTAGTTATTTGGGCTGTAGCTATATGAGCTGTAATTAAGGTAGATCTGGAGGTAGTCACTTGGTGACTTTGGTGACGTTAAGACGTCGAATCTGGTGACGTTGCGGTCGTCGCAACTGGTGCCAATGAGGCTGGTGCCGATGAGGCTGGTGCTAATAAGGCTGGTGCTAATGTAGGCTGGCGTTTCGGAAGGGCGTCTACAGCGTGATGGCTGCGACTGGTTATGGTGTTAGTGTCTACAGCGTAATAGCTGCGACTAGTTGTCTCGTTGGTGCCTCCCCAGGAGGCCTTAATTTAATTTGGTAACAGGCCTATATTAAGGCTCTAGTATTTACTAGCTAGTCGTTTAAATAGTTATCTGGTGCCTTCCTTGTGTCTACCTAATATCCTTATCTCTTACCATTAGTATATCTAAGCTAGCTTCTGCTCTAGCTTCGTACTCTAGTATCTGGCTCTAGCTCTATACTCTAGCATCTAGCTCTAGCTAGGCTCTTACTTGGACGCTATATAAGGTCGTTACACTATAGTAGATAAGTTAACTCTATTAAATGGTTGTATATCTAGGTTAAAGGAGGTTAGGGTTTGTACGGTTGGGTTCGTATAATTAGGTTCGGTTCGGTTTAATTAATATTTAATATAATATTTAATACGATGTTTAATCGTCCGTCTATTTAGTAAATAAAGGTAATTATAAGTATAAGAGAGGTACCCGGAAGAAGCTTAAAACACTTATAAAGGTAGAAGAAGTAGTAACTTCTTAAACAAGGTAGTAATTAATTGCTTAGTAAGCGCTAAATATATAGATCAGATGCAGTACGGTAGGCAGGCCGGGCTTATAACTATAAGCTTTATAGTGTATGGGAATTAAATAAGCAACTTAATTATAAATCTATGGAAATCAAGTGGTATATATATATAAAAGTAGACCCCTAACTCCGAGACCTATAACTTATATTAAACGTATCTGAGATATATAAGGGTAGTGCTGATGCAGGTAAAACAGGGTAATATGCAAGGTCCGGTAGTCGGTTACAGAAACCTTTAGGGGTAGGTTTAGATCTAGTAAAGCTTAATCTAGGCTAGATAAAATCTTTTATAACCTAGCTAAGGTTAAGGGCTTTCTAGGGGCTACTTAGTACCTACCTAAAAAGGTATAGAAGACTTAGAAAGTTATCTACGCTATAAATAGAAAAAAGATATAAACTAACTAGCTAAGGCCTTTAGTAGTTTAGAACTCCGCTATAGACCTAACGCCTAGTAGTTAGATAATTAGGTTCGCGAGGTAGATAACTTCTTTAAAATGCTAATAATATAAGATAATACTAAAGAGTATATACGCTGGATTATTAGTAAGATTAAAGACTAATTACTAAATTAGATTGCACTTAATTAGCTTAATAAAGAGTAAATTACTATATAGCTATAGCTATAAACCTTCCTAAAGAAATAGACTTAAGATTTATATATTGTATAATATAATAATATAGAGCTATTTTGGAATGGGATATAGCTTAACCGCTATAACTTTTACTAGTTTATAAACTTTATGGAAACTTATACTTAATAGATAAATCTAGAGCCCTTTAAAAATAAAAATAGTAGCATCTATAAGAAGAAGATAATTAGGTTTATTTAGGCTAGAATTAAGCTAGTAATTTATAATAAAATAAAGCGCGTAAAAGCCCTATCGCGGATTACTATATATATATGGATTTTAAACGAGTAGTTCTAAACGCTAAAGATATAGTAAGGAACTAAACCTCTTTTAGTAGGAAGCTAGGGGGTTACTAAAAGCGTAGGTATTTTAGTAGTAATATAGGGCAGGCTTAACCTTTAAAAAATGTTACGGACGCTTTAAGTACGATGTTATAACTACTAAGAGAGGAGTTAAAAGCAGCTAGTTAGTTAATTAAGGCACGGTCCAAAATAGAGCCAGTAGAACTATATAACGAGGAATAGTAACTAAGGTTATATAACGTGCTATATATTAAATAAAAGGAATAAGAAGAACTTATATACCTTATATACTATGCGTACATTATATATAAAGGAGATTTCTTAGGAGTACAGTTATATATTTAAAGGACCATAGTCCCTACCTAGATAGTTCTCTCCTTTATAGTAAATCTTAGAATATAATTAGAGTTAATCTATTAGGTAACCACTCCACTAGTTATTATTATATTGTTAACTTCTTATTTACCTATATACCCAGCCTATTAATAAGTCTACCGTAGTTCCTGCTATAAGGCTTTATTATACATTTACTACTAAGGTTATAGTATTAATAAAGTCGAATAATATGCCACTAAAAGCACTAGCCATAACGCTATTAACGGCAGCAACTACTTTAAGATTAGGTAATAATACTAGTATAGTAGATACTAACTTATAACTAATTATAACAGAATAACTATAAGAAATAGTTAATTAATTAATAGACAATAACAGGATACTTAAAGAAAGGATTAATGGGATTGAAGTAGTAAAGGTTAAGCTACTATCCATTAAGCGATTCTTAGGGGAGAAGTTAAAGCTTAAAGGATTTCTTATATAAATGCACTTTAAGGTTATATAAGAGGGAGCGAAACTAGCAATATCTATTAACTAAGTAGCCTATATAGAACTATTCCTAATAGGGAGGGCACTTAAGTGGTTTAAACTATATCTTATAGAGATATAGGAATATCGCATAATAACTACTAACTAAGATATGCGATATATATTTGCTAGTTAGAATAGGTTTACGGAACAATTAACGCAAATATTTAGGGACCTAAAAGCAACTACCACGGTAAAATAAAAGCTTTAAAACTTAGTATAATAAACCTTAATAATTAAGTATACGACGTAATTTTAAACATTAGCTATATAGGTTAAATGGAATAATAAGGCGCTTATAGCATAGTATAAATAGGGACTTAAGGTAAAAGTCTAGGATATAATTATTCTAATAGAAGATACGGATACTCTTAGGGGATTAATTAATTAAGCAAAATGCGCCTCTAAACGCCTTCAGGATGTTTTAAATAATAAAGAAAGCGCCTAAGCGGCAGCAAAATGTGTAACCGACTACCGGACCTTGCATATTGCCCTGTTTCACTAGCGTCAGCACTAACCTCATATATCTCGGATATGTTTGAAATGACTTATAGGCTTCGGAGTTAGGGGTCTACTTTCATGTATATATACCACTTGATTTCCATAAATTTATAATAAAGTTGCTCATTTAATTCCCATACTGCAAAGCTTATAGTTATAAGCCCGGCCTGCCTACCATACTGCATCTAATCTGTACGTTCAGCGCTTACTAAGCAATCAATTACTACCTCGTTTTTACCTCAGCGAGCTCAGACGCGATTTTTTAGCTAGCATCGGAATAACCTAAGCCGTCTTTTGAATTGCAAAATCACGTCTGAGAGGCTTTGGCGAGTTTTGTTAAAAGCATAAGCAAAATCCGTAAAATGGATATTGCGGATATCTAATTTATTTATTCATACAACGCGTTATTATTACTAAAAGTTAATACAATATTTTTAAGAACTAGGGCTTCTAAATGGTATAAATTTTATAATACGGCTATTGCTTGGTCCTAATATTAATTTCGTTAAAGTTAAAAAACGCGTTGTTAAAAGCATAAGCACATATTATATCTTATTAAATAGTCTGCTAATATAGATAAAACTATACAGATATATAGATATCTACTACTCAAAGCTATTACAACACTTAGAAGGTGCTATAGTTAGGTCCTTCCTTGAAAATATCCTCCCTTGGCCCGGAGTGCCTCTGCTACTACTAGGGGGTAAGCTTTGGGCAGAGCCTCGTGCAGAGCTTCGTGCAGAGCCTCAGTAGAGCTTTGTGCAGAGCTTCGTGTAGAGCCTTAG
>Ga0307515_10024923_pt1 | contig 10383 bp, 3 predicted proteins | sample 17_EM_MG_FD_194513 | JGI IMG/M metagenome (GOLD analysis project Ga0307515, IMG submission 194513) | Populus trichocarpa ectomycorrhiza microbial communities from riparian zone in the Pacific Northwest, United States - 17_EM | ecosystem: Host-associated > Plants > Roots > Unclassified | place...
TCGCTCGCACGGGATTGAGCCCGACATAGCGGGCGCAGAGCAGCAAGTACGTCTCGTCCATCGGGAAGGAGGCAAACCGGCCTTGCCACAGATAGCCCGACCATCCCTCTCGGGAATTTATGTGTCGGGTGTAGCGGACATGGGTTGTCCCGAACGCTCGCGCCAAGCCTTCCTCGTCGGCCGGTACGGCGATCAGATGAATATGGTTCGGCATCAGGCAATAGGCCCAGACCTGGACACGGGCCTTCGCAAAGGCCTCGGCGGCGATGCGTAGATAGGTCGCGTAGTCGTCCGCGCCGAAGAAGATCGGCTGACGTCGATTGCCGCGCTGCGTCACGTGGTGGGGTACGCCGGGAAGAACCACACGCGCCGTTCTGGGCATCGATGCGACCTCCGTGAGATGCTAGAATGTTCTTTATTTGTTCTTAAATCAAGGGGCGTCGTGAATGAGGAGAGGACACACACTCATGGCAAGGGGCGTGCCTGTTTGGCGAAGGTTTGAGAGTGAGTGTGCGTCCCCGAGCGTGGGCCCGTCCTTCAGACAGGAAAAAGGGGCCGTCCTTGCGGACGGCCCCGTTCCCACCTCATCGGGCGCGCACTGATGCGCCCGTACGCGAGATCCTAGTACTTCAGGCGGACGCCCACCCGGAAGTAGCGGCCCACGGCGCCGGCCTGGGAGTAGGTCGGGTTCCAGTTCACCGCGGCGTAGTTGGCCGGGTTGAACATCGGGCCGGCGTCGAACAGGTTCAGCACGTCGGCATAGACCGTGGCCTTCTCGCTGACGTCATAGGCGCCGGTCAGGTCAAAGTCGTAGAAGGCCTTGGTGTGACACTTGAAGCCGTCCGTGCCGTACAGGCAGCTCTGGTCGCCCGTATAGCTCTCGTCGATTTCGCGCATGCCGCTGACATAGGACAGCGTGCCCGTCACGTGGACCGGGCCGCGATCGAGGGTGTTCGACCACGAGGCGCGGTACTTGGGCGTGCCGGCGCCCGACGACAGGACGTAGGGCGCTTCCTTGCCGACATAGTTATAGGTCGTGCCGTCCTGGGTGTATTTGAAGTCGAACAGCACGGTGGCGTCGAGGTTGCTGGTCAGCTTCACGTCGCCCGGCAGGTAGAAGCTGGCCTGGACGTTGAGGTCCATGCCGCTGGTTTCCAGCGAGTCGGCGTTGATGTAGGGCGAGGCCACCGACAGGATGCGCGGCAGGGCGCTCGGGGCGTCCGGATCGGCCAGATCCGGGGTCACGATATAGCCGGCCGGGATGGCTTCGCCGGCGTAGTAGGCGGCGATCGCCGTCCCCGCGCTGGCCTGGGCGATCACGTCGTTCTTCTTGATGTGGTAGTAGTCCAGCGAGGCGCTGAAGGTGCGCGTCGGGGCCCACACCGCGCCGACCGTGAAGCTGGTCGACTTTTCCGGCTTCAGGTCCGGATTGGCGGCGGTGATGCTCGAGAGCGAATAGGTCTTGGTATATTCGCTGCCGCCGTGCGCCGCGACGAAGTCGGGATAGTTCGTGAACGAGAAGTTCGTGAAGCCCTGGCTGGCCGAGTCGCCCGATTCCGAGAACGACGGGGCGCGGAAGCCCTTGGAGACGGTGGCGCGCAGGGCGACCGTCTTCACCGGGGTCCACTTCACGCCGATCTTGGGCGAGAGGTTGCCGCCGAAGTCCGAATAGTGGTCGTAGCGGCCCGAGACGTTGACTTCCAGGTTGTCCAGGACCGGCATGCCCAGTTCGGCGAAGGCCGAGGCCACGGTGCGGTTGCCCTTGGTCCGGGCGTTGCCCAGGCCTTGCGCGTCATTGACCGGGTTCAGGGCCGGATCGTCGGTGGCTTCGTAGCGCAGCTCGCCGCCGAGACCCAGCTGGGCGGGGCCGCCCGGCAGGTTGAAGACGTCGCGCGAGGCGCTGAAATTGACCGAGTCCATGTCGGTGGTCGAGGTCTTGGTCAGGGCCGGCGCCAGGGCGTCGCGAACCGCCTGGCTGTTCTGCGAGGGGTCGATGAAGTTGTAGGTGCCGTTCTTCACCGCCGCCTGCAGGGCGTTGTAGCTGACGAAGCCGTTGACTTCGCTTTCCAGCCAGCCGTGGGCGATCACCAGGTTGGCCTGGTAGTTCCAGTCATAGGCCGAGCCCTGCACGCCGCCGACGATGCGGGCCATGTGGTTCTTGTATTCCGAGCCGGTCGCCAGGTCGCTGAAGCGATAGCGGATCAGCGCGTCATAGCCCTCGGCCGCGAACGGGTTGTTGGGGTTCAGCTGGCCGTTGGACAGCAGGGCCGGCAGGACGATGTTGCTGAGGTTATGCGGCGTCGACGACGACATGCCGGGCGGGGTGCCCGTCACCGACGTCGTGCTCTGCATGTAGCTGGGGCTGATATAGGCCTGGAAGTTGTCGTTCGGCTTGATCGTGAAGCGGGCATAGACGCCCGCGCGCTCCTGCTCGGGCTGGACGTCGCCGTAGGTGGCGATGTTCTGGGCGCAGTACGTGCCGCCGGCCGAGGTGGTCAGCGGGGCGTTCGAGCCGCAGGTGCGCAGCGGCTGCCACAGCTCGCCGGCCACGGCCTGGCCCGTCGAGATGTCGCCGGGGGTGCCCATGGTGGCGCGCTTGACCTGGCCGTAGAAGGTGCTGCCGCCGGCGCCGGGGTTGTCGTTGGTGCCGCCCGGAATGCCCGACAGGTCGAAGGTGTTGTAGGGATAGCCGCGCTGGTCGATGCGGATCCGCTTGTCCTTCTGGTACTCGACATCCAGGTACATGTTGTACTTGTCGGTATCCAGGTCGCCGTAGCCGACTTCACCGTTGAAACGGTACTGGTCGCCGCCGCCGTGCTGGCTGGTGCCGACCGAGATGTCGGCGCCCATGCCCTGGTAGTTCGACTTCATGATGATGTTGACCACGCCGCCGATGGCGTCGGCGCCGTACAGCGACGAGGCGCCGTCCTTCAGGGTCTCGATCCGCTCGACCGCGTTGAACGGGATCGAGTTGAGGTCGACGAAGCCGCGTTGGCCGTCGTCGGCCAGCGGGTAGTTGGCGTTGCGCAGGCCGTCGATCATCACCAGGGTCGAGTTGACGGTCAGGCCGCGCAGGGCGACGCCCGTCGAGCCCGCGGCGAAGCCGTTGCCGAAGGCGGCGGGGACTGACCCCGAATTGTCGGCCGACAGGCTGCGGATGGCGTCGGCCACCGTGGTGATGCCCTGGGCCTTCAGTTGCTGCGAGGTCTGGACGGTGACCGGCGACGGGGTGGCGGTGTCGGTGCGGCGCAGCAGCGAACCGGTGACGACCACGGCTTCGACTTCATTGTCGGCCGGAGCGGCGGCTTGAGCCGCCGGGGCGGCCGGGGCGGCGTCCTGGGCGTGCGCGGCGAAGCCGGCGAAGGCGACCCCCGCCATCATCGTCGTCGCGAGCAGGCGCCCACGGGTGATCTGCAATTTCATGTCGGTCCCTCCGAGCGCGCGAGCCTTGGGTCCTTCGACCCGCTCGTCCGGCGCTCTGCCAGTTTCAGGTTTCCCGGAGGACCTCCGTCCCCGGTTGAAGCCGGGATAGGAGCGGTCAAAGACCTGCGTCAATCGCGCACATCTCCATGTAATCAATATGTCGACTAACTGTCACATCAAAGCAACGGCGGATACCAGATTGCGGCGAGAATAGGTCTTTATGGTGTCGATGATGCAATGAGGCGTATAGAAATCGCCGATATCCAAGCTTGACTGTTTGATTTGACTCCGGAGAACTTTGTGATCTGAAATTGAATCTTTACAGTCCTGCAATCATTATAACGTTGCTCATCGAAAGTCGATATTCGGAGATCGATAATCGATACGTGTGAATGCACAAGCGGGCGGTTTTGGCGCGTTTGGGGCGTTCCGAAACGCTCGCGGACCAGCAGGCGCATCCGCGATGACGATCGGGCGATCGCTCGCAACGACCGGCTTCGCGAACGAAGGCGCCGCGACCTGCTGGGGACCTGGCTCAGCCGTCACGGCGATGGCTTCGACCGTGAGACGAGGCTCGCAAAGCGCAAAGCCCGCCTCGACGTCTTGAGGCCCTCTCGTGTCCGGCGCCGGCGCGACCCGGCCGGCCATTCGGACCCCCGGATCAGCAGGGTGGGGTGGTCCGCCGCCGCGAATGTTCAGGGTCGACCGACGGATCCGGGCAGCCGTTGGCGCTTGGCCGAAAACCGTGGGTGTCACTGAGATCGATATCAAATGGCGAGGTCTGGAGTCCGCGTCCTGTTCGGACGCGCCCGATCCGCCGGCACGCTTGGCGCTTTCCCGTCCGCCCGAAACACCGTTGACAGCTAAAGAATGATACTGTTATCGATAACAATTGATCGAGCCCAGGGCGATGCCTTCGGCTCGACAGTCAACAAGTCGGACGGTCAAGCGTCCTGAGGGAGGGATAAAATGGGTCGTCATAGCCCCGCGCGCGCTGGTCGCCGCGCTCTGCGCGTTTCTCACATGGCGCTGGCTGTCGCGGCCGGCGCCTGCGCGCTCTCCGCAAGCCCGGCGCACGCGCAGTCAGCGCCCGCGGCCGGTCAGTCCGCCGCGCAGACCCCGAAACCGTCCGAGACGGAGGTCAACGCCGTCGACACCATCATCGTCACGGGGGTCATGGCCGGGACGCAAGCCAAGAAGGCGAACGTCTCGTTCTCCATCCTGTCTGAAGACGACATGTCCAAGTTCACGCCGATCAGCGCCGACGACATGCTGCGCGACATGCCCGGCGTGGTCGTCGAGTCCAATGACGGCGTGGCGCGCAACGAGGTCTTCACCCGCGGCATGACCATCGGCACGGGGTCCAACACCTCGGGCTATTTCTGGACGACGATCCTGGAAGACGGCCTGCCGGTCGTGCCGTTCAAGTTCAGCGGCTTCCAGGACGGCTATTTCTACCGCGCCGACATTTCCACCAGCCGGGTGGAGTCGGTGCGCGGCGGCTCGTCGGCGACCGGCGTGACAACCTCGGTGGGCGCCACCTTCAACTACATCACGGGCGCGGTGAAACCGGGCGGGGTCATCCAGACCCGCCTGGGCTTCGAGGGCGAAGACCTTCACCTGTCGTGGAAGCAGGTCGACGGGGCCTATGGCTGGGTCAACAAGGCGGGCGACGCCGGCATCGGGCTCAGCGGGTTCTATCGCCGCTCCAACGGCCAGGTGAACCCGGGCTACGACCTGAACCACGGCGGCCAGTTCAAGGTGAACGCGTACAAGGAATACACGGGCGCCGGCGGCTCGGGCTCCTTCAATGTGATCCTCAAGCACCTGGACGACACCAACGCCGAACTGACGACCTTCCAGCAGCCGACCTACGGCTACCAGAACCCCGAAGAGATCCCGGGCTTCGGCCGCGACGTGAACCTGTTCATGAACGGCGGACAGCAGACCGTTCCCAACTCTTTCAAGCCGGGCAGCCACGCGCTCGATCCGTCCGACGGCTACCGCTACAAGCAGGACGCCATCTCGCTCAGCTGGCGTCACGACACCGATGGCCCGTGGAGCTTCACCGGCGCGGTCCGCGCGCAGAAGTCCACCTATCGCGGGCAGTCCTACAAGCCTCAGGGCCTGGCGTCGCTGGGCTCGGCGGCCGCGACGCGCGAGCGCTTCGGGCTGAACATCAACAACCTGGACCGCACGCCGGGCTATTACGAGTTCACCAACGCGGCCGGGCAGCTGGTCGCCCGCGTCGCCAACAACGTCAACGGCTCGCAACTTGGAACCAACTACCGCACCGGCGTGGCCTGTCCGCGGGTCACGGCCGCCACGTTCCAGACCAACAGCCTGTGCATCGTGGCCAACACCTTGCCCAACCGCGACATCGACATGCGCGGCGGCCTGGTGACCGCCACCCTCCCCAGCACGGGCGGCGGCTTCAATTCCGGTGTCGTGCCGACCGGATCCAGCTCGCAGGACCTGGTGCTGCTGACGCGGGCCGAGGACAACGCCCGGGAGTCGAAGGACTTCATGGGCAACTTCACGACCAGCTATCACGGCGACAATTACAGCCTGAACGTCGGCCTCTATGTCGCCCGGTCCGAGCAGGCCAACGACAACTGGGCCAACGGCTTGGGCGTGTCAGCCTGGGCCGATGGTCAGGTGCAGAACCTCAACGCCCGATACGTCACCAACACGGGCACGACCTATCAGCTGACCGACGCCGGCGGCTGGGGCGCCTATGGCAGCGGCCTGTTCACCACGGTGTCGCAGCGCGCCAAGATCCTGGAAGTCTCGCCCTATGCCGGCTTCAGCTGGTCGCCGGGCAAGTTCGACTTCAACGGCAGCGTCAAGTACCAGCACTTCGACGCCAAGACCTATTCGGAGACCTGGGACACGCGCAACGCCGGGGCGGCGTCGCTGACCAACGGCGGGCTCGATGGCGATCCGCTGACCGTCTACGACAACATCTACATGACCCAGACGGCGTCGAAGATCATCCGCGCCGACAAGGACCTGGGCCTGGTCGATTACAGCGTCGCGATCGGCTACAATTTCAACGACAAGCACAAGATCTACTACCGCTATACCGACGCCAAGCAGCCCTCGTCGGGGGTCGTCAACCGCTACTCGACGGCGGCCACCCTGGTGCGCCCGCTGGGCCCGACGGCCTTCATCAAGGGCCACGAGGTCGCCTACACGTTCGGCGATCGCAAGTTCAACGGCCAGATCACCTACTTCTATCAGAACTTCGCCGTGAACGATTATCCGACGGCGGTCGATACCGACAATGTCTCGACCTACCTGCTGCCGGAGAACTTCAACAAGTACTTCACGCGCGGCCTCGAGGGCTGGGCCAAGTGGCGTATCACGCGGAACCTGGAGTGGTCGCCGTCGGTCACCTACCTGAACGGCAAGACGACCGAGGCCTATAACTGGCTCAATACCGGGGCCAACGGCCTAGGCGCGTCGGACGATGTCCTGCGCGTGGACGCGGGGCTTCTGGCGCGCTCGCCGAAATGGACGATCAGCAACACCGTCTCGTACCGCTGGAAGGACTTCCGCTTCAACGTCCGCCACCGCTGGATGGACGAGCGCAAGCTCAACACCAACGCGCTGGATCAGCGTTTCCTGCCCAAGCAGGACAATGTCGACGTGTCGGTGCAGTACGAAGGCCTGGCCAAGACCAAGATGACGCTCGACGTCCGCAACCTCTTCGACAAGCAGTATATCTCGGCGTACGACCCGATGATCAGCAGCAACCTGCCGACCAACGTCCAGGTCTATGACGTGGTCGCGCAACTGCCGGAGTCGGGCTTCCTGCTCAAGCGCAACGCGCCTCGGTCGGTCTGGCTGACCGTCCGGCGGGAATTCTAGGACCCGGCGTCCAGGACGTCGGCTGGAGAGGCGAGGGGGCGTCGATCCCTCGTCTCTCCAGTTCGCCACCAACATCCACCAGCGGGCGGCCAGCATGACCAGGTATGGGTTGATCCTCGCGGCCGGCGCGCTGGTGGTCGCTTCACGGGGCCACGCGGCCACGCCGCTGATCGACAAGATCGTGTTCGGGGATCTGTCGTCCGAAGCCCGGCACGGCGTGGACGCCAAGGCCTCCGAACGGGTGACCGGCGGTCTGGGCGAGGCGGCGCGACGGTTGCCGCCGGCCTCGCCCGGCGCGCGGTTCAGCGGCGACCTGACGTTCAGGCTCACGGTCGATCCGGCCGTCCAGAACTATGCTTCCGTCCGCCTCTGGGGCGGCGACGCCAACGACAACAAGCTGACCCTGTTCTGCGACGGCAAGCAGGTCGGCTATCGCCACCTGGGCGACGTCGAGATCCTCGACATCGGAACCCAGGCCCCGCCCTTCGCCGGCCGCTTCACCTACCGCACGTTCCCGCTGCCCCTGACCCTGACCCAGGGGCGCGGTCAGCTGGATTGCGCCATCCGCGCCAGCGGTCCGTACGCGGTCTACACAAACCGGTTCGAGGCGTTCCAGAAGCCGATGGTCCAGCCGTCGCGGCCGATCTACGCGCTCTATGTCCACGCCGAGCCCTTCCTGGAGACCCATGACGCCACGGGTCAGGCGCCGCCCCTCGTCAAGGCGGGACCCTCGGCGGGCCCCGAGGTCCTGGAGGGCCTGAAGGCGCGGGTGAACCTGGAGATCGAGCGCAAGCTGGCCCAGCCGGGACCGTTGGAGGTGCTGGAAGCTCAGTTCATGGCCCGCGCCCACGGCCTGTCCTGGACGAAGGCCTACAGGAACCCGAAGGTCGCCGAAAAGCTCGTCCAGAGCGGCGACGCCTATTTCGCCCGGTTCCTGGCCGATCCGAAGACGGTCTATGTCGACGCCTCGCGCACCAATCCCGACTGGGAGGTCCTGGGGCCGTTCGGCAAGGCGCTGAAGCTGACGGCGGCCGACATCGCGCCCTATCTCGACGCGAAGATCGCGGCGGGGCCGGGGGTGTCGATTCCCCGCCGAGAGGCCTATGCCCGGATGCTGGATTACGGGCTCGTCTACGCCCTGGCCCATCGGCGGCTCTACACCAACCAGTCGATGATCGTCGATCTGCAGGGCGTCTACTGGAGCAATGAGGGCCTTCGGGCGCTGGGCAGCGACAAGGCCCGGCCGGAGCCGGCGATGCGCGGCTTTCTCCGCGAGTCGATGGGTCTTCAGCCCTGGACCGGCAGCCTCGACGACAAGGGCGCGTCGACCTATTCCAGTTCGGCGACCGACACCGGAAGTTTCCGGTCCGCCGACGACTACAAGCTCTTCACGAAGATGGGGCTGTCCAAGGAGTTGGGCTTTGTCGGCAGCTATGGCGAGATCCTCGACTGGGCGACCGGCATCTACCTGGCCACCGCGCCGGGGCCCGGCGCCGAGGGCGATCCGCGATTGCGCGCGCAGCTTCTGAAGATGGCGCGGGCGCGGACCTATTTCCGCTATCCGGGGATCGACGCCGAGGGCGCGGCCACCATGCTGCTGGAGGCGCCGATCGGTTGGCGCGACCCGGTCTATCCGGGCGTCACGACCTATGTGCAGAAGTCCGGTTGGGACAACACGCCGTTCTACACCGCCGTGGCGACGCGCGATCCGGCGCTGATGGCGATCGCGCGCCAGATGCTGGATGACGGCCAGTATTTCGCGGTGCTGCGCGACAGGCTGAAGGACAAGGGCCAGCGCACGACGATCGGCCTGCTGGAGGCCTATGACGAGTGGCGGGTCGTCAAGGACTGGCCGCGCTCGAACGTGCGGTTGCCGATGACGCCGGGCCAGCCCGATGTCGTGTTCGCCGATCCCGAGGACGGGGTCGTGGCGATCAAGAACGGCGACGAGATCCTCTATGCCGAGCTCTATTGGCGCGCCAACTGCGGGGTCAACCGCCTGGCCCGCTTCCACTACCAGACCCCGACGACGGACCGGATCGCCACGATCGCCTCGCGGGTCGACTTCACGCCCAGCGGCAAGTCATGCGTCCGCCCGACCAGCCCGCATGTCTCGGCCGGCGCGATCCCGCTCGTCGCCTATCCGGACGAAGCGCCGGCCGCCCTGGCGGGCGAGGTCCTGCCGGTGGCCAAGGCGCCGCCAGAGGCGCGCTATCGCGACCAGGACAATCCCTATGCCGGGCGCGGCGACTATTACGAGGCCCGCTATGGGCCCTATCTGATCGCCATCAACGCCGGCGCCGAAAAGTCCGTGACGGTCGACCTGCCCTCGGGCGAGGGCGCGCGGACGGAGCTGGTCTCCAGGCGCGCGATCGCGGCGGGCGAGAAAACCCTGACCCTGGCGCCAGGGCGGACGGCCGTGATCTACTCGCGCGGGCGGCGGGATGCGACGGGAGCCGGCGATGGCCAATGACCATGACCTGCGGCTCGTCGCGCCGTTCAGTCCGACGATCATCAAGGCCACGATGCCGCCCGCCGTCGTCGAGCGCCTCAACGCGCGCGTGGACGACATCGTCGCGCGGCGCGACGAGGTGGCCGCCCGCGACTGGTCCAAGCACCTGGCCGGAGCCGTCACGACGGAAATCCGCCTCACCGACGTGATCGGCGAGATGAGCGACCTGTCGGACTTCCTCTACGACGTGGCCCGCACCTACAGCTATCGCTGTGAAAACGCGCTCCTGCACTATGGCGACTACGCGCGCACCGAGGAGCTGGCCGACAAGAAGCTGCAGATCCAGATCAAGGAAGGCTGGGTCAACGACATGGTGGCCGGCGACTACAATCCCGCTCACTTCCACCAGGGATGCCTGTTCAGCAGCGTCGGATTTCTGCGCGTCCCGCCGGACTACGAGACAGAGTTCCTGGCCGACAAGGCGCGCCAGAACACCGCCGGCTGCCTGCAGTTCATCGACAGCCGCAGCGCCGTCGGCGTGCGAAACCTGTTCACCGTCAAGCCGGTGGTCGGCGAGTTCTATCTATGGCCGTCGTGGATGTTGCATTGCGTCTATCCGTTCAAGAGCGCCGGGG
>Ga0307515_10024924_pt1 | contig 10382 bp, 2 predicted proteins | sample 17_EM_MG_FD_194513 | JGI IMG/M metagenome (GOLD analysis project Ga0307515, IMG submission 194513) | Populus trichocarpa ectomycorrhiza microbial communities from riparian zone in the Pacific Northwest, United States - 17_EM | ecosystem: Host-associated > Plants > Roots > Unclassified | place...
CCTTAGGTACGCGCGCGCGCGCGATATATAGTGCTATCGGACGCGACATAGAGTGCTATTAGGTCCCCGCTATATTCCTAATAGCCTACATATACCTCTGCTAAGTTACTCCCTTTATAGCCACCTTATTTTTTACCCTTCCTTATATCTTCCCTACCTTAGGAGGTACTAGAACAGTAGCTAGCGGAGGACCGTCGCTAGAACTAGACGACCGTTGCTAGAACTAGACAACTGTTGCTAGAACTAGATAACCGTCCTAGAGCTAAATAACCGTTATTAGAACTAAACAACTGTCCTAAAACTAGACAACCGTTACTAGAACTAGACGACAACCTTTTAAATAACTAGCCGGCGAATACCACAAACGATTTAATTAATTAATTAATCGATTAAATTAAACTAGAGCTTTAATATTAGCCTATTACCAAATTAAATTAAGGCCTCCTAGGAAGGCACCCTAGACAACTACCGTTCGAATATATAGCTAGCGAACGGCTATAGAGAACGATCTAAATTAGAGCCTTTAATTAGGCCGACCCCTCCCCTAAATTAAATTAGATACTGATATAGGTAGGTAAGCAGGAGGTAGGTAGGAGAGGACTATTACTAAAACTAGAGACTATTGCTGGAACTATAACCGTCGCTAGAGCCGGATAATAATCGTTTAAACAACTAACTAGCGAATACTATAATCAATTTAATTAATTAAATCGAATCAAACTAGAGCCTTAATATTAGCCTATTACCGAATTAAATTAAATTAAGGCCTTTTAAGGAGGTACCCTAGATAACTACCGTTTAAATATATAGCTAGCAAACACCTATAGAGAATAATTTGAATTAATACAATTAATTAAATTAAGTAAAACCTTTAATTGGGCCGACCTTTCCCCTAAATTATAGATATAGATAGGTAGATATAGATAAGTAGGGACGATAGGCAGGCATAGATAGGTAGGCATAGATAGGTAGGTATAGACAGGTAGGCACAAATAGGTAGGATAGTAAGATAGGTAAGATAGATAGGATAGGCGGGATAGGTAGGTAGGTAGGCAGGCAGGTACTAGGCCTAGTTAGGAAATTAGTATAGGCTAGTAGATTGTCGGGAATACCGCTAATTAACAATTTAGGGCCTTTATAAGAGGCTTTTTAGTTAATTACCTAATATCTAAGCGATTGTAAAGCTCCTATAATAGACGCAGGTAGTAAGTAGAAAAGATTTATTTAGATTATTTAGATTATATAATTAAATTGAATTATATATTTTTTAACTAGCTATAAATACTAAAGTGTTAATATACCTTATTTTTAAATTTAGAATTTTTATTGTTGTCCTAATGGTCCTAATAGTCCTAATAGTCCGGGCGACCTCCTAATAGGTTCCTAGTAAGATGCTAAGTATAAGTATCTCCTAGAGCTCCTAATAGCCCTAATAGGAGCTATTAGGAGGTATAAACATTTTACTGATATACTAGTATACCGCTAAAAGACTACCTTAACTTAACTACATATTATACTGTTCCCATTTTAGTTACCTACCTTTTGACTTGCTTACTGACTTCGTCACTAACTTAGTTACTAACTCGGTCAATTACCCCCTTATTGTCTATGCCTTTCTTATATATATATAGAGGCTCTAGAGCTATATTTACAATCAAGTTATTTACTTAATTCTCCTATACTGTAAAGCTTATATATACTTCTAGCTTTTAAAGTAGAAGATTGCTAAGTATAAGATTTAAGCTTATAATACGTGTAATTTAGATAAGAAGGGCTTCTTAATTGGAATTCTTATAAAACTTATAAGGGTATTTACTAAACGTTAATATAAGAAGGGGAAGTTAATTAGCTCTAGCCAGGATAGTAATAGAGAGTAGATAACTATTCTTATTACTATATACGCTAGCGGAATAAGCCTCTTACTAGGATTAATCTACTAAGCTATTTCTGGTGATATTTAGAATACCTAGCTTTAAGATTATAATTCTATAAAGTATGACTCCTTCTTTATATTATCGCTAACTAGCTAAATAAACAACAATTTTAAATACTTATAGCTAGTAGCCTTATTTAACCGCGAAATAAAATAAAGGCGCGCTAAGGAGGAGATTAGAGGCTTCTTATTATTAATAGCTACAGCTCTTATATTAATATAAGGTTTCTTAATTAGTGCAATACGCATTAAATTTTAGTGGCTATATTTCCTCCTTACTTAACTTACCGGCTATAGCCTCTAGATATAAGCCTTTTTGCTTCTTTGGCTATATACTATAGTCTAAAGCTTAATTACTTTATATATAAGTGCTAAGGTCTCTATAGAGTATAAAAGAGAGACTTCTTCCACTTCTCTTAATTTGCGTAAGAGAAGTCCTTTATAAAGGAAAATATATAAAGCGGGTGGGAGAAGACTAGCCTATATCCTTTTAATCTAGAAAAGGTTCCTAGCGCCCTTATAGAGTCTATAAGCTCTTCTATACTAAGCCGCCCCTCTATAAGCTCTTTAGGTATATTAGCTATCTCTATAAGTAATTAAAAGAAGATTAAAAAGCTATTTTAAGAGGTTATTAATAAGGCGCTTATACTATAAGCTAAGGAGACGTAGAAGCTTTAAAATATAATATTAAAGCTTACTATTAATGTTGCACTATTATAAGTAAAGAACGCTGGGCTTTATAATGCTATTATATATAAGAAGAAGAAAAGGCAGCGAGGTAAACCTTTTTTTAATAACATTTAAGCTAAGGGGTGTTATAGTGCTGTAATGAAGTAGACTAAATAACTACGTTATAGTATAAAGAGGGGAAGAAGGTAGAAAGGGGGTATTGTATATAAATAGTAGGGCCAGCCGCTAAGTCGCTAGTAGTAGGCTAGCTAATAGTAGGAAATAGTATAAGATAGTATAAAACAGTATGTGTTAGGTTAGTGCCGTAACAGTACTTTTCTCCCCTAGATGGTTTAGTCCCTAAACTAAATAGATAACTTAAAAATAAGCAGTATATAGGGTTACCTATTTTTTACCACGAAGATATTAGTTCCGCTTACCGCCCTTAACCAAGCTAATAGCGATTTTCTATACCGGGTATGGAAAATCCTAATTGGTTAGTTTAGTAAGTAAGGTTAGTAGAACTCTATACCACTACCTAAATTAATCCGTATGGCGTTTCTTAGCGAGAATTTAGCTAATTAGATAACTTTAACTGCTAGTTAAAGTTCTATAATATTTTAACCACCATAAATTTTAATACAGTGGTCGGCCGCAACCTGGGCGTGACTTTTTCTTATCTTATACCTAGTTTAGGGGTCTTGGCTTTTTAGGGTGTTGCTTATAGAAGCGCTATATAGCTTGTTTATAACCCTTTAGGTCTTTCTCTAGCTGCTAGGTTGTATCCTTATAATATTTCCATTTAATCTTATAAGTTAGGCCCTAGGGGTCTTCGTTATATATATTAAGGATTTTCTTAAACTCCCATTTGTCTTCTATGTTGCCGTTATTATCTCTCTTTACTATTTGTCCTTATATATTACGGCGCTCTATAGTATTAATATTTGCTTAGCTAGGGATCTCTTTAATAGCCTAAAGGCGGACCTTAGATGTATAAAAGGATTTATTTACTTAGATATAGTCCGGGAGGTCTATTATAACTACCTCTTAATATACTGCAAGTACGGGGTATAGGCCGTCCTATTTATCGTCCTATTTCTTTTTAGGTCTGTTTATCTTTATATTTTCTAAGCTAACTATAACTATATCGCCTTCGTAAAATAACGCGCTCTTATCTCTACGGGTATTAGTATTATCTTTATAGCGTTACTATAAAATCTAGGCTAGGGCCTTAAGCTGTATTAATATCCGCTTAAAGCGGTTGGCTATAGAGTCTACGCGGAAGAACTCCTTCTTTACTTATACTAATAGTATTAGTAGGCGGGAGCTAGTAGGCTTAATTCTAAGGCGAGGGTTAAAGCCATAGTTTATAAAAAATGGGGAGATGCCTATACTTTTATTAACTTGGTTATTTATAGCAAACTTAATAAGCGGTAGATAGTTAACCTAGTCGTCCTATATAAAGCTAATAAAAGCATAAAGGTATTTATTTACGGCAGCGTTAATAATTTCGGTTTAGCCGTCCGTTTCTAGGTATTAGGCTAAGCTTAGTTATAAGGTTGTCTTAAGGTATTTACTTAGTTATTGCTAGAAGTCGCTGATAAATTATATACCGCGATTAGAGATAATTGTACTTAGTACACTATAAAGCTTATATACATTATTAATAAAGCTATTAACTAGCTCCTTTATTAAGAGTCCTATTACTAGAATAAGGTGTTATATTTTAGTTAGGCGGTTTATAATAATAAGGATATATTTATATATCACGTGTCTATACATTGCTTAGCCGAAAACCCTGTAACTTAGGTATTCAACCAGATGTTTAACATAGTTAACAACATTATCGCTTGCAACTGCACTTAATAGGTTATTCTTTTCATTATAGATTGCTTGCGATTAGTGTTCTTAGTGGCCTATATTAAGGCCTATAACCGACTTTCCAGCCAATAGCACCCGCTTAAAAACTCCTCGCTTAACCGCCCTATTATCTACCTCCTTATTTACCACCATCCCATCTACCAAATACACTATGGTTTTATCTTTGGAAGAAGAAAGAGCTAGGAAATAAGACGAGAGGGCCCAATAACTCTATAACCTAGAGATTTATAAGAGGGAGTAGGAGAAACAGGCATAGATTTAAAAGACGGAATAGGAGGAATAGGCATGAATCCGAAAGACGGAATAGGAAGAGGAGTTTCACTAGGCAAGGCTAGCCACTCTAAAGCAGCCTACTCTACTAGAGTACCCCTCTACCGCTAAGGCGGATAAACTAGGTAAGTCCTATAACCTACCGGAAGGCTTAGGCATGCTTAAGCTTAACCTCCCTAGCCTAGCTAGAAGAGACCTCTATAATATATAGAAAGGATCCTTCCGCCTAGAGAATCTAGTACGTCTATAGGTACACTCTGGCCGCCTAGACCTCTCTAATATAGCTACTATTAAAAACGGAAAGCTTGTTTTAAAGAGACCTACTACTAGCTATAAAGTCTACAAAAATAAGGAGGTTTAGTTTACTGGGTTTATAAACTATATAGTAATCGTAAGCACTCTCTATATATGCCCAACTAACCTCTATATAAGGATGTTGCTCTAAATAAACAAGATCTATAACTATTCCGCGACCTATAACTAGACCTCTATTCTAGACCTCGCATTTAACTATTATAGGTACGTTATAGATCGCAATTAGCTTAAGCCTAGTAATTAGGACATACCTACCTAGTTTAAGGCCCTATACTGCCGGGCGGCTAATATAAAGGCATAGAGCCAAGGGCTTAAAGTCTATGGTATAGCATTAAAGAGATCGCGAAAGAATACCTCCCCCCCCCCTACCTCTAATAAGCTCTATTATAGCTAGAACAACTAATAGGCTTGTAGAGAAGATCCGTGTTATTACCGCTATATATGCTCTAAATACAATAAAGACTACCTATTGAAGTCGTGCCCTAGGTAGCTCACCGTCGTAAGCAGTTAAACCCAAGATTTAATAGTAGATAAAGACATCTTCCTAGGTTTAACTATCTAGTTAGACCTGCTATAGGCGCCGAGGCTCTAAGGTAGGCCTAATTTAGTACCTCTTTTCGAAACTTACTTACAAACGACCTTTCTAGCCAACTTACTATCACCCCTAAGGCCTCTCGCTTAGAGCACGCTCCTTTATAGGTACCCTAAAAATCTCCTAGTAATTTTATAAGGCATCCTTACCTATGGGATGGAGATAGGTCCCTCATCACCTATGCTATCTAGTGTTTATAAAAACTACCTCTCCTTACGCGATAACGAAGACCTTATTTCTGAAAAGATTATTATTAACCTAGCCCTAGGCCGTATATAAACTACCAACTTTATAGTTACCTTACCTCTAGGCCTAGTACCTAAGGTAGACGGCGGCTTTCGCTGTATCTATAACCTCTCTTTACCTAAGGGCTCCTTAGTTAATGACTTAATTAACCTAGCCTAGGTAACACTACACTATACCTAGGTAAAGACTATACTAGTATATATAATTACAGCCAGTAGGGGCTGCTACCTAGTTAAATGAGATATTAAAGATGCCTTCTAGATTATGCCCATCTTAGTACAGTCGCGTCACCTACTTGGCTTTATCTGGAAGGGAGTTACTTACATTAAATGCTGTCTGCTATTTAGCTTACAAATAGCCCCATTCCTCTTTAACCTATTCGCTGAAGGTCTCTACTAAATCCTAGCATAATAAATTAACTCTACTATTAAGCACTACCTTGACGACTTTATATTCGTAATTAAGTGTCTAACTATACTGCTATTACTAAGGGAGGTATACCTCTTGGTTACTAACTAGCTAGGGGTACCCTAAAATAATACTAAGAATATTAAAGGTACAAAGGCTAAAGTTTTAGGTTATACTATTAACACTATAGCAATAAAGTTAAGACTCTCACCAGTTAAGTAATAGAAAGCTATTAATTAGGTAACTAAAGCCCTCTAAAAGGGCTAGTTATTATTATAGTAAGCCTAATAACTGGCGGGCCGCCTAGTATAGTATGCAAGAGTTATCCGCCTTAGGCGCTCGTACTCTCGCTCCTTATAGGACTTTATAATAAAATGGCCTACTAGGTTATTAAGATATACGCCTTAGTGCCTCCCCCTAGAGCTTAAAGAAGACCTTAACCTCTGGCTTAAGGTTCTTATATTAGGTAACAGTATACTATTCTTTAATAATAAGGAGAGGCCGTAGTTTTACTTATTTACTAACGCCTTATTGCTTAAAGGCTATAGAGGCTTCTACTTTAGCGGAGAGAACGGCTACTAGCCTAATTACATATCTTCCCTACCCTAGGCCCAGGCCTTTAGCTATTACCCCCTACTAGACTAGGCGGATAACTATATTAACCTAAAAGAGATACATACTATTATAGAGGTATTTAAAAGGTAGTTATTGGTCTGGCGGTATAGGTCTCTTTATATCTATATAGATAATATAGTTGCCTATAGCGGTATTTAGAATAATATTATAAAAGGTCCTAGAAACCGATTACTCTAAGAGATACTTATATCCTTAATAATAAATAATATTACTATAACGACTATATGGGTCTTTAGCGCCAATAATAGGCTTACTAATACTCTCTCGCGATTTAACCGCGAGAAATTATTATTACTGTGCCCTAAGTGGCAAATAAATAACGGCTTCTTGCTAAATAAATAATGGCTTCTTACTAGATAAATAAAGGCTTCTTACTAGAAAAATAATATCTCTCCTTTAAGTGGCTACTAACTCTTACAGTTAACCTAAAGTTGTTTAATTAACCTCCCCTAACCTTCTAGAGCGAGACTAGTAGGTTTTATTACTTTTTATTACTTATATGGTATAGCTTAGCAGCCAATATAAGGAAGGGCTACTTCTCCGCTATTAAGAGCTGGAAGGCCTTCTTAGCCCTAAACGGTTTATTACCGTATCCGGCTAAGAGGATGAACTTAGGGGAATGGATTGCTTAACGAGCGTTTAGTACAGCCGCCCCTTTAATAGGTAGAGTTAAGCCAGAAACCCTCTTTAACTATATCTCTATAATCCGATCTCATTATATAGATCTAGGTTACTTAATTACCGCCTTTAAAGACTATATTATTAAAAGGGCCCTAGCGGGGGCTATATTACTATTCCCATCTACTAAAAAGACTAAACTACTAATTATAAAGGATATTTTAGATAAGATTATTACCTTTAGGCCCTATAAGGCTGATATAAACGTGGATGCGGCATTTATGATGGCGTTTATAGGTTTCCTATATATAGGAGAGATTATATACCTAAATAGGAAAGCTAAGGACTTTAGTATTATAAGGGCCCTCTATAGCGACGTTAGGATCGCCCCTAATAGCTATTTAACAGTCTTCTACTTTAAACGGAGTAAGATAGACAAAACCTATAGTGGCGTTAATATCTAGATCGCCGCTATACTAGGAGATCGTCTATACCCCATAGCCGTAATAATACGGTTATTTAACTGTAACCCCCGGCCTCTATTAGATCTATTATTTAGCGTTAATAATACAGCATTTTTGGCGCTAGTAGTGCGTAAGATTCTACTAACCCGCTTAGCTGGTGGCGGTATCCTACCTAACAGTTACTCCAACTACTCCTTTTATAGGGGTGCAGTATAGTATACGCATAATTATAGCTTCGCAGAGTTACAACCGGCGCAGTTAGGTCGATGGATATTAGATGCGGTTAAACTTTACTATAATACCTTGGAAACCGAACGACTTTAATTAAACTTAAATTTCTAGTGGAGTGTGCCTATACTGGCTATATAACGGTACTGGAGGCGCGTTACCTGCTACGTTCTACCATATCTGCAATATCTACAATTATTGTTAGATTCTTAAGGTTCTGTATATACGCCTACCTTAAGGTTCTGTGTATACGTCTACCTATTTTTACTATAAAGATATTAGTTCCGCTTACCACCCTTAGCCGAGCCAATAGCGATTTTCTATCCCGGGGATAGAAAATCCTGATTAGTCCGTTTAACGATAGAGCTAGCAGAATTCTACACCGCCACACCATTCTGCCTACCCGTCTTCCTATAGCAATATTCTACAATATTTGGCATATTGCCGCGACATTGCCGTAATATGCCGTATATTGCCGTCTACCGTTCTACTAGGTCGCTAAGCCTAATGTAGAGTAAAGACTTTATACTTTTAGACTACGGAAATCGCTCTCGTTTTAACTTAATTCTTTATAGGTGGTAGGCGCTTCGCTAGTAGGTACTAGGTAGGATTTAGGCTAGATCTCCGAAGTTTAGGCCTAAAAAGCCTTATAAACGCTAGGATATCGCCTAGATCCCGCCCTATAAGCCTATACCCTCCATAATTAATATACTTAAAATAGACTATAACCTATTTGTGCTATGTAAGAGATAGATATTACGTGTCTATATATTGCTTAGCCGAAAACCCTGCAACTTAGGTATTTAACCAGATATTTAACACGGTTAATAACATTATCACTTATAACTGCACTTAATAGGTCGTTCTTTTTACTTACCCACCCCCCTTACAATGTATATTAGATTAGATACTTATAGTTCTGTTTAGGTCTAGTGGCGGGCTACCCTATTAGGGGCACCGGGTAGGATTCAGGCCAGATCTCCGAAGTTTAGGCCTAAAAAGCCTTATAAACGCTAGGATATCGCCTAGATCCCGCCCTATAAGCCTACACCCTCTATAATCAATATACTTAAAATAGACTATGACCTATTTATGCCGTGTAAGAGATAGATACCTTACCATAGCATTAGTATACTGGTAGTATTATAATATAGTTAATTAAAATATCGGTTTATAGGCGAGTAGGTAATTTTAGTAGCTTTAGGAAACTAGGCGGGGTAAAATAGGGGGTTTTAGTATAAAAGTATAGGGCACAGTCTTTAATAAAGGTAGCCGTAAACTGGGAGATTCCTAGCTACTAGTATATTTAGTTTAAAAGGTTAAGAGTTTTAACCCGGCCGGGGTAATTAGCGGGGCTACTTCTATAAGAGTAATGGGTAACTTCTAGGTAAAGGTCTAGGGTATTAAGGACAAAGAGATATTAGCGGAAGTAGATCTGTCCGTTAATAATACTATATTCTAACTTATTATAGTAGAGTAATTTCCTAATCTTCTTTAGCTAATAGCGAGCTTTCTAATTACGTAGGGCTGCTACTATATCTCTTATAAGTTTATTCTCCTAGTATTTTAGCTAGATTAACTTATCTAGTAACTTTTCGGCTATTTTAGGGTCTAGAGTGGCTATAAACTCTACGTCGTTAGAGTTACGGGACTTGTATAGTAATTCTTTTAAGATTATAGGGTTAACTTTTTAGGGTAGTATAACGACTTAGGCTCGGTAGCAGAGGCGTTCGTTATTAGCGTCCTTAGGCCTTATTCCTAGTAGCTAGCTTAGGGCGTTAGGGAGCGTGGCTTTGCTATTAGGTTTGTATATAATTATAAAGTTAAATTATAAAAGGAACTCTGCCTACTAGACTTAGCGCTAGTTTAGCTACTTAGTAGTTATAAACGTCTGTAGGTTTTTATGGTTGGTAATAATTTTAAATGGCTCCTTAGTCCCTTATAGCTTAGGACGCTATTTCTTTAAAGCCTTAACAATAGCTAAGAGTTCTTTATTATAGATTTTATAGTTATACTCTAGCGTAGAGTATTTTATGGAGAAGAATGCGACTAGTCTTAATTTTCTATTATTATTATACTAGGAAAGGACTCTGCCGGAAGCCTAATTCGATATATTTATCTC
>Ga0307515_10024925_pt1 | contig 10382 bp, 7 predicted proteins | sample 17_EM_MG_FD_194513 | JGI IMG/M metagenome (GOLD analysis project Ga0307515, IMG submission 194513) | Populus trichocarpa ectomycorrhiza microbial communities from riparian zone in the Pacific Northwest, United States - 17_EM | ecosystem: Host-associated > Plants > Roots > Unclassified | place...
CGCAAGGGCCGAGCGGTCTATTCGGTCGAGCCTGAAAATCCGGTTCTGGAAGCCATTCAACTGATGGCTGATCACCATGTCGGCGCCCTGCTCGTGATGCGAGGCGCAGAGCTGATCGGCATCGTTTCAGAAAGGGACTACGCGCGTAAGGTGATTTTGCTGAGCCGTTCCTCACATGAAACGCCGGTGTGGCAAATCATGAGCTCGCCTGTCGTCACTGTTACCACCGATCAGACCTTGCAAGACTGTATGCGGCTTATGACCGAGCGGCGCATTCGCCATCTGCCGGTCACGGAGCAAGGCACTGTCAGCGGTGTGCTTTCGATCGGCGACTTGGTAAAGGCCGTTATGGAAGAACAGCAACAGACTATTGAGCAGCTGGAAACTTATATTCGTACTTGATGGGGCGGTAAAGGAATGGAGACTGCGGGACGAATCCGATTGGCAGAAGGTCCCCAGTTTGCCAACCATTAGCAGGAGGAACCCGACCGCAGCCCCCATTCCGCTAGCGGCTCCTTAAAACCTCATCACAAAAACACCATCGCACGCTCGACCCTATCTAGGATGCCGATCGGGTCAGGAAAGTTGCAATCGAAGTGCGACGAATCGTTAATTCAAATCGACCAATCGAGCTCACAGCACGTCGAGCCGGCTGCAAATTCGATTAATCCTTTCGGCGTCGGGGGCTTAAGAGCGCGGAAGCGGGAAATGCAGTCACCTGCTTCGCGTAGCGAATGCTGCTATTTGCGCCAGAATGTCGGCGTGAAGAGTACGAGGACACTGAAGATCTCGAGCCGGACGAGCAGCATCGCGACCGTGCAAATCCACGTTTGGAAGTCATTGAGGGACTGATAGTTCTTCACAGGACCCACCGCGCCAAGGCCGGGGCCCGCATTATTGATCGATGCAATGACGGCACTGAATGATGAATCAAAGTCCAGCCCGGTCAGCAGCAACGAGAACGTGAATAACGCGATGGTCATGAAGTAGAGAAAGATAAAGGCTAGGACCGAATCGCCGACACGATCAGGGATGGGTCTGCCGCCAATCCGCACCGGCACCACCGCGCTCGGATGCACAAGCAAGCGCAACTCGCGTGCCGACTGACGCCACAGCAACAGCGTTCTGAACATCTTGATGCCGCCGCCCGTTGAGCCGGTGCTGCACACAATCGAGCTCAGGAAAAGCATCCAAATGGGTGCAAAAGTCGGCCACTTCTCAAAGTCTTGAGAAACGAATCCGGAAGTCGTTGCCATTGAGACGACATTGAATGAGGCGTGTCGTAACGACTCGAGGAAAGTTGGATACACACCGCTCCATTCCAATACGCCCGCCACAAGCATCGAGCTCGTGATCAAGATGACGAAGATCGCCCGCGCTTCCGGATCTTTCGTGTAAGGTTTCAACGTGAAGCGACGAATAGCGATGAAATGCCTGGCGAAGCTGATCGAAGCCAGGACCATCATCACGATCAACACAAACTCGATGGACGGAGAGTTGAAGTAAGCAACACTCGCATCATGCGTCGAAAAGCCTCCGAGGCCCATTGCCGAGAAGCTGTGACAGATGGCGTCGAACCAGGTCATGCCGCAAATTCTGAGTGCGATGACACCGGCGGCTGTGAGCCCGATGTACACGATCCAGAGCGACTTCGCGGTGTCGATGATGCGCGGCGTGAGCTTCTCGTCTTTGACGGGTCCCGGTGTCTCGGCTTTGTAAAGCTGCATGCCACCGACACCGAGCAGGGGCAACACCGCGACCGCCAACACGATGATGCCGAGGCCGCCGTACCAATGAAGCGCATGTCGCCACAGATTGATCGACGGCGGCAACGTGTCTAGGCCCGTAAGCACCGTGGACCCTGTCGTCGTGACACCGGACATCGTTTCGAAAAACGCGTCGGTAAACGAAAGATTTGGCAAGACGAGCATCAGCGGAATGGTTGCGGACGCTGCCATGAAGATCCAACTGAGCGTTGCCAGCAAGAACCCATCGCGGGGTTTCAATTCGCGCGCTTTGCTTCGAGTGGCGGCCGCGACGAGCAAACCGATGCCCGTGCTAATGGCCGCTGCGATGATGAACTTCGTTGCGGTTCCATCTTGGGTGATCAACGCCGTGATCACGGGCAGGATGTAGGTGGCGCCGAAAACGGCCAGCAACAATCCGAGGACGTGTGCGACGCCCAGCATTGGCGATACCTATCGCGAAGCTGCGCCGAGGAACAAGCGCTCGACCGCGTCGATGTGACGTCGATCGGACAGGAAGACGATCACGTGATCGTCTGCAAAAATCTCGATGTCGTGATGCGCCATGATCACTTCGTCTCCACGAACAATGGCGCCGATGGAAGCACCCTCTGGAAGCTTGATCTGTTCGACACGCCTTCCGATAACACGTGAAGTGCGCTCGTCGCCGTGAACGATGGCTTCGAGCGCCTCCGCCGCACCTCGACGCAGCGCGTGCACCCGAACTACATCTCCGCGCCGAACGTGCGCGAGCAGGGATCCGATGGTAATGGTCTGTGGCGAGATCGCGATATCGATGGGGCCGCTTTCCATGAGCTCCGCATACGACGGTTTGTTGATCAGCGCCATCACTTTGTGACAGCCCAGCCGTTTCGCCAGCATTGCGGAAAGGATGTTGGCCTCTTCGGAATTCGTGAGGGCTGCAAAGACGTCCGCGCTGTCGATGTTCTCTTCGATGAGCAACTCTTCGTCCGCCGCGTCGCCGATGAGCACGATGGTGTTTTCCAACAGCTCAGAAACCCGTCGGGCACGGCGGGCGTCTCGTTCGATGAGCTTGACTTGGTTTTGTTTCTCGAGCGCGCCAGCGAGGCGAAAACCTATGTTGCCTGCGCCTGCGATAACGATGCGCCGCACCGGGTCTTCTTCCTTACGCATCTCGCTCATGACGCGACGCAGAGCTTCGCGAGCCGCGAGAAAGAACACTTCATCGCCGTCTTCAATCACAGTGTCGCCATCAGGCCGCAGATTGCGTCCGTTTCTGTAGATGGCCACTACTCGCACGTCGACGTTCGGCAAGTGATCGCGCATTTCACGGAGGCAATGTCCGACAAGTAATCCGCCTTTGCGCGCGCGAACGCCGACGAGCTGGACTTTGCCGTCCGCAAAGTCCAGCACCTGCAAGGCGCCGGGAAGTCGAATCAAGCGCTCGATGTATTCGGTGACCAACTGCTCGGGGCTGATGAAGACATCCACCGAGAGCGCTTCTTCACTGAACAATTCAGGGTGCCGCGTGTACTCGGCGGAGCGAATGCGTGCGATCTTTGTGGGCGTACGATACAGCGTGTACGCAACCTCGCAGGCCATCATGTTCACTTCATCGCTATTCGTGAGAGCGACGATAATGTCCGCCTCCGCCGCGCCGGCGGCTTCCAACACAGATGGATAAGCGGCGTTGCCAACAACCGTGCGAATGTCCAGGCGATCTTGCAAGTCGCGCAAGATGTCCTCGTCGGTATCGACGACGGTGACCTCGTTCGACTCTTCGCGCGAAAGTTGATACGCGGCTGTGCGACCGACCTGTCCGGCGCCAAGAATTACGATCTTCATGACGCTATCGCGCGCTCACACTGCTTCAAGATTGGCGTACTGAACCATCAGTACTTTCTTTCCGTGATGCTCGAAGTTCACTTCCACACGTGCGTGTGGACCATTGCCCTCGACGTTCAGAATGATGCCTTCGCCGAATTTGCCGTGACGCACTCGTGCGCCGAGGCGCATGCCAGGTATAGCGGGCTCCGTCGGGCGGAAACGTCCAACATTCACAGCGCGCGAGATTTGCACACGCGGCCGCACTTCCTCGAGCAACTCTTCCGGAATCTCTTTGATAAAACGCGACGGCATGCCATAGCTGTCCGCGCCATGGAGGCGTCTTTGCTCCGCGTACGTGAGGCAAAGTTGCTTCATCGCACGAGTCATGCCCACGTAGCACAACCGGCGTTCTTCTTCGATGCCGTCCAAGTCGTTCAGTGAACGCTGGTGCGGAAATAGCCCGTCTTCCAGCCCAGACAAGAACACAACGGGAAACTCGAGGCCCTTGGCTGTGTGTAGCGTCATCATCTGCACACAATCTTCCCACGCCTCTGCTTGGCCCTCACCCGATTCCAGCACCGCGTGCGCCAGGAACGACTGCAACGGCGGCATGTCATTGTCCACAACGTCCGGATTGAATCCCCGCGCGGCGCTCACCAACTCATTCAAGTTTTCGACGCGCGCCTCACCTCGATCGGCCTTCTCGCGCTTGTGATGGTCCATGAGCCCGCTGTTCTGCAAGACGTGATCGACCTGTTCATGCAAGGGCAACCCTAGAATCTCGTGCGCCAAGCGCTCGATCAGCACCATGAACCCTTGAACCGCTGTGGACGCCTTCGGGCCCAACGCATCCCCGCAACACGCGGCCGCCGCTTCCCAAAGCGATGTGCCTGCGCCTTTTGCGTATTCCCGAATGGAATCCAAGCTTTTGGCGCCGATGCCGCGTGTCGGCAGATTGACGACACGCTCGAACGACGCATCGTCGAGCCGATTGGAAATCAGGCGCAGATACGCCAATGCATCTTTGATTTCGGCGCGTTCGAAGAACCGCAAGCCGCCATACACCCGGTACGGAATGCGCGCGCTGAGAAATGCTTCTTCAAACACCCGCGACTGCGCATTCGAGCGATAAAGAATGGCAACCTCACGACGTTGACCGCCATGCTGTACCCAATCGCGAATGCGCTGCGTGACGAACTCGGCCTCGTCGCGTTCGTTGAACGCGGCATACAACCGGATGGGCTCGCCTTTTTCGCCGCTAGTCCAAAGGTTCTTGCCGAGTCGTCCAGCGTTGTGCGCGATAAGCGCGTTCGCGCCCGAGAGAATCGTGCCGGTGGAGCGATAGTTTTGCTCCAGCCGATGCAGCGTCGCGTGCGGAAAGTCGCGGCGAAATAGCTGCAGGTTCTCGACTCGGGCGCCGCGCCAGCGATAGATCGATTGGTCGTCGTCGCCGACGATGAAGGGCGCGCCTTCCGAGCCGGACAGCAGCTTCATCCACGAATACTGAATCTTGTTGGTGTCTTGAAATTCGTCTACCAGCACGTGACGAAACCGGCGGCGATAGTGTGCGAGCACTGCTTCGTTATCGCGCCAAAGCTCGTACGCGCGCAATAACAGCTCTGCGAAGTCCACGACACCAGCGCGTGCGCACGCAGCCTCATATTCTGCATACAGACGAATTAGCTGACGACGAGTCGCGTCGTTGTTGTCTTTGAGATCCTTCGGTCGCAGGCCTTCATCTTTGTTCGAATTGATAAACCATTGAATCTCTCGGGGCACCCAGCGTGCCTCATCGAGTTTCTGCGCCTTGAGGAGCTTGCGGATCACGCGCTGCTGATCTTCGGAGTCCAGAATCTGAAAGCCCTGGACGAGGTTCGCTTCGCGCCAATGCATGCGCAGCAAGCGATGCGCGATACCGTGAAACGTTCCGATCCACAACGACGAACCGGAAATGCTTAACAGCTGCTCGATGCGACCGCGCATCTCGCCAGCGGCTTTGTTCGTGAACGTGACCGCGAGGACACTGAGCGGGGATGCGCCTGTAGCTTGGACCAACCAAGCGATGCGATGCGTGAGCACCCGCGTCTTGCCGCTGCCCGCGCCCGCCAAAACCAAAACTGGCCCTACTGGCGCGGTGACCGCGTCGCGCTGCGCGTCGTTCAGCGGGTTGAGAAGAAGAGATAAATCCATGGGCCGCGCATTCTAGAGCATCCGGCTAGGAGCCTGTCCGAGTAATGGGCATCGTGGCGAGGGCGGCCGGCATCGAGCAGTTTCGGCGATTGTTTCGCGCGTATAGGGCGCACGGGGCACTAGGTACGCGAAACGATCGCCGAAGATGCCGATGGGGGCCGGCCGCAGCAGGTGATCCATTGCTCGGACAGGCTCCTAGGGTACTGAGTTGTTCTTCACGAACGTCCCTTCCGCGATCTGGATTAGCGCTACCACGAGGCTAAGCAGTACGGGCCCGATGAGCAGGCCGATAAAGCCGAAGGCGGTGACGCCGCCGATGACACCTACGAACACCGCGACCGTGGACACAGGAGCCTGACGGGCGGCCAGAAACGGTCGCAGCACGTTGTCCGAGAAGCCCACGACGACTGTCCAGATACCCAAAAAGATCGCTGCACCCCAGCGGCCGGCCGCCATGAGGTACAGCACTGCCGGAATCAGCACGATGCCCGTTCCGGCGGAAGGAATGAGCGCGGCCAAAGCAGCTATCACGCCAAACACGACCGGCGAAGGTAGATTGGCAATGGCGAAGCCGATGCCGACGAGCAGGCCCTGAATCAGCGCGGTGATGACGGTGCCGTATACGACGGCCTTGGTAACGGACGCAAGATGATCGACCAGCTCGCGGCGGCTGTCCGGTTGCAGCGGAATCAGGCGAACGAGCTGATCGAGCATCGCCCTGCCATCACGCAGCAGAAAAAACATCAGAAACAGCATTAGGAAGAAGCCGATGACGGTACCGAACACGCCCACGAGCAGATTTCCACTCATCGCCGCGGCGGAGCGCAGAACGGTTTGCACACTGTTCGCGACCCAGCCTTGAATCTGAACGGCAGTGACGGTGACGTTCTCGCGGACCCAGTGCGCGGCCGAACCGATGACTGGATAGTGCTCGATGGTCGCGAGCAGTTCCGGAATCGGCACGAAGCGCATGCCGCGCATGTAGTCAATGAGATTCGCCACTTGGCGCGCGAAGATCACGCCGATGATGCCGAGCGGCGCAATGATGAAGAACGGCGAGAGACCCACGAGAATTCCCGCGGACAGCCCCGCCCGATTCTTGAGCTTGCGCGTCAAGCGCACATGCAATGGATGCAGCATGAAGGCCAGCAAGGCCGCCCAACCGAGCGCGCCCCAGAACGGATCGAGAATCTTGAGCAGCGAATAGGCGAGAAGGATCGCCGTGGCGATGACGAATGTGCGTCGATAAAAAGACGAGAATCGAAGGCGTGGTGGCATGGCGCGAAGCCTAACCCGATTTCATGGCGCTTGCGCTTCCGCAAGCACCCATTCCGTGAAAGCTCGGACGTTGGGTCGCGCGAAGTTCTCGCCGGGCGCGACGAGGCGATAAGTCCATTCGGACTTCCATGATTCGCGCGTCAGACGTAACAGTTGCCCACGCGCCAGATAGCCTTCGATATGCGGTGCACGCGCGATGCCGAGACCTAAGCCCGCCAACGCGGCGTTCACGAGCACGATCGAATCCGAGAATCGAAACCCATGCGCGGCAGCGCTCGCTTTGACGCCGGCGCGCTCAAACCACGAATGCCAACTCATCCAGCGCTGCGGCAGATAGGCATCCATGTCGTGAAGCAGCGGCCACTCGATGAGCTCGGCGACCTGCAAGGGAATGCGAGTAGGCGGCACGAGTGAAGGGCTCGCCACCGGAAACACCTCTTCGTCCAGCAGCGGCAGAAATTTCAGCTCGCCTTTGCTTTGCGGACCAAAGCGAATGGCGATGTCGACGTCCTCCCGCCTGAAATCCACGAGCTCGCGGCCCGTTCTGACATACACATCGATACGGGGATAGCGTTCGCGAAAACGGCCCAGGCGCGAGAGCAGCCAGCTATTCGCGAACGAGGGCGGACAGGCGACAGTGAGCAACCCGCCGGTCTCGCTCGAGCGCAATCTGAAAGTCGCCTCGGCCAGCCGATCGAATCCCGACGTGAGCTCAGGCAGATACGCGCGACCGAGCTCGGTGAGAACGAGGCCCTTCGGCAGCCGCTTGAAGAGCTTTGTTCCGAGATGCCGCTCGAGCATGCGCACTTGCTGACTGACCGCGGAGGCTGTGACCCGCAGCTCGGTTGCGGCCGTAACGAAGCTGCCGAATCGTGCGGCAGCTTCGAAGGCGCGAAGCGCATTCAACGGTGGGAGGCGGCGCGGCATGTCAGCGCAAGAATATCTTAGCCAGACCTCCCACGGCTTCTCGCTTGGCGGGAAATGCGGGCCGACCCATACTGCCCAGCCGCTGAGGAGAACGACATGCTGACGCTTTTCGACTACTTGGATTCGGGCAATGGCTACAAGATCCGGCTGCTGCTCGCGCAATTGCAGAAGAATTATCGCTGGGTCGAGCTGGATATCCTGTCGGGCAAGACGCGCACGCCGGAGTTCTTAGCGAAGAATCCGAACGGGCGTATTCCCGCGATCGAGGAAGACGGAAAGTTTCTTGCCGAGTCGAACGCCATTCTCGTGTACTTCGCCGAAAACACGCCGTTCATGCCGGCGGAGCGTTTCTCACGCGCGCAAGCATTTCAATGGATGTTCTTCGAGCAATACAGCCACGAGCCGTACGTGGCGACGCCGCGCTTCATCGTCAAACATTTGCCCCAGGATTCGCCGCGAATGGCGGAGCTGTCGAAGCGGCTGGAACAAGGGCGAGCCGCGTTGAGTGTGATGGAATCTCACTTGAAGACTCGGCGGTTCTTTGTGGACGAGCGTTACTCCATCGCCGACATCGCGCTTTATGCGTACACGCACGTGGCGCCCGAAGGCGGGCTGGATCTCACGCCATACCCAAGCGTGCGAGCGTGGCTTGATCGGGTAGCACAGCAGCCGGGGCACGTGAAGATTACTGCGCGCCCGAGCTCGTAAGGCTGCTTAGGAAGGCCATCAACTCCTGCCTTTCTTGGGGCGACACCTTTAAAGGACGCAGCATCGCATCGCGCGGGCCTTCATCGCGGCTCGAGTCGGCATAGTGATCGAGCACGGCATCTAGTGATGCAAAGCGCCCGTCATGCATGTACGGCGCGGTTATGGAAATATTACGCAGCGTGGGAACGCGCATGGCGTGTTTGCTTGTACCGCTGCGCGCGAAGGTCGGCTCGCCGGTTTCACCTTTCGAGTCGCGCCAGCTGCCGGCGAAGTTGAAACCCGAGTGACAGGCCGAGCAACCCGTGCGATCCGAGAAGAACAGCTTCATGCCACGTTTGGCCGCGTCGCTCAGCGCCGCGTGATCGCCCGAGAAAACATAGCGGTCGAATGCGGAGTCCCCCGAAATCAGAGTGCGTTCATAGGCGGCGATGGCTTTGATGACGTTGCCGAATGAAACGGCCGAACGTTCGCCGGCGAACGCCGTGGCGAACGCTTCGCTGTAAGACGCGTCCTGAGATAAAAGAGCAACCAAGCTGCTCTCTCGGCCTTTCAAGCCCAGCTCGATGGGATGCTCATTGAGCAAGGGCTCGCGCATTTGCGCTTCAAGCGATCGCACGTTGGCCTGCGTCCAACCGAAACTGATGTTGTAAGCCACATTTACGAGAGACATCGCGCTGTGCGGCAGCGCTTGCCCGGTTGCGCCAACAGCAGCCGCCCGACCATCGGTGAATGCGCGAGACGGGTCGTGACAGCTCGCGCAACTGTATTGGCCCGTCATCGATAAACGCGCGTCGAAAAACAAACGACGTCCCAAAGCGACTTTGTTCGCGGACATGGGATTGTCCGCGGGCACCGCCGGCGTTGGAAAACCTCGCGGCAATTGCCATTCGTAAGGTGAGGTTGCGCCAGTGCCCGCTTCGCCTCGCGAGCAAGCCCCCAGCATCAAAACGCTGAGCAGCGAGACGAGTCCCGCTGCCAAGGCCATGGCGTGGACGACTACTTCCAGCTTGCCGGCGCGCCCGCGCGAGTCATCGCAGCGGTTTGGCCGGCGATCTGCGATCGCTCTTCGATCCATTTCTCGAGCTCACTGAGCGTCGCGGCGTCAACACCGTCTGGAGACTGACGGCGGCTCTGTACCCAGCCGCGCATCGCAGTGAGAAAGGTGTTCGACAAATTGCGGTTGGCGGAGAACAAATCCAGATACGTTTGCTTTGCCTCCGCAACGCGATTCAGGCCCAGGTAGGCCTCGCCGCGATATTCCAGCGCCTCCGGGTAGCCGGGTTTCAACTTGAGAGCCTGCTCATAAGCTGCAAGCGCCGCCACATACGAACCCAACTTTCGCTGCGTGTAGCCGACACCATTCCATGCTTCGGCAAGCTGCGGCGTATAGGTCGTAGCGTCTTGAAACTTCTTGCGCGCGCGCTCGTACGCTTTGCGAGCCTTTTTCTGTACCTTGGTCTGCTCGTCGCCCGTTGCGTTGGCAGCACTGGCCTCGAACGCGTCGGCGTCTTTCAACAACCCCAACGCGGAGTTATAGGCGGCCTTCGCGCGATCCTCGTCCGACATCGATTGATAGGTCGAATTCGACTGCGGAAACGATCCGCCCGCCGCGCCCCAAACTACGGGTACGTAGAGCGCCGCCGAGAGCGCAATCCACAAACCCATCCGTGTATGCCCAATCCTTCTGCTCATATCGTCATGACTCACTTTAAAATTTTGAATTAC
>Ga0307515_10024926_pt1 | contig 10382 bp, 9 predicted proteins | sample 17_EM_MG_FD_194513 | JGI IMG/M metagenome (GOLD analysis project Ga0307515, IMG submission 194513) | Populus trichocarpa ectomycorrhiza microbial communities from riparian zone in the Pacific Northwest, United States - 17_EM | ecosystem: Host-associated > Plants > Roots > Unclassified | place...
CGTCGGCCGGCTACCTGCATAGGTTAGGCGGCGGTGGCCGCCTCGAGGGCCACCGGCACCGGGCGTAGCTCCACCCGCACCGGAGTGCCCGTCGCCAGCTCACCCACCCGGCCGCTGGCGATCTGCGCCACCACCAGGGTCTTGCCCACCTCGACGATGACCTTGCTGGTCGGGCCTAGGAAGCTGGTCGTCAGCACCCGGCCCGTCCCGTCGGGGTCGGGCACCACGTCGACCGATTCGGGCCGGACCAGTGCCGTGACGTCCGGTCCCTGGGTCGCGGGCGTCACCAGCGGCAGCAGCGTGCCGAAGACCGTCACGCCGCCGTCTTCGATCCGGCCCGGTAGGCGGTTGCTGAGGCCCACGAAGTCGGCCACGAACGCGGTTGCCGGCTGGAGATAGATCTCGGCCGGCGGGGCCAGCTGTTCGAGCTGGCCGGATCGCATGACGCCGACCCGGTCGGCGACGGCCAGGGCCTCTTCCTGGTCGTGCGTCACGAACAGCGTGGTGGTGCCGACCTCGGTCTGGATCCGCCGGATCTCGTCGCGCAGCTGCACCCGAACCTTGGCGTCCAATGCGGACAGTGGTTCGTCGAGCAGCAGCACCTTGGGCTGGATGGCGAGCGCGCGGGCCAGGGCGACCCGCTGTTGCTGGCCGCCGGAGAGCTGGCTGGCGTACCGGGCCGCGAAGGCGCCGATGCCGACCAGTTCGAGCATCTCGTTCGCCCGGTTCGCGGTGGCCTTGCGGCCGCGCAGTTTCAGGCCGAATTCGACGTTCTGCAGCGCGGTCAGGTGCGGGAAGAGGCTGTACGCCTGGAACACCATGCCCATGTCGCGGCGGTTGGCCGGCAGGTCGGTGATGTCCTTGCCGTCGACCAGCACCCGGCCGCTGTCGGCGTCTTCGAGGCCGGCCAGCACCCGCAGCGCGGTGGTCTTGCCGCAGCCGGACGGGCCGAGCAGCGCGATCATCTCGCCGGGCGCCATGGACAGGTCCAGCCCGTCCAGCGCGTGCAGGGCGCCGAAGGTGCGGCGCAGGTCGTTGAGGTGGACCGCGACGCCGGTCATCGGGACGCCTTTCGTCGATCGCCGAACAGGGAGAGGAGCATCAGCATGATGAACGCGAGCACGAGCGCGGCAAGCGACACGGCCACCGACATGGTGGCGCTGCTCTTGCCCAGGAACTCGATCGCGACCTGCAGGTTGTCGCGGTGCAGCAGCGACGCGATGGTGAACTCGCCGAGCACCAGCGCCACGGTGAGGAAGGCGGCGGAGAGCACCGCCGAGCGGATGTTCGGCAGGACCACCCGCCACATCACCGTGGCCCAGCCGCAGCCGAGGCTGCGGGCGGCCTCGGCGAGCGTCTTCACGTCGATCGCGGAGAGCCCCGTGTCGATCGAGCGATAGGCATAGGGCAGGACCAGGATCGTGTACGCGAAGGTGAGCGTCAGCGACGAGCCGCCGAGGAAATAGTTGACCCAGGCGTACACCGGGGCCAGCCCGACCACCAGCACGATCGCCGGGATGGTCAGCGGCAGCAGGCAGATGAATTCGACCAGCCGGCGCAGCCCCGGCAGGCGCAGCCGCACCCAGACCGCGGTCGGCACGAGCAGGACCAGCATCAGCAGCGCGGTCAGCGCCGCCTGGCCCAGCGACGCGACGATACCCGTGGCGAGGTCGGGATATTTCTCGCTCAGCTGCGGCCAGTCGACCAGCAGCCGCCAGGTCTCGCCGCCGCCGCGGGAGGCGAACTCGACCATCGCGATCATCGGCAGCAGGAAGAAGACGCCGAGCACGAGCACGACGGCCCAGCGGAACACCCGCTGCCGCCGGGCCCGCCGGGCGATCAGGCCAGCCATTTTGCCGTCCTTCGTTGCAGGAGCGCGTAGAGCGCCATGACCACGGCCACCACGATCACCATGCCGAGCGCCATCGCCTTGCCGAGATTCTGCTGGCCGAGCACGACTTCGCTGGTCAGTGCGCTGCGGATCTGCAGCGGCACGATCGGGTTGCCCTGGCTGACCAGCGCGGCCGCCGTGGCGTACGCGGAGAAGGCGTTGGCGAACAGCAGCAGCGTCGAGCCGAGGAACGCGGGGGTGAGCAGCGGCCCGGCCACCCGGGTCCAGTAATTCCAGGTCGAGCCGCCCAGGCTCTCGGTCGCCTCGCGCCACTGCGGCCGGATGCCGTCCAGCGCGGGCAGGAACACGATCACCATCAACGGGATCTGGAAGTACGTGTAGACCAGCACCAGGCCCGGCAGCTCGAAGAGCCAGACGCCGTTCGCGTACAGATCAAACCCGAGGTGGTCTTTGAGGAAGACCGTGACGAAACCGGACAGGCCGATCGTGGCGAGGAACGCGAACGCCAGGGTGACGCCGCCGAACTGCGCGAGGACGCCCGACGCGGCGGTCACGGCCCGCCGCAACAGGCCATTCGGCTTCGCCGTCACGAGGGCGTACGCGAGTAGGGCGCCCAGCACCGCGCCGACCACCGCGGTCACGGCGGAAAGCACGATGCTGCGCACGAACGCGTCCACAATGTAGGCGGCACCCAGCGCGCTGACGTTCGCCAGAGTGAAGCCACCGTCGCCGGTGAACGCCCCGATGATCACGACCAGCGTCGGAATCACCAGGAAGATCACCACGTACGCGAAGAACGGCACCGTCCCGAGCAGGCTGCGTGCCCGCGCTATGCCCACCCGGCGGTGGGCCCGGATCTCGGGCTTGGGGGCCACGAGATCCGGGGTATCGACGACGTCGGCCATTGTCAGCCGATGGCCTTCGACCAGTTGGCGGACAGGTATTCCTTGGCCTTGGTGGTCTGCGCATCGGTCAGGAAGACCGGCGTGCCCTCGACCTTCGGCAGCGCACCGTACGCGGTCGCGTCGATGGTGCCGGCCTTGGCCATGGCGTCGGCGCGGACCGGGCGGGCGCCGCCCTTGAGCCAGAGGTTCTGACCCGCGTCGGAGTAGAGGAACTCCTCCCACAGCCGGGCGGCCGCGGGGTGCGGGGCGTCCTTGCTGATGGCCTGTGCGTAGTACCCGCCGACCACGGCGTTCGCCGGGACGAGCGTCTTCCACTGCACCTTGCCGCTGAGCTTCGCGCCCTGGGCCACGTTCAGGTAGTCCCAGTCGAAGACGACCGGCGTCTGGCCCGACTCGATCGTCGTCGGGCCTGGGTCGACGGGCAGGAAGTTGCCGGCCTTCTTGAGCTTGCTGAAGAAGTCGACGCCCGGGGCGATGTCGTCGCCCGAGCCGCCGCTGCCCAGCGAGGCCATCACGACGCCGGAGAACGCCGCGCCGGCCTGGGTCGGGTCGCCGTTCAGCGCGACCTTGCCCTTGTACTCGGGCTTAAGCAGGTCGGCCACGGCGGTCGGCGCCGGCACCTTCGAGCTGTCGTAGCCGATCGACATGTAGCCGCCGTAGTCGTTGACCCAGGTGCCGTTCGCGTCCTTGAGCGCGTCCGGCACGTCGGCGAACGTGGACACCTTGTACGGGGCGAACTTCGCCACGTTGGCGGTCGCGACCGCGGGGCTCAAGTCGAACACGTCGGGCGCCTTGTCCTGGCCCTTGAGCTGGTCGGCGGCGTTGATCTCATCCTGGCTGGACCCGTCCGGCTGGGCCGAGTTGACCTTGATGCCGTATTTGTCGCCGAACGCCTTGATGATCTCGCCATAGTTCGCCCAGTCCGGCGGGAGGGCGATGACGTTGAGCTGGCCCTCCTTCTTCGCGGCCGTGACGAGCGCGTCCAGCCCGCCCAAATCGGTCGCGCTGGTCGCGGTCGCCGCGCCGGAAGAGTCGCTTGCGCTCTTCTTCTCAGGCGGGGAGCACGCGGTCACCGCGGCAGCCATCGCGGTGGCCGCCAGCAACGCGGTGGCCGAACGAGAAATCCGCACTTCTATTCCTCCTTTGATGCGGCTCCGCAGGGGACCGGCGCCGCTGGGTGGATCATGAGATGGCCGAGTGGCGGTTAGGCGACCAACAGACGTCAATTACCAGGCCAGGCCGCGTCTAGCTGCCACTTGGCGGCCTGATCTTTGCACGCCATTCGGTGATCAACCACAGCTCGAACGGCTCGGTTCGGTAACCACCTGGCGTGCATATTTCGGCCGTATTTCGACCCCTGCTCCCGGGATCGCTCCCATGCCTGGCCAAAGGCGCTGGCAGAGGCTCGTACCATCGCGCTATGACGATCCTTCCCGTGCGGCTCATCGGCGACCCGGTGTTGCGTGAGCCCGCCAAGCCGGTGGTCGATTTCGACGCGGAACTGCGTACGCTCGTCGCCGATCTGCGCGAAACCCTGGCGGACCAGAACGGAGCCGGACTCGCGGCCCCCCAACTCGGGGTCGGGCTGCGGGTGTTCGTCTTCGCGCCGCAGCTGACCGAGGGCGAGCTCGATCACCTGGTGAATCCCGTTCTCGACTTTCCGGACGACGAGGAGCAGGACGGCCCGGAGGGGTGCTTGTCGATTCCCGGCGTCTACCTCGACACCAAACGCCGGATGAACGTCGTCGCCAAGGGCTTCAGCGTGCAGGGCGACCCGGTCCAGGTGGTCGGCGGTGGTCTGCTGGCCCGCTGCGTCCAGCACGAGACCGACCACCTCGACGGCGTGCTGTTCATCGACCGGCAGCGCCCCGACCAGCAACAACGGCTGCTCGCGACAATCCGCGAGGCGGTCTGGTACGACGGCTTCAACGCCCCCGAGATCAAGATCAGCCCACACTGACCGGTGTCGCCGGCCAGCCCGCGGGCAGATCGTTGGCCTGGCGTTTCTCAGGCTGGCCCGCCCGTTGCCGATGAGGCTCCGTGAGGAGCGTTGACGAAACGGGGCGGGCAGCCGTATGGAGGCGACCAGGCTGAAGGCCGAGCGGAGCGGTGGATATCGCCCGGTGCCGGCCTGCGCGACGAGGATTGGGCCCGCCGGCACCGGCTGCTGACCTGCCTGCTCGCGTCCTGCCTGGTCGGGCTGACCCTCTTCGGCGCGTCGCGGCACCGGCTCGACCTGTCCTGGCTGCTGACCACGCTCGCGATCTTGGCGTGCCTGGTGGCCGCGACCCGCCTGCGCCCGCGCCGGCTCCCGTCGGTCTGCGTCGCGATCGGGTCCACGGTCGTCTGCGGCAGCTTCGTGTCGATGTCCGACGGCCTGACCGAGGCGCACTTCTCGTTCCTCATCGTCATCCCGATCCTGGCCCTCTACCGCGACTGGGCCCCGTTCGGCGTCTTCCTGGTCGGCACCGTCGTGCATCACGCCATCGGCGGGTCACTGTTCGGCGGCCGGACCTTCGACCACCACGACGCGATGATCCACCCCTGGCGGTGGGCGCTGCTGCATGGGCTCGCCGTGCTGCTCGCGGCGGGCTTCCAGGTGAGCGCGTGGGGACTGATCGCCACCGAGGAGCGGCGCACCCGGGACTATATCGAGGACAACGAGGCGCAGCTGAGCATCGCCTTCAACGAGACGCCGGTGCCGATGGCGCTGTTCAGCCCCGACGGGCTGGTCTTGAGCACCAACTCGGCGTACCGGAGCTGGCTCGGACTGCCGGCGCAGCTCCCGCCCGGCTTCCGGGTGAGCGACCTGCCGCTCACCGCGCTGGACCCCGACGGCATCGCCGGCGTGGTCTTCGAGGAGATGACCCGGGGCAGTGCCACGAGCACGGCCACCCGGCGGTACCGGCGCCACGACGACGGCTCGCAGATCTACGTGGAGATCCACAGCAACGGGATCTGCGACCGGGACGGCCGGCTACGGCTGATCTTCGTGCACTGCCTGGACGTGACCCGCCAGCAGGAGCACGAGGCCGAGCTGCGCCGACAGGTACGCGAGGACTCGCTGACCGGCCTGCTGTCCCGGGCGGCCTTCGAGCAGGACCTGGTCGGCGTGCTGACCGCGGGCACTTCCCCGGCGAGCGTGCTCTACCTCGACGTGGACCGGTTCAAGTCGATCAACGACGGCTCCGGGCACGCCATCGGGGACGAGGTCCTGCGCTCGCTGGCCGCCCGCCTGCTCACGATCGTGCCGGCCGGTGCGCTCGTCGCCCGGCTGGGCGGCGACGAGTTCGCGGTCGCGCTGTCCGCGACGCCGGCCGTGGGTGGAGGAACACGAGGACTGGGCGGCGCTCAGCGCGGCCGACTGCCCCGCGATCCAGGGCTACTTCTTCAGCCGCCCGGTCCCGCCCGCCGAGCTCGAGGCGTTGCTGAGCCGGCAGGCGCTCGCCGCCTACGCCACGCCGGAGCGCACCGCGGCAATGGCCGGCCCCGCCGACGGAACGGGCAGATGATCAGGAACGGTCACCGGCAAGATCGTCGTCGGCGGTGACCGTGGCTCAGCAGGAGAGCAGGAGGCGGTACAAGACTCGGGTGCCGAACTCGAGCGCGGCGACCGGCACGCGCTCGTCGACGCCGTGGAACAGGGCGGTGAAGTCCAGCTCGGGCGGCAGCCGCAGCGGGGCGAAGCCGAAGTGCCGGATGCCCAGCCGGTCGAAGTGCTTCGCGTCGGTGCTGGCCGGCAGCATGTACGGCAACACCCGGGCGCCCGGGTCCTCGGCCGCGATCGCCGCCGCCATGGCCTCGGGCAGCAGCCCGTCGAACGAGGTGTGCACGGCCGGCAGGCTCTGCCACTCGCGCTCGACCTTGGGCCCCAGGATCTCGGCCAGCTCGGCGTGGAAGGCCTCCTCGCGGCCCGGCATCGTGCGGACGTCGATCGTCGCCCGGGCCACCGACGGCACGACGTTGGCCCGGTAGCCGGCGTTGAACTCGGTGACGTTCGCGGTGTCCCGCAGCGTGGCGCCGATCAGCCGGGACAGCGGGCCGAGCCGGGCCACCGCGGCCTCCGGGTCGGCCGGGTCGAACGGCTCCCCGGTGAGCGCGCTGACCCCGGCCAGAAAACGCTGAACGGTTTCGGTCAAGATCAACGGGAAGTGATGCTGCTCGAGGCGGTTGACCGCGGCGGCGAGCTTGGCCACGGCGTTGTCGGTGTGCAGCATCGCGCCGTGCCCGGCCGTGCCGCGCGTCGTCAGCCGCAGCCCTAGCACACCCTTCTCGGCGGTCTCGATCAAGTAGGCGCGGGTGCCGCCCAGGGTGATCGAGAAACCGCCGACCTCGCTCAGCGCCTCGGTCGCCCCGTCGAAGAGTTCCGGCTTGTTCTCGACCAGCCAGCGCGCCCCGACCACACCGCCGGCCTCCTCGTCGGCGAGAAAAGCAAAGATCAAATCCCGCGGCGGTACGGCGTTCTCGCGCTTGAGCTGGCGTGCGACGGCCAGGGTCATCGCGACCATGTCCTTCATGTCGACCGCGCCGCGACCCCACAGATAGCCGTCGCGGATCTCTCCCGAGAACGGGTGCACCGACCATTCGGACGCGTCGGCCGGCACCACGTCGAGGTGGCCGTGCACGAGAAGGGCGCCGCGGCTCGGGTCGGCCCCGGACAGCCGGGCGATCACGTTGCCTCGGCCCCGCCCGCCCGACTCGACATACGTGATCTCGTATCCGACGTCGGCGAGCTTGCCCGCGACATACTCCGCGGCGGGCTGTTCCGTACCCACGCCGTGCGGGTCGCCGAAGTTGCTCGTGTCGATCGCGATCAGCTCGCTGGCCAGCGTTTTCACTTCGGCAACCGCTGCGGCCGGCCCGGGGGTGGGCACCGATCGGGGCGTGCGCCGCCCGTCTCGGCGGGCGGTTGGCGCGACGTCCTCTGTGGTCATCGAGTCTCATCGGTCGTTGCGGGCGCCTCCGGATCGAGGCCGAACTTCCATTGGATCACCGGATGGCCTGCAAGTTGCAGGTGTCCACAAAAAAATCACGACTTCCGCGATGAAGGTCGTGTACAGACTGTTGCTCTTGGATAACGCTCCGTACTCTGTCGAAAAATACCCATCGATCTACGTCAGGCCACCAACGGGGTGGAGTCTTCGACTAGCGGTCCGGGAGACAGGCATGGTCATCAAGATTGTCGAGCAGGTCAACGACGACGAGCTCCTCGAATCCCTATGGGGCTTGTACTACGAGGCATTCAAGGACCTCAACTCGCTCGCGGTGCAGCGCCATCTCATGTACCGCCACGAGTTCGACGAGGTCATGCGCGACCAGCGCGTCCAGAAGTACGTGTGTCTCGACGACGACGGCACGCTCTACGGCCTATCCACCTACACCAACGACCTGGACGCAGTGCCGCTCATCTCACCGCAGTACTTCGAGCGGCACTGGCCCGATCACTACGCGGCCCGCCGGATCTGGTACGTCGGATTCGTCGCAGTCGACCCGCAGGTGCAGGGCAAACGCCACGCCTTCGCGGAACTGATCGAGGAGATGTACCTGATCGCGGCTACCCAGAACGGGCTCGTCGGCATCGATGTCTGTAGCTACAACGACGACACCCGAGGCCTGACGAGGATGTTCCGGAACACGGTCGGCCGGTTCAGCGACACCATGCGGTTCGAACGCATCGACCAGCAGTCCTTCTGGTTGTACGAGTTCCCCGCGGCCGCGTGAGCTGATCCAGTTAGGTTTCACGGCATAGGCGACCGCCGCATCGTCCATCGCGGAGACCCGTCGTCGGGTAGCTGGATCTCCGTCTGGCAGTCGTAACCCGATGATCCCGTCGCCTCCTTGGGCCGAATTTCGCAATCGGCCGGCGGCGGGATCATCGACGTGTACGGGGACCAGAGCGCGACTCCGGTAAGGCTGCCGGTGGTGTCCGCGTCGGCGGTCGCGTACACCTCGCCATACCGAACGGCGTGCTCCGCAAAGATCTCGAAGTATCCAGCGCTCTCCCTTCTCCGTGAGGCGGGGTCGGCGTTGAGCCATCGAGCAACCGGTCCATCCCACATCGCGGCGGCCACGAGATCGATGATCTCGGTGGTATCGGCCGGCGCGATGTTACGGATCACCGGTTCCGGGATGGCGTAGGTCATCTGCGTCCTTTCTGGATCGGATGGACTTGGCTGCTCGGCCGCCGGTGTGCCGGTCAGTAGTGAAAGGACCGAGCTCCGACGGGTTCGTGTGCCCCCTTCATGAGGCTGTCGATCGTGACGTTGTTGCTGACCCGGCCCTCCGTGCCGCGGCCGATCGCCGCGTAGGCCTCCGGCCGGGCGCTGCGCATGACCAGGGCCCAGACGAACCCGATCCCTGCGACAGCGATGTAGAGCACCGGGATCAGCCACTGGAACGGCGAGTCCCCGGAGACTTGTAGCAGTGAGCCGAAGCCGATCACGGTCACCGCCAGCACGAGGCTGAGCAGGGTGAAGGCGATCATCGGGGCGATCTGCGCGCGCCAGGCGTTCTCCCGGCCGCGGTTGCGCAGGAAGAAGACCACGACCGCGGCGGACGCCGCCCACATCAGGATGAGCACGCCGAGACCGCCGATGGTGGTCAGCCAGCCGAAGATGTAAAGCAGCGGTTCCAGATGGGCGGCGGCGTACGCGCTGAGGACCAGGATCGCTAGGACGCTCTGGGTGATCGAGCCCAGCGTCGGGGCGCCGGTCCGTGGATTCGTGTGTCCCCAGGCCGACGGCAGGACGCCCTCGCGCCCGAGGGCGAACTGATAGCGGGCCACGGCGGCGTGGAAGGCGAGCAGCGCGGCGAAGACGCTGGTCATGAAGAGCACGTAGCCGATGTTCACCAGGATCTCCGGCAGGTGCGGGCCGACCAGCGCGAACACCAGGTCGGTCCGGTGTGCCTGGGCGGTCGCCACGATCTGGCTCGCCCCGGTGCTCACCGACATGGCCCACGCGGACAACCCGCAGAGCAGGCCCGCGATGATGACCGCGATGTGGGTGGCCCGGGCGATCGTCCGCTTCGGGTCCTTGGCCTCCTCGGAGAGCACGACCGTCGCCTCGAAGCCGACGAAGCCGGCGATCGCGAGCACGAGCATCGGGCCGACGTCCGGAGTGAACAGTGGGGTCGGCGACAACGTCTCGAAGCTGACCGAGCCGCCGGCCGGGTTGGCGATCATCACGATGTCGTAGACCAGCACGACGCTGATCTCGGCGACCAGCAGAACCGCCAGCACCTTGCCGCTCAGGTCGACCCAGAGCACGCCCAGGACCGAGACGAGCGCCCAGGCGACGACCGCGCAGGCATACCAGCTGACCTTGAGGCCGAACGCCGCGAGAATGTCCGAGGCCGCCGAGCCGAACAGCCCGAACAGCCCGATCTGCATGAGCGAATACGCCGGCAGGGCCACGAAGGCGGCACCGACCCCGACGATCCGGCCCAGCCCGTGGCTGATGTACGAATAGAAGGCGCCGGAGTTGACGATGTGCCGGCTCATCGCCACGAACCCGACCGTGAAGATCGACAGAATCCCGGCGACGACCAGATAGATGATCGGCACCGCGGTGTTGCCAATGATCGCGTAGATGGCCGAGATCGCGCCGATGATCACTGTCAGCGGT
>Ga0307515_10024927_pt1 | contig 10381 bp, 8 predicted proteins | sample 17_EM_MG_FD_194513 | JGI IMG/M metagenome (GOLD analysis project Ga0307515, IMG submission 194513) | Populus trichocarpa ectomycorrhiza microbial communities from riparian zone in the Pacific Northwest, United States - 17_EM | ecosystem: Host-associated > Plants > Roots > Unclassified | place...
TAGTGAGTTAGTATGGCCGGTTTTGCAGAGTTGTCTTATTGACTGCATGGCATAGACGTGTTGAACAAATTAAGAGGTGCCAGCCGTTTATACTTGAAGGCAAACATTACAAAGAGAAAAGCCACATACTATGTCAGGCACAATAAAGTACCTCAGAATATAAACATATTAGAGGCACAACTAAGTGCCCTATTTATTTGAAACATAAATCACACACAACATAAGTACAACTTATTAACACGAAATAGCACCTCCTTGCCTATGGATGAACACTACTCAAGCCCAAACTTCTTCCTCAGCATCACAACGAAATCATAGACTTTCTGTGGATCTTTAACGGACTTGGATACACTCTCTTTCTCCAAGCACCTCTTACAGTAAGCAATCAGCTTCGGACAATCACCCTCTATATTGAAGTAGTGCTACATCAACGTAACCGAGGGTGTCGCCCCCAAAGTAAGGCTTGTCTCCAAGCTCTCCTTCCAAAAGCTTGAGGCTGTCAATGAAATCCTTCTTGGCTGCCTCCTGATCTTCTCCTTTTGTTGTCCATATCTTCCTCCCGACGTCATGTATCTGCAGATTTATATCACACCATTGCATAACAAATCAGTATAATGGTCACCACACATAATTAGGTAAATGTTTTGGCAAATACATCCAATGGAAATAGAACAGTTTAAAAAAACTGTGTTTATTATTATTATTATTATTATTATTAGAAATAACGGTTATTTAGTTAAAAATCAAAATATATATCTCATGCAAATTAATTTATATATACAAAATTAACCCCAAAATTTTATTTACATATTTTATCGTTTAACTAAACGGAAATAATAATTGTATAGAAAATTATTATTTAAAAACATGGTTATATTCAACTATATTATTTTTCTAATATTTTTTTAATCTATATTATTTTCTAAAACTTGAGACAAACAATTTCCTGTTAAAAAAAAATTCACCACACAGACTTTTTGGAATCACAAAAGTCAAAGGTGGTCCATGTACTTCATTTCTGTCTAAAGAGGAGGGCAAAGCCATTCATCCTTAGAGAGGTTAGAAATTCAAAGCAGTATAAATTCAAAGATGGTGATAACATTATTTATTTATTTTTTAACATGAGTATCCAATCAATGACTTTTTTTATTTATTTATTTATTGCGCGCACAAGCTGGCCCTCGACTAATGACTTTTTTTAATCAAGAAATGCGCACCAATAGGAAAACCTCATTTCTTGGTGCGTCTTAAAGCCATTGGATCCAATCAATTTGGTGATCCTTATACAGAAACATCTACTTTAACTCTCATGAACTGACAAGAATGAAAATATAGTTCATCAAAAATTTGTTATAATGATAAGACTTCTCCACCATTCCATATCGTGATGCTAATTAATTGTACTGGCGATGTAAAATTCAAACTAATCAAATTGCAATGTGGGTTTAATCAGGTCATGGCTCAAAACCAAACAATAATAGAAAATACAAAAGATGAACAAAAAAATAATTTACCTTCTTATCAACAAAGTCTGCCCAGAACCTAGATTGAGCTCTCTCGTAGGGATCAGAAGACAACAAAGGAGCCTTATCCTTCCACACCTCATCAATATACTGAACAATGATAAGTGACTCACAAATAGGTTTCCCATCATGGACAAGAACTGGGATTTTCTTGTGAACAGGATTCATTTGAAGAAGTAAAGCACCTTTGTTCCACAAATCTTGTTCACTGTACTCATACTTTACACCCTTTTCAGCCAATGCTATTCTAACTCTCATGCCAAATGGACTTGCCCACAAATCCAACAGGGTTACTTGATCACCAGCCATTCTTGAAGTGAAAAAGAAGATGCTTCAAGTATCGCTACGCTTCTTGGACTCCAAAGGCTGAGGTCTGACAGGGTGGAAACGCTAGTATTTGTTGCAATAAAAGGCTGAAGGGAGTCAGTGTGGTGGGTTTCCTAGTCGTCTTGTTTCCTTCTCCTTCTATAATATATACAGTATTCTACGAAAATGATAGTGTTGAGCTTTGTGGCACATGCACGCATATGATGTAGCAGGATATAGGATCGAGGAGTTGTTATTTAATAACTTGGTTTGTGGTCCTGAATGCACTAATTTTTATAGTTATTCAACTTAGATTTGTCTGGTAGGTTAATTTAGGATTTGATTGCTTGACTGGTTTGGGTAAGATAAAAGATTGAAATGAGTAAAAATCTGGTAAAACTTGATTGATCCATTACTTAGGCAACCCGATTAAACCCGAATGAGATTTTTTTTTTTTTTTCAAATGTGTTTTTTCTCCTAGCAAGAGACCTTTTTTTTATATTTTTTTAGTTGGTTATTAACCCTTTTCAAAGTTCATTATATAAATACTAGAAGAATATTTTATTTTTTCAATGTGAGATTTAAAATCCTTTAGTATATATATACTTTATGTTTACAAGAAAAAAATTATTTTTTCAATGTGAAATTTGAAGCCTTTTAGTATATATACTCTGTGTTTACAAGAAAAAAGTAATGTTTTTTCAATGTGGAAAAAAAAACCTTTTTGGTTTAAATACTTTAACTTAAAATAATAACATACTAACATAGTATCTTTTCAATGTTGAATAAAAAACCTTTTGAAATAATCTTTCAAACTTCATTATTTCTAACATATATAGTCTATATTCATATGGATTGTTTATTAATTTTTTCATATGAAATATTAAAACTTTAAATATTTTTTTTTAATTTTTCCGGGTTGACCCTGGTCAACCCGTGTAACCTGGGACCCGGCTCCTTGCCCGGGTCAACCCTATGTCGGGTATGACTATGCTAATTTTAACATAAATTTTAAGGATAAGAGATTGATTGTGGTTACAAAAAGTATTAGTACTTCTAGCATATTTTACTTGAGGGAAGCTGCATTATGTGGTCTAGATTGGTTTAGAGATTTTGAAGGGTTCCTAATCGACAATCTGCCTATGGCTCTAAATAAAGATTTACTCTCATAAATAAATCTGACATCTTGAGTTTATTATAGACTCATATGCCCAAATAAATTCTTATAGCAAGGGTCTATGTAGGTGGGCAACAAGGTTTACCTATCCTAGTAGGCAAAATGCTTCTTCACAACTCGTATATTGTGATAAAAATACTCTCAATTAAAATTCATGAATATCTAAAATAATCTTGTAAATTTTCTAGTCAACTTCTAGTATTTAAATACTAGTCTACTTATAGGTCCAATATTTATACTAGGATGATGACCATTAATTTTCATGAATTAAAAATTTAGAGTTATTGACTTATTGATTTAGGAAAAAATAATATATAAGAAAGACAACAAAAACAAACAATAGAATACTATAGAATAGAATCATTCTTAATTTAAAATTTTATTTCTCATTAATTTACCACATTAAATAACATGTCTTTCCAAGAGGTCTATAACTCCTTAAATAAATCTGAAAATTAATCTAAATAAACTAAAAAATAAAAATAAAAATCCTAAACAAACTAGAAAAAATAGAATTATTAAATATAATATTTAATTTTCTAAAATAATTAAAAAAAATTAAAAATAACTAAGGAAAAATAATTTTCTTTAAAAACCTCATGCATCGGTTTTTCTATATTAAAAAAAATCAACCCTTGAATTTAAATTATTCTTGCCTCGATCTTGTAAATGTCCAATCAAGATTCTTCAATTCCTTTTCTCCCTTCGCTTCGATTGTATAACAATTTTAGATACCAACTCTAGTTTCTTCATGTTAAATTCTACATAAAAAAATCAATTAACAATTTAGATTAATTAATTGCAAATCTCAAACTTCCTTTATCAACATGTGTTATATCCATATAACCATTGAACAAAATTACTTTTATGATAATAGTAAATATGTAATCAAGCTGATTAACATAACTTTAATTAATAATTTTATTTTGTTAAGTACCTTTAATAATTTATTTGCACTCAACTTTTTACTTATCACTTAGAACACTTAACTTATCAATGAGAACACTATTAATCACATCATTTTTATCATTGTTTATGCTATCATTATTAACATAATTATCATCAAAATAAATATCATAAATTGATAGAGAATATCAATCCACATCTACCTCATCATAAATAGGATTACCAAAATCTTTATAATATTTATTATAATCAAGAAGCTACCTCATCTACTCATGCCTCTGAAAATAGGTTCTTAGATTTAACTATGAATTATGGCATGTTTGGGATTGTGGTAGCAGTGGCGGTTCAAAGTGCTTTTCGCTTAGAAATGCATTAAAATAAAGTTTTTTTTTATTTTTAAAAAATTATTTTTGACATCAGCACATCAAAACGATTTGAAAACATAAAAAAAATCATTTTAAGCAAAAACAAAATTTAAAATTTTTGGGAACAAGGTTTGCACCTCGTTCCCAAACATACTTTTAGTAGTTACTCTTCTCATAATCTTCCAAACTTCTTTTCTTCATCTCTGCCAATCAACAAGATAATCTGCAACTTGCCTGTATGATTTTATCACTGCTAGTTTATGAGTTAATTCTGTAATTTGTCTTTATATATCTTTTATCAACAATTCTTGAATGTTTCTTTTTCAAGGGTGAACCTTCTCATCTCCTTCCATACGAGCACATCCTATTTTGTGATATCTTCTAATCATTGTAATTCAAACCATCAAAAATTGTTGAGCTCTGATACTAACAAAAGCATATGAAAACAACATAAAAAAGACAACAAACACAATCATTGGAAAAATCTTTCGAATGGTATCACTACACCAAAAATTATAATTTGAATTTTTGTTTCTTAATAATTCACCATACCAACTAATATACCTCTCTAAATAGTTTATAATTTTTAAAATAAACTCAAAAATCAACATAAACTAAAAAATAAAGGAAAATAATAAAAATTCTAAACAAACGAAAAGTAAAATTATTAACTATGATTTTTAATTTTTAAAACTAAATAGAAAAAATAAAAATAACAAATAAAAAATAAAAAAATAATTTTCCTTGAATACCTCAAATTTGTTAAATTGTAGAAAATGGCATGTGAGATTTTATTTAATCACCTATACTTTTATTTTCATCAATAACAAAGTGACTTGGGTTGGATTTGCGTTAAGAGATCGAGCACAATAGTTTTCCAAAAAAGCTTAACTATCGTATTAATTGGAGAATTGGCATGGAAAAGGTTGTTGATTATCGGGTCAATCTAAATTAATTAATTTTAATAAATTAATATAATTGTTTTGAAAAAAAATTCATTGATATGTCCTGGTCAAATTTAATTACGCCAACATATGACTAAAAAACTTATATCAACCAAGTTTTAAATGATTACTATTTTTTTAAATTCAATTTAAAATCTAAATCACATGATATTCTAGGACATCAACCCACTGGAGTTTAATTCTTTATAACAATAATTTCAAACACATAGATGATTTTTTTTTTAAAAAAAAAAGGAAGGGAAAGGGTATATTTGTTCCTCAACTATCACATGAGTACTAATTAAGTTTCTAAACAAAATAAATTTTCAATTGAATCCCTCATCTATCAAACATTACCAAATTAACCCTCTATCAAAATTTATGATTTAAATTAATAAAGATAAATTTGAGAAAAAAGAAATAATTGAGGACTGCCCAATAGATGGAGGATCCAATTGAGAATTTCTTATTTAGACCCAGTTGAGAATTGGATTGGATGATATAGTTGAAGAATTTCTTTCTTTCACTTAGTTGAAGAAGTTTTTGCCGCTTCAACAATGGTTGTAACATTGTTGGATACAAGGGTAAGCTTATTTGGCATGAGAGTCAGAATAACATTGGAAGAGAAGGGTGTGAAGTATGAGTACAGTGAGCAAGATTTGAGGAAAAAAAATTTTATGAAACCGGACATGACGAGCAAGATAAATATGTTTGGATGATAAGTCAAGACATCGATAACCTAAATGAGAGTTACTATATCCTAGAAAAACAAAAGAAGACGAACCAAAATCTAACTTATAAGCATTGTATGGATGAAGGAATGGGAAGCAGAGACACCCAAAAGTACGAAGAAAAGCATAATTAGAAGATGATTTTAAAAGACATTCGAAAGGGGTCTTATGATTAAGAACGGAGTTGGCATGCGATTAATCAAATAAACAGAACTTTCAAAAGCATAACTCCAATATTTAAGGGGAGCGTTACATTGCCCAAGAAGAGTAAGCCCAGTTTCAACAATATATCTATGACAGCGTTCAACCATGACATTTTGTTCATAAGTGTGCGGGCAGATCACACGATGATAAATACCAATCATTTTAAAATATGGATTGAGTTTTTGATATTCACAACCCCAATCTGTTTGAACATATTTAATTTTTAAAGAAAATTAGCACTCAGCGAGTGCCTAAAATTGATGAAAAATATTAAAAACATCAGACTTAGTAACCAAAGGATAAAACCAAATAAACTTTGTATGAGCATCGATAAAGATAACAAAATAGAAAAAACCATCAGATGACAACATAGGGGAGGGACCCAAACATCACTAAAAATCAAGTTAAGAGGAGCTCGAGTTTGATGACCCGTAGTTTCTAGAGTCAGATGACACGACTTGCCCAGAGGGCACGCAGGACAATTAAAATTAAATTGATTTGACGTATATGACACCTTTTTATTTTTCACCAAAAAATATAGAATATGTGGACTGGGATGCTCAAGTCGACGATGCCAGACATCAGCAGAAGTAGAGAGACATGTAGATGAGAAAACCTGAGGCAATGACGTTGGAGACGACTCGGACAAAACATATAGACCATCTCTACTCCAATTGGAAAGAAGCACTTCCTTTGTCATGCGATCCTTAACATAAAATAGAAAGGAATGAAATTCAAAGAAGACAGTATTCTCAAGATAAAACTTTTGAACAGATAGCAAACATTTTTTATGTTAGGAACATGTAAAATATTGGATAAAGTAAACGTGCATTTCGATGAATGAATTTTAGAGTGAGCGATATTTGAAATAACAAGGCCCTAACCATCACCCACATGCAGATGATCATTACCAAGGTAAGGTTCTGAACTCGTTATACTGGCAAGATCCGGCGTTACAAGATGATTTGCACCTGTATCAGGAAATCAAGTAACAGGAGTAGTTGTAGGGGCATTATTAAATACGAGATTGGCATTGGTTTGGAGAGGATGAGTAGCCAACTGAGAACACTGTTGGGAAGTATGCCCATATTCATAACACAGCTGACACTTTACATTGCAATTATACCCACCAAAACGGTTACTTTACTGCCTAAAATTACCTGTTGTCTAAGAGGGAGAACCAGAGGAGAACCGATGTCCCTGTTGTCCAAATTGCTGACATGAGGTATAACTGTGAGTGCTGAAGTTCTGGGCTGAGCTATTGCCATAATTGCCATGGTAAGAGTTGTTGCGATTGTTATATCTCCATCCCCTATGAAAACGACCTCGTCTACTAATACTGAAACCAAAGTGATGTTGCACAAAGAACGCAGTTGGTTACTGCGTTGGAGTTGGTAACGGATGAGCTGTTATGGTAGGTTGGAGAGCAGCTTTGTGGAGAAATTCATGTGTAATAAGACTACTATGAAGATCAGTGTAATTTTTATAGGTATGGTAGATTAAGGGAAATAAATAGTTTTCTTCCAAACATTTTGAACTATTATAAAGTTTCAAGTTCAAAATATTTTTGATAAGTGCACTATCTATCTAAACTGCGTTTTCGGATTGTAATTTTTTTTTCAAAAACAAAACCAAGTATGCAGATTATTTCGATGTGTTTTTTCACATAAAAAAATTCAAAATATAAATCAAAAGGTTTATGAAAACATCTAATTAAATAAATCAATAACCATTTTATTAAATCATTGATAACCAATTGTGCAATACCTCATCCAATAGTTTAAAATTTTAAAATAAGATATTTCTTATCAATTTAAATCCAACTACCTTCATTCTATTAAATATTAAGTTAATAAAATAAAATACAAAATAGTTGTAAATCTTTATAAGTTTTAAGCTTAAAGAATATTAAAAGTAGAATAAATAATTTTTGAAATCTTATTCAATACCTTAGATTTTTAAGTTCAAATGATTTTTCCACACTTTTAAGATGATAAATATCTATATTTATCAAGAACCAATGGGCAACGAAGACCGTCTTTTTACTTGAAGGCAAACATCACAGAGAGAAAAACCACATCCTCAGTCAGGCTTAACAAAGTGCCCTCTCAAACTATAAACATATTACAGGCACAGCAAAGTGCCACCCTTATTTGAAACATAACTCACACAGTACACAAGTACAACAACTTCTCAACAGGAAATAGCACCTCCTTGCCTTTGGATGCACATTACTCAAGCCCAAGCTTCTTTCTCATCATCACAACGAAATCATAGACTTTCTGTGGATCTTTAAGGGACTTGGATACACTCTCTTTCTCCAAGCACCTCTTACAGTAAGCAATCAGCTTTGGACAATCAGCCTCTATATTGAAGTTGCCGATGGTTTCATAGGCATAAAACCAGCAATAGAAAGGAAGTAGTGCTACATCAACGTAGCCGAGGGTCTCGCCCCCAAAGCAAGGCTTGTCTCCAAGCTCTCCTTCCAAAAGCTTGAGGCTGTCAATGAAATCCTTCTTGGCTGCCTCCTGATCTTCTCCTTTTGTTGTACATATCTTCTTCCCAAGCTCATATACCTGAAGGTTCATATCACACCATTGCATAACAAATTAATATAATGGTCACCACACATAATTAGGTTAATGTTTTGGCAAATACATTCAATGGAAATAGAACAGTTTAAAAAAACTGTTTTTTTAATTATTATTAGAAATAACGGTTATTTAGTTAAAAATCAAAATATATATCTCATGCAAATTAATTTATAAATACAAAACATTAACCCCAAAATTTTATTAATATATTTTATCTTTTAACTAAACCATCATTATTTCCAATAATAATTGTATATAAAATTAATATTTAAAAACATGGTTATATTGAACTATATTATTTTTCTAATTTTTTTTATTCTATATTATTTTCCGGTCCCAGTACTCCATTTCTGTCTAAAGAGGAGGGCAATTGTTAGAGAGGTTAGAAATTCAAAGCAGCTAAATATTTAGCGACAAAGATGGTGATAACATTTTTTTTAGTTTTCTGCGCACCAATAGGAAAACCTCATTTTGTCACTATCAATGATATATTCTTGGAAAACCTCAATATTGTCACTATTAATTAATTAAAGTATGTCATTTTTGCATTAAATATGTCTGTAAAAGGAAAACCTCATTTTTTTTAGTTTTCTGCGCACCTAATCTTGTCTTTAATGCATTAAATATGTCATTTTTTAAAGTTTTCTTGGTGCGTCTTAAAGCGTGAAATTATTCTTCAGGCTAATTAATTGTACTGGGGATGCCTAATTTCTTCCGTAATTTGATATTATTCTTCAGGCTAATTAATTGTACTGGCGATGTAAAATTCAAACTAATCAAATTGCAATGTGGGTTTAATCAGGTCATGCCTCAAAACCGAACAATAATAGAAAACACAAAAGATGAACCCTTTATATTTATTTACAAAAAAATAATTTACCTTCTTATCAACAAAATCTGCCCAGAACCTAGATTGAGCTCTCTCGTAGGGATCAGAAGGCAACAAAGGAGCCTTATCCTTCCACACCTCATCAATATACTGAACAATGATAAGTGACTCACAAATAGGTTTCCCATCATGGACAAGAACTGGGATTTTCTTGTGAACAGGATTCATTTGAAGATATAAAGCACCTTTGTTCCACAAATCTTGTTCACTGTACTCATACTTTACACCCTTTTCAGCCAATGCTATTCTCACTCTCATACCAAATGGACTTGACCAGAAATCCAACAGGGTTACTTGATCACCAGCCATTCTTGAAGTGAAAAAGAAGATGCTTCAAGTATCGCTACGCTTCTTGGACTCCAAAGGCTGAGGTCTGACAGAGTGGAAACGCTAGTATTTGTTGTAAGAAAAGGCTGAAGGGAGTTAGTGTGGTGGGTTTCCTAGTCGTCTTATTTATTGCATGACATAGACATGTTGAACATTCTAGCAAATTACGTCAAGGACCTCATGCTCTCATAAGCCTCTTTCCCTGTCGTTTTGTTTCCTTCTCCTTCTATAATATATACAGTATTAGTCTTTCTACGAAAATGATAGTGTTGAGCTTTGTGGCACATGCACGCATATGATGTAGGATATCAGGATCGAGGAGTTGTTATTTAATTATTTGGTATGTGGTTATTAGAAGACTTGAATGTACTAATTTTCATAGTTATTCAACTTAGATCGATCCGGTAGGTTGACT